>FWPV01004885.1_pt1 | contig 21056 bp, 18 predicted proteins | sample 2228371 | NCBI WGS metagenome assembly FWPV01 (sample SAMEA103939776, study PRJEB20133) | metagenome | reverse complement strand
CTACGCCATGCTGCTGGACGTGGCTGGCGCAGATGAGGCGGTGGAAGACGGGCCAACTGGCGAGCCCGTGGAATTGCGCAACCCCGCTCGGGACGCGACCGCGCTGACCGTCGTAGAGGTCGACCTTGGAACCCTGAGCGACCCGGCGCTGCGCGCGCCGACCTACCGCTGCGTCCACCGCCGCCAGTGGGTCGGAGCGAAGCACGACCGGCTGTACGGAGAGCTGCTGGCTCTGGCGGAAGCCTGGCAGGTCCGCCGTATGGTGGTCGACGCGACCGGCGTCGGCGCGGGGCTGGCGGCTTTCCTCGGCCGGGCGCTTCCCGGCCGGGTGATTCCGTTCCAGTTCAACACGGCCAGCAAGAGCAAGCTGGGCTGGGATTTCCTGGCGATCGTCGACAGCGGGCGCTGGAAAGAAGCGGCCGGCGAGGACTCCCCTCTGGCAACGTTGTTTATAACCCAGCTCAAATCCTGTCAGTACCAGATCCTTCCCGGCCCGGAAAAACGGATGCGCTGGGGCGTGCCGGACGGCACCCGCGACCCCGTCAACGGCGGGCGGGTCCACGACGACCTGCTCCTCTCGGCGGCACTTTCCGCCGCGCTGGAGGAAGTCAACTGGGGGCAGGCCGGGCCGGCGCTGATTGTGCCAGGGCGCGACCCGCTCAAAGAACTGGACCGCGGATTTTGACGCGCGGATCGAAGAAATTGGATCTTCAAGGAGGGAACATGCAATCATCGCTCTGGACCCGTCTGGCGAAGCGCCTGTTCGCCGCCGAAATCCGCCGGCAGGTGCGGGCCGGACTGGCCGAGGAAACCGAAACGACCTTTCTGCTCGGCAGCCGGGCGCTGGACGGAAGTCCGCGCGACCGCCTGATCCCTGACCGGCAGTCCCTGCTGGAACAATCCCTGGAAGCCTGGCGGCTGAATCCGCTGGCCCGCCGGCTGGTGGAGCTGACTACCCAGTACGTGGTCGGCAGCGGGGTCAGCCTGCGCTGCAAACACGCGCCTACCGCCCGTTTCCTGCACTCTTTCTGGGAACACCCGCTCAACCGCATGGCGGTGCGGGTCTGCGAGTGGTGCGACGAACTCTCGCGCAGCGGGAACCTGTTCGTGCTGCTTTCGACCGACGCGAGCGGGATGAGCTACGTTCGGGCGGTGCCGGCCAGCGACATCGCCGAAATCCAGCACCGCCCGAATGACGTGGAGCAGGAAACCGCCTACCTTCCGCGGGCGTCTCTCGAGCAGCACCCGCCGCAGCCCTGGCCGGCTTACGATGCCGGGAGCGACGCGCCGGGAGAGGACGGGCATTTCCCGGCGGTCATGCTCCATTACGCCGTCAACCGACCGGCCGGCGCCCTGTGGGGCGAGCCCGACCTGGCCCCGGTGCTGCGCTGGCTGAGCCGCTACGCCAACTGGCTGGAAGACCGCGCCCGGCTGAACCGTTTCCGCACCGCGTTCCTCTACGTGGTCAGGGCCCGTTTTACCAGCGAAAACGAACGCCTGACCCGCCAGCAAAAGCTGAACGCCGCGCCGCCCTCGCCCGGCTCGATTCTGGTCACAGACGAAAGCGAAAGCTGGGAGGTGATCCACCCGCGCCTGGAATCGGACGATGCCAACGCCGACGGGCTGGCGCTGAAAAAGATGATCGCTGCCGGGGCCGGGCTTCCGCTGCACTTCCTGGCCGAGCCGGAATCGGAAACCCGCACCACCGCCGAAGCTGCCGGCGGGCCCACTTACCGGCGCTTCGAGCAGCGCCAGGCCTACTTCCTCTGGCTGCTGGGCGACCTGCTCCGAGCGGTGGTCAACCGGCGGGCGCTGGCCGAGCGCGGGCAGGGCGGGCGCAACCGGGTCGATCCCCAGGCGCGGGTGGAAGTGCACGGCGCGGACCTTTCTTCGCGCGACAACCTGCAGCTGGGGCTGGCTGCCCGGCACATCATCGGCGTGCTGACCCAACTGCGCGACCGCGGACTGATCGACGACGCCGAGATGCTCCGTCTGGCTTACCGTTTCTTCGGCGAGGTGGCCGACGTGAACGAGCTGCTCGCCCGCGGCCGGGCGGAAAGCAAGGCGGTCGGTTCGGCGCCAACCCATTCATCCTGAGGAGGCAGGTATGGAAAAGAACACCATCCAGGAGCGCCTGCGGCTTTCGACCGAAGCCCAGGGCGGAAAATTCGAAATCCTGGCGATCAGCGCCGGTAGCGGAAACGGCTGGGAGTTCCCGGCCGAGGTGCTGCGCGGATCCCTGGCATTATGGGACGGACGCGAGTGCTACCTCGACCACTCCCTCTGGGGTCACAGCGTGCGTGATCTGGCCGGGGTGCTCCATTCGCCGGTCTGGGACGAGACCCGGCAGGGCATCCGCCTGACTCTCAAGTCGGTAGGACCGGGCGGGCCGGTGCTCGAGCAGCTGGCCCAGGCGGCTCTGTCCGGGGAAGCCAGGCCCGACGTCGGCTTTTCGGCAGACCTTCTCTTCCAGGCCGAGGGGCGCAGGGTGAGCAAAATCTTGCGCGTGCTCTCGGTCGATGTGGTCATGAATCCGGCGCGCGGCGGGGCGTTCCTGCGCGCGCTCAACCAGCAAGCCAAGCAACCGGTAAAAGGAGGTAAATTCAACATGGACGAACAAAATCTGACTCAACCCGCTCCAGCTCCGGAAGCCGCGGATCCCGCTGCCGATGAACTGGAGAAGGCCCGCAATCTGCGGGCGGAGATGTGCGCCTGCCTGCTCGAGCAGAGCCTGGCTGCAGCCCGCCTGCCCGCCCCGCTGGACGACCGCATCCGCGCCCGGTTCAGCGGCAGGCTCTTCGAGCCAGCCGAACTGCAGAAAGCCATCCAGGACGGGCGCAGCCTGGCAGCCCAGCTTGGCGCCGGCGCGGTCGTCCAGGGACCCGGGCGGATCAGCGGAATGGTTTCCAGCGAGGATCAGCTGACCGCGGCAGCCTTTGACCTGCTCGGCGCCGAGCGCCCGGACGGGCTCAAAAATGTCCAGACCGCTCGTCTGTCGGGCATCCGCGAACTGTACACTCTGCTGACCGGCGACACCAACTTCTACGGCGGGTACTACCCCGAACGGGCGGCGCTTTCGACCAGCGCGACCCTGCCCGGGCTGCTGAAAAACGCCCTCAACAAGCTGATCGTGATGGGCTGGCAGGAGCTCGGGCGCAGCGGCTACCGATGGTGGGAGCCGATCGTCTCGGTGGAGCATTTCACCAGCCTGCACACCATCACCGGCGTGCTGGTCGGCGAAGTGACCGTGCTTCCCAGCGTGGCGGAGGGCGCTCCCTACACCGAGCTGGAGGTTAAAGATTCGGCTGAGACCGCCAGCTGGACCAAGTACGGCGGCTATATCGGCCTGACCCTGGAGATGTTCGAGCGGGACGAGACTCACAAGCTGCGCCAGTACCCCTACAAGCTGGCCTCAGCGGCCCTGCGGCGCATCTCCGCCCTGGTCGGGTCGGTCTTCACCGCCAACAGCGGAGCCGGTCCGCAGATGGCGGACGGTTACAACGTCTTCGACGCCAGCCACCACGCCAATCTGGGCAGCGCGGCGCTTTCCTCGCAGACCTGGGAGGCCGCCAGCCAGGCGATTTACGAGCAGCCGATGCTACTGGCCAGCGGCGGGACTGCCCCCAAGCTGGCCCTCGACGCCCGCTATTGCATCGTTCCGCGCTCCCTGCGCCTGACCGCCATGCGCATCCTCTACCCATCCTTCGAGCGCGAGGCGAACATCTTCTCGGAGAACCTGCAGCGCGGCGAAATGGGCGATGTGATCACCTGCCCGGAGTTCAGCGACCCGAACGACTGGGCGGCGGCCGCCGATCCGCGCCTGGCGCCAGCGATCATCGTCGCCGAGCGCTTCGGCCTGCTGCCGGAAATCTTCATTTCGGATTCAGAGACCAGCGGGGCGCTGTTCACCAACGACGAGGTGCGCATGAAAGTGCGCCACTGGCTGAGCGTCTTCGTCGCCGACTACCGCCCGCTGTACAAGGCGAACGTGGTCTAACCCTCATCCCTGCCCCTTCTCCCACGCAGGTGGGAGAAGGGGACGCCCCCCTTCAGGATGTTGTCATTTCGATCACAAACGTTCGCCGTGCGGGTGCGGTCGCGAGGAGAAACCGTGCCGCGCACAGGAGATTCTCCGCTTCGATCGGAATGACAAAGAATACCAAAGGACAAAATGGACAGCACCCCGATGACCTACACCCTTGGAATCGACGCAAGCCGCTGGGATCTGCGCCTGGACTGGGATCAATTGAAGGCGGGCGGGGTCGAATTCGCCATCCTCAAAGCCTCTCAGGGATCCTCACTGCGCGACCCGCGGTTCGAGACCCATCTCCAGGGCGCAGCCGCCGCCGGGCTGATCTGCGCCGCCTATCACTGGTGCGACCCGACCCAAGACGACCGCCAGCAGGCCGAAAACTTCCTGGCTGCGGTCGCCGGCAAATCGATCGCTTTCGCCGCGGTCGACGTCGAACAATACTGGCAGGATTGGAGCGAGTGGTCCTACAAGAAGGTCTCCCGGCTGATTCCGCCCGGGCGGATAAGCCAGAGCGCCCGGGCCGTAGCCGGGGAGATCAAAGCCCGCAGCGGCCTGCCGGTATTAATCTACACCCGGGCAAGCTTCGTCCGCGATTACGCCGCGCCGATGCGGTCTTGGCTGCCCGAATGGGATCTCTGGCTGGCTCACTACCCTTACGCCGGCGGGCGAGTGACCTGCACCTGGGAACAATTACGCCAGCACTTTCCCAAAACCAGCGGACCGGCGCTGCCTGAAGGCTGCCGAACCTGGCGCTTGTGGCAGTTCAGCGCCGAGAAGTTCATCCTGCCCGGTGCGCTTTCACCGCTGGACCTGAACTTCTTTCACGGCAGTCTGGAGCAGCTGCGCAGCTGGTGCCGCCTGACTCCAACCGCCCAGGCCCCGGTCATCCCGCCGGAAGAGATGCTTGAGCGGCTCTGGCGGGCGCACCCCGAAATCCACCCAAGATAAGGAGGAACGCTTCCATGAATGAGAACCTGACCTTCTGGCAGCAGGTAAAGTTGATTTTCCGCTCGCGCAAGTTCTGGGTGCTTCTGGCCGCCCTGACAGCCATCGCCGCCGGCTATAGCAGCGGGCAGATGGACGGCTGGCAGGCCGTCCAGGCCCTGATCGCCGCCCTGGCGGTTTACAGCACCGGCGTCGCCATCGAAGACGCCGGGCGCAAGGGCAATTAGGCTCGCCCGCTCTACCCGATCTCGACCACTCGGAGGAATCCCATGCCTGATTCGCGCCGAAAATCCAAACCCGGTTCCCAGGCGGGCACCGCCGAGCCGGACGACCCCCTGCGCCGGGCCTGCGCGGAATTGAATCTGCCGCTCGAACACGTCCTGGCCTGGAAGCTCTACCCTGAGCGGATCGTAATCCTGCTTAAGGACGGCCGGAAGCTCAGCCGGCCGGTGCAGTCATGAGCGAAAACCTGACCTCCCTCACCGCCCGGGTGCGCTGCCTGTTGAAGGACAGCCCCGGGCTGGCCTGGAACGAGGCCGAGCTGGGCGAATGCATCCACCAGGCGCTCGACGACCTGAACCAGGCGGCCGGTCAGGCCTGGTCTCTGAGCGGCCTGGACGGTGCCATTTCGACTGACCTGCCCGATGGTCTGGCCTCGCTGCTGATTCGCGGCGCGGCAGCTTACGCCCTGCTGATGCTGGCGGCCGGCCGGGCTGACCTGTTCAACTTCCAGCCGGGGGTCTGCCAGGCCTACGCCGCCGCCGGCTCAGCCTTGCTCAGACAATATCAGCACGGGCTGACCTGGCTGGCTCAAATTCGGATTGGCGGTCTGCAGGGCGCTGCCTGCCCGCCTTTCCCGACAGACGCCGACGAGCTACCTTCCGGATGGCGGCTGGACGGGGATCTGGGCTGATCCGCGGGAAGGAGCAGACCGCATGGAACTGCTGTACATCGCCGATCAAAACAATCAAAATCCACTTTACCTGCACGGCGGCCTGACCAGCCCGCCGGTGGCCGGCGCCCGCCGCCAGGATCATCCTCTATCCGCAGGAGATGGACTGGTCGAGGAGGTGATCGAGCTGGCTCTGCACGGCGAAGGAATTGACGCCCTGCTGAAAGATTTGGAGGAAATCATCCTGCTGAGTCAGAGCCGGATCAAAGAGGCATACCTTTATCTGCAAGCAACGCCCGGGGCGGCGATGCTCTCGGCGCGAATCCACGCCGGGAGGATCGAGCTGCTCGGCGGCGGTTTGAACGACCGCAAACGAGCCGTGCAAATAGTACGCCTGCGGCTGGCGCGCGCTGACTGCTGGGAAGAATCCAGCCGGGCGCTGGCGCTAAGCAACCAGAACGGCAGCCAGGTATGGAGCGGGCTGACCGTCCTCAACCACTGCGACTCAACCGTCGGGCATCAGAATTTCGCCGATGCGGCGCCTGAGGAAGTCCGCGGCTCGCTGCCCTGCCCGGTCCAGGTCCGGCTGGTCCTTCCGGCGGGCTTTGCCAGCACGCTGCTGGATGTGTTCATCGCCTCCGGCTTCGACCTGAAAGACGCAGCCGGCGCCTTTGAACACGTATTGGAGGGCGAAAACGGCGCGCCGGGAAGCGGCTGCACCGGCAGCAGCCAGCAGGCGGACGCGGGCTGTTCGGGCGGATATCTGGCAAGGGCCGAATGGACCGCTCCGAGCGAAATCGAGCTGTGGAAATGGACTCTCTCGGCAGCCCAGCTTGGTTATATGCGCGCCGGCCTGTTCCGCCCGATGATGCGCCTGGCGTCACTGCCGGCCGCAGGGACCTACCTCCGCTGGCGGGTCTGCAACCCGGGCGGCGGGGAACTGCTGCGCACTGCCCAGACGCCGCTCGATCCGAACCGTTTCCTCACCCCGCTGCCGGCTCTCCGCCTGCCGCCGGACGGCATGGGCGGAGGCGCCTACCAGCCGCTGGAAATCCGTCTGCTAGCGGAATGCGCCGCGGCCGGGACGAAATCCCTGGAAATCGATTTCATCCACCTGCTGCCAGCCGGGTCTTTCCAGCACCTGCGCCCGCTGGACGGTCTGGAGCCCGGCTTTACCCTGGTCTCCGACAGCCGGGAGGAACGGGTCTACGCTTTCCAAACCGGAGGCGGCGGGCAGCGGCTTTCCCACTGGCTGACCGGCGGACCGATTACCCTTCAACCCGGCCGCGAGAACCGAATTTACTTCCTTTTCGAAACCTCCGCCGGCGCTCCAATCGACGCCCAGGCGCAGGTGATGATTCACCAGAAAGGGCGCGTGCAGCAGATATGAGCGAGCCAATGACCATCCTCTTCGAACAAACCGGCGACGGGGAGCCGCTTCCCCACGAACTGGACCTGCGTGTGGAGAAACTGAGCTGGTGCGCCGAGGGGGGACCTTTACAGGCGGATCTGACAGCGGACGTTCCCTGCCGCAGGGCGGGTGCAGGTTTTCCGGCCGGGCTTTATGCCCTGCTGGGCCAGGCCGTGCGCGTGTTCAACACCGCCGCCGAGCCGGTCTGGTGGGGCTACCTCGCGCGGATCGAGGTTCAGCGCGGCGCGGTTGCCGCGAATCTGGATCTGGCCCGGCTCGCCAACCGGGTGGCAGCCCAGTACTGGAGGCGCCAAGCCGAGCTCGAGTGGCGCGGCGAGAAGGCCATCACGGATTGGGCCGAGGATGCGCGCAGCATCCAGCTGTACGGAGTTAAAGAGCGTGTGCTCTTCCTCCACTCCAGGCTCGAACAACAGGCCGCCGCTGCCCGCGACTCCTGGCTGGCGTCTGCCAGCCAGCCGTCGAGCCAGGTCAGGACGCTGCCGGCTGCCCATCCTGCCGGGGAGGAAGATTTCCACCTGCGGCTGACCTGCCGCGGCTGGTGGGATACCATCGGCTGGCGCTACGCCCAATGGTTTGAATCCTACGAGGGATTCGTGCACGCCGCCCAGCTGTCGCAGAGTTTTGGCCGCTCCGCCAGCGAACTCGCTTTAGCCCAGGGCTTTCAGACCAGCTACGGCCCCTGGAAATGCGGTGAGGCGCTGGTCAAGCTGCGCCAGTACGGATTCTGCACGGACGGCGTGACCGCGTCGATCTGCGCGGATGATTCAGGCAGCCCGGATCTGTCGTCCCCGCTTGCGGCGCAGACGGTCCCTGCCAGCGCGATCAACGGGGGGCTGCACTGGGTGCGCTTCACCCTGCCTTCGCCGCCGCTGATTCAGCCAAACACGCCTTACTGGCTGGTGATTCGGCGCAGCGGGGCGCTGAATTTCAACAATTTTTATTATCTCATGCGCGAGGACAGCAATCCCTACCCGGGCGGTGAGGTGAAAATCTGGAACGGAAGCAGCTGGACACCCGTTTCTTCGGGCAGCGCTGATATCAACTTTTACCTGGTCGGATGCAAGCCGCGCAGCGAGCGGATCGAGGAACTGGTCAGCGCGGATCTGGGCGGGCAGTTCCTTATCGGCCTGAGCTTGCAGGCAGAGGTGGAGGGCAACACCCTGCTCCAGCGCGAAGATACGCTGACCTGCTTGGAGGAGCTGCGCAGGCTGCTACGAACCGGCGATTCCGGCGGCCGGCGTCTGCTGGCCGAGGTGCGCCCCGACCGCAGCCTGCTGGTGCGCAGCGAACCCGGACCAGGCGAAGCCGATTACCTGATCGCCGCGGACGGGTCAATCCGCAGCCGGTGCGGGGCAGAACTCAGCCTGGCCGCGCCTGCCGCCGGACGGCGCGCCCTGCTGGCGCCCGGCTGGCTGGACCAGAGCGTGCTGATCTGGAAAACCGAGTGGACTCCACAGACGGGTCTGCGAGTGGCGCTGGAGGGTTGATGGCGGTGATTATTTCATTTGCGCCTGGACGGCTTTGAGCTGGGCCTGGCGGGCCTTGTCGGTCGCCGCGGCCAGGATGCGCAGTGCTTCCTCGGGGTTGTGAAAGCCCATGCTGTTTTCGGCAGCGATGAAGTCCCAGCGCAGTTGAGCCGAGCGGTGCAACTGCCGCGCTTCATCGATCAGGGCGGCGTCGGCGCCCTCAATGCCGGCGGCGGCGTGGATCGCCTGGATGGCCGCCACCAGCGCATCCTCCGTTGCGTTCATCGTCGCCCAAACCTGATCCTGGATGGCCTTCACCCGGCCGATGACGTAGTCGGTGTCCGTGTGGCATGCGCCGCAGGTGGACGAGGCGGTCAAGAGCGGGCTGTGGACATCGTGGGTGGAGAATTTGACTGAACCGTCGCGGGTGTAGGGCATGTGGCAATCCGCGCAGGCCACGCCGGCATTGAAGTGGGTGCTGCCCGCGGAGAAGAGCTCATAATCCGGGTGCTGCATCTTGATCATCGCAGCCCCGCTTTCCGGGTGGGTCCAGTCGCTGAAGCCGTATTGATCGTAATACGCTTCGATCGCCTCGATGCTGGTGCCGCCCTCCCAGGGGAAGGTCAGATACTTGCCGTCGCCCTTGAAGTAGTACTCGACGTGGCAGTTGGCGCAGACCAGCGTGCGCATCTCCTGTCGGGTGAAGGTCCGCCAGTCCTTTCCCTGAGCCTGAAGGGCTTCATCCAAAGCCGGATTGGTGACCACCAGGCGCATCGTGCCGGCCTCGTGGCAGTTGGCGCAGCCAATAGGTTCGCTGATCTGCCCGCCGAGAACGCTGAAGGGGGTTTTATCGTATTCAGCCATGCCCATCTCAGCCCACAGCCTGGGGTTGTTGGAGGATTTGCAGGAGTAACAGGTGCCGGGGGTGGTATCGTTGACCCGCAGCGTTTCGCGCACATCGGTCAGCGAATTCCAATGCCCGCGGTCCTCCTTGTAATCTTTTGAGAAACCGTATCCGGCAAACAAGATTTTCAGGCGCGGATCGAGATCCAGCTTCTGGAAGGGCTCCGAACCGCCGTAAGTGGTACGGGCGTTGTTGGTCTCCGTCTTCAGCAGAGTGGTGTACTGGTTCGGGAAGTTGACCCCCCACCGCGAGCTGTCCGGTTCCATTGCGGCGATTTCGATCAAGGGAGGGATGCCGCGGGCCTCCAGCGGCTGGTTTTTCATGAAGATCAACAAGGCGACCACAACGGCCGCGAGGATGAAAATGATGATGGCGAGGACAATCGGCGTCGCTTTACGGTATTTTTCCATGGGTTATTTCTCCTCCAGAGAGCGAGAGGCGGGGTTGTACATGCCGGTATCCTGATAGGGCAGGATGCTGACGCCGCGCTCGCCGTGGGCAGCGGTGCGGTGGCAGTCGAAACAATATCGGCCGGAATCCTTCTGCCCGTCGGCGATCATCGAGACGGTTTCGGCGTGGCAGCGAATGCAGTTGGCCTGGATAATCCGGCGGGTATACGGCTTGGCGCGCAGCGGGTCGGGGATCAAACCCATTGAAAAATGGTATACGTCATTGATCCCGGACACCGTTTTGATGAAGTACTTGCCCACGATATTGTGGGGAGCATGGCATTCGACGCATTTGACCCCCCGCTGGTGGCTGGCGTGGAACCAGCCCTCGTAAGCTGCGTCCATCACATGGCAGTTGCCGCAGGCGGTCGGGTCGCTACCGAGATAAATGGTGAAATCCGTGGCATAGATACCCACCGCCAGGACAACCGCCAGGGCGATTAAGCCGACAATCAGGGGCAATTTCATCAAGATATCCTTCCCGAAATCAGGTCTTACTCATCTAATTTTAATGTAAAGCGACCCAAAATAGATTGATTTTAAGCAACCAACCATGCCGAAACCCTTGACAGCCGGGCAAAGCCGTATACAATTAGTTCAATGATACAATTATACAATTTTTAACCGGGCAGACCTCGGAGACAGGCTGTGAGATGACCCCCCTGAGCCTGAAAGTCGATTTCCGCTCGCCGCTGCCAATCTACGCCCAGATCGTCAAACAGATCCAGCAGCAGGTGCTGAGCGGGCAGCTCAAACCCGGCGACCAGCTGCCGACTGTCCGCCAGCTGGCGGCCGAGCTGCGGGTCAATTTCAACACTGTGGCCCGCGCCTACCGCATCCTGGATGAAAGCGGATTGATCTCCACCCAGCAGGGGCGCGGGACTTATATCTGGGCGCGATCTGCGCCGGCCAAAAGCGGCGAAGTCCGTCAGCGCACCCTCCAGGAACTGGCCAGGAGCTACGCCGCCCAGGCGTCTGCCCTGAGCTACTCCCCCGAAGAAATCCGCGCCGCTCTCGATGAGGCGCTGCTGACCACAGATGAAGCAGCCTAGCCCCCGGCTGATCCGGCTGGCACTTTTTTATCGGAGAGAACAATGAAATTTCTACGCACGACCGTAATCATCCTGATTGCCGCCAGCCTAATCGCGGCCTGCTCGGCCCAGGCAACCCCTCTACCTGCCGCGAATGTGGAAGCCAAGGCGCTGGCGCTGGTCGAGAACCTCAACCGCGGCGATTATTCGGCCGCTCGGGCCGATTTCGATTCGACCATGAAGCTGGCGCTGCCTGAAGACCGGCTGAAAGGAATTTGGGAGACGCTTCCAGCCCAAACTGGCGCCTTTCAGGAAATCAAAGGCACGCGCAGCACGGTGATCGATCAGTACCGGGTCATATTCGTCACCTGTCTTTTTGAGAATGCGGCGATCGATGTACGGGTGGTTTTCAATCCCAAGGGCAAGGTTGCCGGATTATTCTTTGAGCCGGCCCAGGTTGGCGGCAGCTCGACGGTTCCGTACGATCCGCCGAGTTACGTCCAACGGAACGCGTTTGAGGAGCAGGAAGTGACGGTCGGCAGCGGCGAATGGGCGCTGCCCGGCACGCTGACCCTGCCGGTCGGGTCGGGTCCCTTCCCGGCAGTCGTGCTGGTTCACGGCTCGGGGCCGAATGACCGCGATGAAACGATCGGTCCGAACAAAGTGTTCAAGGACCTGGCCTGGGGCCTGGCATCGCGCGGGATCGCCGTGCTGCGCTATGACAAGCGGACCTACACGCACGCGGACATGTTCAGCCCTGATCTGCTTGCCCAATTGACCGTGCAGGAAGAGACTATTGACGATGCGCTGGCCGCTCTGAATCTGCTGCGCAGCCGGAATGAAATAGATCCTCAGCGGATCTTCCTGCTCGGGCACAGCCTGGGCGCGACTCTCGCCCCGCGCATCACCGTCCAGGACGAGAACCTGGCGGGGATCATCCTGATGGCCGGAATCACCCGGCCGCTGGAAGACGTGGTGCTGGATCAGGTCATCTATCTGGCCGGATTGGACGGCGGGGTCAACCCGGCCGAAGAGAAGAATATTGAAACGCTGCAGACGCAGGTTGCGCGGGTCAAATCGCCGGATTTATCGGCGGACACGCCCTCGGACGAGCTTCCGCTCGAATCTCCGGCCTCATACTGGCTGGATCTGCGCAGCTACCGGCCGGCGGAAGTCGCCCGGGGGTTATCAATCCCCATCCTGGTGCTGCAGGGCGAGCGCGATTATCAGGTGACCATGGAAGATTTCACCGGCTGGCAGCAGGCGCTGGGCGGCCGTCCAAACGTCACCTTAAAATCGTATCCGGCGCTCAACCACCTGTTCATCGCCGGAGAAGGCCAGCCGAATCCGCAGGAATATCAAACGGGCGGGCATGTGGCGGAAGAAGTGATCCTCGATATCGCCAACTGGATGTTGGATTTATGAATATCAGAGCCATAGTGAGGGAGCAATGGAAAAAGAAGAGATGAAGAAACGCAAAGAACTTCCCAGCATCACACCTCTGCCGAGAGGCAACGGCGGGATGCGCGTTTGCGGGGTTGGAGGCACGGTGTTCGCAATTTTCCTGGCTGCCGCGATCGCCGGAGCGGTCCTGATGAACGGAAGAGTTGCAGACGGATGGATCGTATTTTACGCGGTCGGGCTGATTCTGCTCGGTCTGCTGCTGATGTTCAGCATTCAAGTTGCGCAGCAATGGGAGAAGGCGGTTGTGCTGCGCTTTGGCAGGTACCGCGGTCTGCGCGGGCCGGGTATCTTCGCCATCCTGCCGATCATCGACACCATCCCGGCCTGGATCGACCACCGCGTGATGGTGACGCCGTTCAGCGCCGAGAAGACCCTCACCCGCGACACTGTGCCGGTGGACGTGGACGCGGTGCTGTTCTGGGTCGTCTGGGACGCGGAGAAAGCGGCGCTCGAAGTCGAGGATTACAAAGTCGCCATCGCCTGGGCGGCGCAGACGGCGCTGCGCGAGGTGATCGGGCAAAAACCGCTTTCGGACATCCTCATCGGCCGGGCCCGGATGGACGCCGAGCTGCAGCAGATCATTGACGAGCGCACCACGCCCTGGGGAATTACCGTCCAATCCGTCGAAATCCGCGACATTGTCATCCCCCAGGAATTGGAGGACGCGATGAGCCGCCAGGCGCAGGCCGAGCGCGAGCGTCAGGCGCGGGTGATTCTGGGCGAGTCGGAGATGCAGATCGCCAGCAGCTTCGCCGAGGCGTCCAAGGCGTACGCCGAGAACCCGACCGCGCTGCACCTGCGGGCCATGAACATGCTCTTCGAGGGTTTGAAGGAAAAAGGCGCACTGGTGATTGTCCCCAGCAGCGCAGTAGACACGATGAACCTGGGCGGTCTGAGCGGGATCATCTCGCTGGCCCAAAACCAGGGCGTCAAACCCGAATAACCCGAGAATTGGTTTCACGTGAAACCTTAAAAGGTCAAAAAAGCCTTTCTTTGGTTTCACGTGAAACTTTTTAACCTGAACGACGAACCCTGTTCTTTCCGTTGATAACCTCAGACGCGCTTACGAGGAGTGCCTGGCCCTCGATGACCTTTCCTTCGAGATGCGCCAGCGGCGCCGAACGGTTCTCAGGTAAAGCGGCTGCGGCGGGGACCCGACCCTGCTGCTGACCTGGATTTACTTCGGGCTGTATCGGCTGGTGTTGAACCCGGCCAGCGCGCCGATCATAGCAGGCGGATTCTGTTTCCCCTCCCCGTCTGGAACCCGCTGATCGTCTGGATCTCGCCGACCCTATCCCCCTGACCGGGCGGAGCGCTCGATGATTTAAGCACGCCACCCTGCTGGGTTCAGGAGATTATGCATGATCCAGCGACAATACACCGCTATCCCTTAAAATAGAACATGTATTCTATATATTTTCCTGGCCGTCCGGACGCAAGAAAGCAACTGCGATCCCTTTTTCGTCGCTCATCACGATCTCCAGGTGATGCTCCGGCCGAAAGTCAGCGATGCGGATCAAGCGCAAAGCATCCTTGAGATCGTCGGGAACGTCGATCCATTCGCAGGCTCTGTTCGGTGTCCCGTAGAAAAGGACCCGGTTGAAAATATTCTTATGGTCGTCCAGGTAGATCGCCAGCGGATAGATTTGCGCCTCGAGCAAATCCTGGAAGAAATGGGTGCCCAGCGAGGGCTCTGGCGGCAGGCCGATGCCCTGCCCGGCCAACTCTACCAGCGCCTTGGCGTTGTAGATGTCGCCGTAGTCGATTGGCACGCCGAGGTCGGTGTTGGTGCTGCCCCAGCGCCCCGGGCCAACGCAGATGAACTTCTCGCCCGCCATGGCGGCGTTCAACAGCCCGATGAGACGGGCGAGATCCGTTCGCAGATTCAGGCTGGGCAGTTTGAAATAACCCTCGGGCGGGACGAAGAGAATGTAATCCACTCTGGGGATGTGCCCTTCCGGGACGACGAAGCGGGTCTGGAAGGCGATATCCTTGGAATGCAGATGCTCGGGCAGCGACGCCGCCGCGGTTACCTGGAGCTGGCTCTGCGGGCGGCATTGCAGGATGGTGATGCACAATTCCGGCTTGCCCTGGCCGTCCTCATGAACCGCCACGGTGAACTCCAGGTCGATGGGCGCCTGATAATACTGTTCGAGCAGGTAGAGGATGTCGCGCATCCGCTCGGCGAACGGAGTGCGGCGGAGAAGCTCGTCGAAAGTGATCACCAGCCGGCCGTTCCCGTCGCCAAAATAGCGGGTGCGCAGGCTTGAGATATAGCCGTCCTCCTCAACCTGGGCGATGTAGCGCAGCGGGGCGTAATCACCGGAGAGCACTTCTGTCACTGGCAGGGTTTTGAAGGTATTCTCTTCCAGGTCGATTAAATCGACATACTGCTGTGAGTAGCGCCGGATGGCCTTTGGATCAGTGGAAGGGCGCAGCAGGGGATGGCTTAGGGCAATCAGGCGGGGATAATCGTTGCCCACCCGCTCCACCGCGCGCGTCCCCAGGCCCCAGACCAGACGGATAAACCCTTCCTCGCGGCGGATTTGCGGAGTCCATCGGTAAAGGTTGCGGCTGAAGGCGACGCCGGCGCCGTGCGGCAAAAAGAACCGCCCGTGCCGTTCGCCCTCGACCACCTGAATCAGGACCGCCATGCGCTCGTCATAATCCTGCAGGCCGCGGCTACGCCGGTAGAGCAGCGCATTGGGGTTGAGCGTCGAGGCGTAAATGCGCGCGACAGCCCGGGTGAGGTTCTGAATATTTTGCTGCGGGGTGCCCTGATTGGGCAGAAAGATACTCTCGTACTTGCCGGCAAAGGCGGTGCCGAAGTTGTCCTCCAGCAGGCTGGACGAGCGCACGATCAAGGGGGTTTTCCCGACCATGCCGAGCAGCGCCTCCAGGCGCTGGCGGATATCCGGGCGGAACTCGCCGGCCTCGAAATCGCGGAGGATGGCCGGATAATCGGCGCGCATCTCTTTCTCTTCCTTGTACTTCTGATCATTCCAATGGAAGAGGTTGTTGATCGACATGAACATGTAGAAGGCATCGGCGCCGATGTAGTACGATTCGGGCGTGACCAGGCAGGTATCCTGGGTGATGGAGGACACCGTGCTGAGAATGCGGTGGGCCAGGAGCATGCCGGCGGCTTTGCCGCCGACCCTCCCCGGACCGATCTTATGGGCGCGGATTTGCATCAGGTCCGAGATGGTGAAAAACCGCTTGGCAATGGTGATATAGCGAAGCTGGTCGCTGATCAGACTGCGGATCAGAACGACTTTGGTTTCCTGCAGACGGGCATCGTATTTTTCCCGCTCTTCGGGCGGCAGGCGCTCGATGGTCATCGCCTGTTCGAAAACCAGGTCGAGCGGGGCCAGTTCGGGGTTGAGGGAGAGCATCAACCCGACCATGTCAATGCCGCGTTCGCTGAGGACTTCGCTGATGATCTGCTCCAGCGCCTCCATGGTCAGCAGCTGGCTGAATTTGAGGTCGGTGAGTTGGTCGCGGATGCGGCTCATGCGCGCTTCCCACACCTCGGCGGGTTCCTCGCTGAGCGGGTCGCGCAAGCCCTCCCTCTCCTGGGAGAGCAGGGCCAAGCGGCGCACCTCGCTTTCGAACTCGTCGGGACCGACCAGCCCGCGTTTAAACAGCTCGCGGCGCATCTGCTGGCGAATGCGTCCGCTGAGAATGGGGTACTGGCTTAGCGCCATGTAGACGCTGATCAATCGGTCGGGGTGGGAAGGTGTAAAATTCATCCCGGGCTCATCTACGGATAAACAGATTCAAAAGGATTGAATGGATTCTACCATGCCAGCCGGTTCCTTAACCGGTGGAACGGAGCAAAGAACGCGGGTGAGCGGAAAAGTTCAATGAGTTCTCCCGCGAAGCTGAACCGCCGCCTGATGAAATGGCGCAAATTCGAGGATACCCGGCGGGTCGAGGTCAGGATTTCAACCGCGGCGATCTTGATAGACCCTTGAGAACTCCACCGTCTCAAGGGACTGACCGCCGGTCAACCTCAACTCACCCTAAATGCATCGGCATGATCACGTGGACGAAATCCTCGTCGCCCACCGGTCGGATCACCGCAGGGGTGTTGTTCTGGTTGGTTTCGATGGCCACATTGGGGGTCTTGATTACCTCGAGCACTTCGCGCAGGAAGCGCACGTTGAAGGCCACCAGCAGCGGTTGCCCGTCGATGGTCGCGTCTACCTTGACCTCGCTGGCCCCGGTCTCCTCGGATTGGGCGGAAATTTCGACCACGCCGGGTTCCTCGCCCTGAGAGAAAAGGTTGATCCGCACCACATTGTTGCCCTCGCGGGCGATAATCTCGGCCTGCTTGCAGGCTTTGAGAAACGCGGAGGTGGAGACGACCGTATGGGTTTTTGTGGAACGGGGGATGATGACTTTGTAATCGGGGAAATTCCCCTCGATCAACTGGGATACCAGCTCGGCGTCCTTGAGGTGAAAAATCACCTGCCCGCGTCCGCTGGGGATGTTCATGATCACGGTCTGCTCGCCGTCGGAGGCGATCCTGGCCAGCTCGCTCAGCGCGCGGGCCGGGATGATCACCGAGACCTTCTGGCGGACCGGATTGGCCAGCAGGGCCTTTCGCACCGATATGCGGAACCCATCGGTCGCCGCCAGGGTGATTTCGCTGTCGTCGATGGTCACCAGCACGCCCTGGAGCACCGGGCGGGCCTCGTCGCCCGAGGCGGCGAAGACCACCTGCTGAATCATCTCTTTGAAATCGGCCACATTCAGACTGACGCCCTCTGAGAGATCGGGCGCCGGCATGGGCGGGAACTCCTGGGCGTCGATGCCCTTGATATCGGTGGTGCTGGTTCCGCAGCGTACGTTCAGCGTCTGGGTGCGGGTGTTCAGGGAGAGTTGGACCTGCTCCGGAGGGAGCGCGTTGATCAGATCGGCGAAGGTGCGCGCCGGTACGGTGACGGCGCCCTCTTCGCTGATCGTGGCGGGAATCCAGGAGGAAATTCCCAGCTCCAGATTCGTGGCCGACAGCCGCAGCCTGCCCGCATCGGTCGCGACCAGAACGTTGGCCAGAACCGGCAGCGTGCTGCGTGGAGAAACGGCCTTGGAGACCATTCCCAAGCCATGCGCCAGATGGTTTTGTAAGACCGATGCTTTCATAGGTTTTGCCGCCCTCCGGAAGACGTTTTCCAAATTATAACGCAAGTTATTTGCGAGGGGAAATGGTTATGCGCCGGAAACAAAGGTATAATCCTGGGCGAATATCTATGGACTACCGCCTGCATACCCGCTTTCCTCTGGATTTGGAACGTGAATGGAATCAGCTGCTCCAACGCAGCATCTCTCACGTTCCGTTTTTACGGTTCGATTATCTGCGCGCCTGGTGGGAGACCCGCGGCGGGGGAGAATGGCCGCGGGACTGTACACTGGCGATCGTCACCGCCTGGCAGGACGGCGCGCTGGCGGGCATTGCCCCGTTATTTCACGTTCCCAATCATCGGGGGCTGCCGCGTCTGATGCTGCTCGGCAGCATCGAAATTTCTGACTACCTCGATCTGATCGTTCCGCCGGATGGCCTGGCCGGCTTTATAAACGGTCTGCTAACCTTCCTTCTCAATGCGGATCTGCCCCGCTGGCAGGTTCTCGATCTTTACAACCTGCCGGATGACTCGCCCAGCCTGCCCGTCCTGGCTTTTGGGGCGAGTACGAGCGGACTGACCTACAGCCAGGAAAAGCTGCAGCATGCTCCCTATATCCCGCTGCCAGGCGACTGGGAAACCTACCTGGCCGGCATCGATAAGAAACAACGCCATGAAATCCGCCGCAAAATCCGCCGGCTAGAAAACGCCGGCGTGCCCGTGCGCTGGTACATTGTCCGCGATGCCGGGAACCTTGAGTCCGAAATCAACGACTTCCTTGACCTGATGAAACAGGACGACGACAAGGCGCACTTTCTGACCCCCCAAATGAAGGAAACCATGCGCGAGGTCATGCGCTGCGCCTTCGAGAACGGTTGTCTGCAGCTGGCCTTCCTGGAGATTGACGGGGAGAAGGCTGCCGGCTACGTCAGTTTTGATTACCAGAACCGTATCTGGGTCTATAACTCGGGATTAAATCTCGAATACGCCGAATATTCGCCCGGCTGGGTGCTGCTCGGCTATTTACTGCGCTGGGCGAATGAACAGGGGCGCAGCGAATTTGACTTCATGCGCGGCAACGAAGAATACAAGTACCGCTTTGGCGCGGTCGACCGCAGCGTGGTCCGCGCCTGTCTCTCGCGCAGGGAGGGCCGCTCATGATTGCTGAAGACACCGTCCTCGCCGCACTGCGCCGGGTTATCGATCCGGAGATTGGCAAAAGCATCGTCGAACTGGGCATGGTCCGCGATCTGCGCATCAGCCCCCAGGGAGAGGTTGCTTTCACCCTGGCGCTGACCGTGCCGACCTGCCCGGCCCGCGAGCAAATGGCTGCTTCCGCCCGCCAGATCCTCAGCGAAATTCCGGGAATCAGCCGGGTCGATGTCAATTTTGGAGTCATGAGCGAAGAGGAGCGCAAGGCGGTCGTCGCCCAGCTGCGCACGAACCTGCCGCGCCTGAACACATTTAACAAAGTCGAGCGGGTGCTGGCGGTGATGAGCGGCAAGGGCGGGGTGGGCAAGTCTTCGCTGACCGCGCTGCTGGCAGCCGGTCTGGTCCGCCGCGGCTGGAAAGTGGGCATCCTCGACGCCGACGTCACCGGGCCGAGCATCCCCAGGCTGTTCGGCCTTCCCTCCGGCGGCCTGCGCGGAAACGCCCAGGGAATCCTTCCGGCGCTGACCCACACCGGGATAAGGGTCGTTTCGACTAACCTGCTCGTTCCCGAAGAGGACACTGCCGTCATTTGGCGCGGCCCGATGATCGCAGGAACCATCCAGCAGTTCTGGGCGGACGTGCTCTGGGGCCGGCTCGACCTGCTTCTGGTCGATCTGCCGCCCGGAACCGCCGACGCAGCCTTGAGCGTCGCCCAAAATCTGCCACTGGATGGGGCGATCCTGGTCACCTCTCCGCAGCAGCTGGCCGGACTGGTGGTGCGCAAGGCGGTTCACATGCTCCAAACCCTCAACGTGCCGATCCTCGGTCTGGTGGAAAATTACAGTTACTACACCTGCCCTGAAACCGGCGTGCAGCACGCCATCTTCGGGGAAAGTCACACCGCAGAGATCGCCGCAGCCGCGGGCATTGAAGTTCTTGCCCGTCTGCCGATTGATCCGCGCATTACCGCCGCTGGCGACGGCGGTCAGATCGAAGACGTGCGCCTACCCGAGCTCGACGGGCTGATTGAGCGCCTTCAGAAGATCAAAAAGCCTGAAACAGGTGACATTTTCAGCCCGAATCGGTGACAAAAGACAAATCCTGCCCAACGGATTCTTATGCTATCCTTCATGGCAGGCAGTTAGGCTTATTTCGTTCATGCAGAAAGGATTTTGAACATGGCGTACATCATCACCGATGACTGCATCCAGTGCGGTGCTTGCGAACCGGAATGCCCGGAAGGCGCGATCTCCGAAGTGAACGGTTTATACGTGATCGACCCAGAAAAATGCCAGGATTGCGGTTCGTGCGCAGATGTCTGCCCGACCGACGCCTGTAAACCCGCATAATCCTTAATCGTCCTATCAAGAAAGGCTGGATATGGGCTGTCAGCAGCTTATCTCCAGCCTTTTCTTATGTTTTAATTCCTTTCCCTGTAACCAGCCAAATGAAACACAAGTGAACAGGCCTTTTTAATGTAATTCACAATCAAAGAACATTTCTAACTGCCGCGCAGGCCGTCAACCCTGCATGTTATAATTTTTTTATGGAAGAAAACTATCCGCAGTCCCTCGAGATCTCGCCAGCCAGCCCGCGCAGCGAGCGGCGCAACTCGGTCAGGTTTCATCTTGCCTGGTATTTAATTATTCTTGCCGTTTTCTTCGGGATCGGTCTGGGAACCGGGTATCTGATTTGGGGTCTCTCTCCGCAGGATGTAGGCGAGACGGCCGCTGCTGCTCAGATCGCCGCCCCCACAGCAGACCCGAACGCGCCGCGCAAGGTCGCCCGTTACCCGGTGTCCGCCGATGACGATCCGTCCAACGGACCCGCCGACGCGCCGATCACCATCATCGAATTCAGCGACTTCGAATGCCCCTACTGCCAGCGCTGGCACGCTCAAGTATGGACGAAGCTGCAGGAAGCCTATCCGGATAAAATTCGGCTGGTATACCGCGATTTTCCGCTGTACAGCATCCATCCCAATGCGGGACCGGCGGCCGAAGCGGCACACTGCGCCGGCGATCAGGACCAATACTGGGCATTTCACAACCTTCTCTTCGGCGGCGGGAAATCCCTCGGTGAGGCAGCCTATCAGGCATACGCAGAATCGCTCGGCCTGGATCTGGATCAATTCACTGAATGTCTCGACAGCCGGAAATACG
>FWPV01006961.1_pt1 | contig 21058 bp, 20 predicted proteins | sample 2228371 | NCBI WGS metagenome assembly FWPV01 (sample SAMEA103939776, study PRJEB20133) | metagenome | reverse complement strand
ATAATCGATATTGGTAATGTCAAGGTACAGAAAATCTATATGATCCCTGAGTGTGAAATATAAAAATATCATTTTTCAGGGAGAACTAATGAATCAGATAATTTATCTTCAGATAAAACCTTATAACTACTGTTAGATATTAACCTAAACTCAGAACAATATGAATTTTTTGCATATCTCTCCATTTGTCCTATGTATTTTTTTAGATAATAATATTTTACACACAGATAAATATTAGTTCCTAAAGAAAGCAACAATACTAATATAATTAAGCTTTTAAAGGCTTTTTTATTGTTCACAAATTATACCCCCATTATCGTTATGTGTAATATTATATTAAATATTGATTATATATCAAATACTTTTCTTGGAGAGAGTTGCAAAATATGAAATTTCTAGCGTGAGTTTAGGGAATTTCCACGTTACAAAAATACTCGCAAAAGCATATTATTTTTCACATCTCTTATATTCACTGAATATAAATAACTAACGAAATATTTATGGAGTGATTATTTTGTCCTGTAATAAATTAAGTTCCACACAGTTGGCAATTATTTCAGCTTTCATTATGGTTATCGGCGATATTATTGGTCTTATGTCTGCTATAGCTGCTTATGACGAGGAACAGCAAAGCAAATAAGAAACCAGGCTAGAACTTAAAAACAAAATCAAATATTTGCAAGACAAACTTTAAATTTTCTTTTATCACTTCATAAGCTTTCTTAATTTGATATGTCTTTACATAATCTTTAGTAGTCGAATAGTAGTCAATTTAATATTTATCAAGGTTTTTCAAGAAATAACAAAACCCTAGAAGTCTTACACCTCTAGGGTCTTTCATGGCCTGCCCGAGACGACTCGAACGTCCGACCGACGGATTAGAAGTCCGTTGCTCTATCCAACTGAGCTACGGGCAGATATTGGAGCGGGTGAAGGGAATCGAACCCTCGCAATCAGCTTGGAAGGCTGATGTTCTACCATTGAACTACACCCGCAGTTTGTATAGCATTCGGCAATCTCACTGCCGACTCATATATTATACAAACTCCATATTTTTTTGTCAACACCATTTTTAATAAAGTTAATAATAATTTTTACCTTTTGGACATCGTTGTTTTATAGGTCCAGCCTTTTCTTCAATTCTTCAACCATCAACTTCAAAGCTTTTCCTCTATGACTGATTTCATGCTTTTTTGACGGTTCCATTTGCGCAGATGTCATATTGTATTCCGGAACAAAAAACAAAGGATCATATCCAAACCCGTTATCGCCCTTCGGTTCAAAATCTATGTATCCTTCAAAGGTTCCTCTTACAGTAAACTCTTCTCCTCCGGGAAGTATAACTGCAATTACACAAACGAATCTTGCCTTTCTTTGTTCAAAAGGAACACCTTCTAAAATGGAAAGAAGCTTATCGTTCCTGTCCTTATCGCTTGCTCCTTCTCCTGCAAATCTTGAAGAAAAAATACCCGGAGCTCCGTTCAAAAAATCCACTTCCAGGCCGGAGTCATCGGCCATAACCATTTCACCGGAAACAGCATGAACTCTTCTTGCCTTTATCAACGCATTTTCTTCAAAAGTGTTCCCGTCCTCTTCAATATCTTCCGTTATTCCAACTTCCTCCATTGATACAACCTCAAAGGGCAATCCTTTTAATATCTCCTCTATTTCCTTAATTTTCCCCTTGTTCTTCGACGCTATAACAAACTTTCTCATCCTTTGTAACTCTCCCCACTTCTTCTGATACTTGACCCAAAGCATCCTTCTGTATTTCTATCAATTGGTTTATACCCTTCTGTGCCAGATCCAAAAGCTTTTCAAACTGCTCTTTCTTAAAGGGTGCCTGTTCTCCCGTAGCCTGTATCTCAATAAACTCTCCCTTAGATGTCATAACAACATTCATGTCCGTATAAGCAACTGAATCCTCACTATAGCAAAGATCCAGCATCTCCTGATCCTCTACCAGCCCGACACTTACTGCGGCTAAAAAATCGGTCAACGGAATTTTCTCTATAACACCGTCATCCACAAGCTTTTTGCAGGCATCGACAAGGGCAACAAAACCGCCGGTAATAGAGGCAGTTCTTGTTCCGCCGTCAGCCTGTATCACATCACAATCTATAATGATTACTCTTTCACCCAGCAAGTTCAGATTTACCACAGACCTTAATGCCCTTCCAATCAGTCTTTGAATTTCCTGGCTTCTTCCGTTCAGCTTCAACTTGCTTATATCTCTTGGATTTCGAACGGCTGTTGATCTTGGCAGCATTGAATACTCCGCAGTAACCCAACCTTCACCGGTATTTTTCTTGAAAGGCGGAACTTTATCGTCTACTGTGGCTGTACAAATAACCTTGGTATCGCCCATCTCAATCAAAACCGATCCTTCAGCGTGTTTTATGTAATTTCTTGTTATTTTCACCGGTCTAAGCTCCGACTGGCTTCTTCCATCAATTCTCAAAATATTCACAACCTTTCTGACATTCTAAAGATAAAATCGCTATAAATCGCATATTCCATATTTACTGTATTCATTCCATGGACAAATTTAATAACTCCTTAAATACTATACAATACTATTCGCAATTATGCAAAACAGTATTTATAAATACTTGAATTGCACAAATCTCAAAATCAAGATTTATGCAATTCATATAGATTTTTTACAAGGCAATATCATAATTAGATGATATCCCTTTTATTTATATGTGAGGGAAGCACAAATTCCTTCGATAAATCAGTACCTTCCGGAAGTGTATCTTCTTTGCCTTCAATTAAGATTTTTACTCTGTCAATGCCTCTTATTTGCTTCATTGTATACAATATCTGATTCAAAATACCCATTTCCCTAGCACTTCCGCCACCATAACTTTTTATTTTCTTATTAAAATTCAAAACTATAGTGCTGTTGTTAATACGGCTGTCAATCAACTCAGTACCTTCCGGTATTTGGGTGCTTATGCTTTGCTCCTCCGGCTTGACAGCGAGCATTCTTATTATTTCTGCCGGAAGCTTCTCCTCTTCAACACCTATGTACTCTATTGAAAAAGGAATAATATATTCATTTTTATCTCCTAAATATTTATACCGGTAAATATCAACCTTCTTAACCTTTTGAGCAAGATTAACTTTGTCTGAGTTAATAAGAACATTCTCCCTGCTCATAACGTCTGAAATATCCGTCCCATATTTCAAGCTCTCTTGCTCCCTGCCGTTTATCAGAAACCTTACTCCCTTTATTGTACTAAACTCGGTAAGGCAATACACAACGCCCGCAACAATACTTTTTTCAGCAGAACTGTCTTCATAGTTTAAAATATTGCTGTTAAAATCGACAATTGCAGTCCCGTCCTTAATATTCATTCCCAGGATGGAAGTCCCCTCCGGCAAAACAGTGTATAATCCCAAATCTTTTATTTCGTTGCTGTTTTCTTCATTTTTAACCATGCTGTTAAGAGCGGCTTTTGCTATACCTTCCTCTTTTTTTATTCGTCTTGTCAAAGGCACCAGTAGATTGTCGCCGTCTTTATAATACACGGTCACATAAATATATTGGTCGGAAACCTCCGATTTGTTGCCATCTGCACTGCTGTCTTCATTGTCATCTTTGCTCTCATTCTCACTGTCATCGTCTTCATTCGTACCGCCTTCAGGAGCTTTAGTATGAGTCACATTCTTTACAGCAACAGACTTATCATCGGTATCCTCGTTCTCTCTATTTACATCTATACTTCCCAATCCGGTTTCATCAGATATATCTTCTATAGGTATTTTACATCCATTAAACAAAGCCATTGCAAGCACTATAATAAGACATATTGCTTTTTTCATATTATACCACTCCTTACAGTAAAAAAATTGTTATTACTGTAATTATAGACAGATGAGCAGTATAATATAATCTATTTATAAACTTTTATTTTAATTATTTATCATTGTATCCATCCGGATGATTTTTATGCCACTCCCATGCTGTACTTACTATTGTCTCCAGATCAGCCATTTTAGGCTCCCAATTAAGCTCTTTCTTTATTTTTTCCGATGATGCAACCAATATTGCAGGATCTCCGGGTCTTCTCGGTGCATCCTCAGCTTTTATAGGTCTGCCTGTCACCTTGCGCACAACATCTATGACCTCTCTTACAGAAAATCCTTTTCCGTTCCCAAGATTGTATATATTGCTTTCTTCTCTCGTACGCAAGCTCTGAAGAGCCAAATAATGTGCGTTGGCAAGATCCGAGACATGTATATAATCCCTTACGCATGTACCGTCAGGGGTGTTGTAGTCATTTCCGAATATCTTTATAGACTCTCTTTTTCCCAATGCTGCCTGTATAACAAGGGGAATAAGGTGCGTTTCAGGGCTGTGGTCTTCACCGATGCAACCGCTCACATGGGCACCACTGGCATTAAAATACCTTAAAATTACATGCTTGATTCCATAGGCATTATCAGCCCATTTCAATGCCTTCTCCACAGCAAGCTTTGTTTCTCCGTAAGGATTGGTGGGAAATGTTTTATCAGTCTCCAGAATCGGTATGTTTTCCGGTTCCCCGTATGTTGCAGCTGTTGAAGAAAACACTATTTTATTTACTCCTGCTTCCTTCATTGCAGTAAGAAGATTTAGGGTTGCTATAACATTGTTATTATAATATTTTAATGGGTTTGCCACACTTTCACCGACTTCTATATATGCGGCAAAATGGATTACTGCTTCAATATCGTTCTTTGAAAACACCTCTTTTAGAAAATCCTTGTCCCTTAAATCACCGACGAATAATTTAGGACATCCGTTTAATTTATCGGACATGATGGCATCCCTATGACCTTTTTCAAGGTTGTCAACAACAATTACTTCTTCGTTCTTTTCTAAAAGCTCTGCCACCGTGTGGCTTCCAATATAACCCGCTCCTCCCGTTACCAATATCGCCACAATAACACAACCTTTCCTGTAGTTTTTAATACATACTTAGAATTTATTATTTATAATACCATAAAGCTTATTCAATTAAAACATATGAAGACATTAATATTTAAGGCAAAGCAAAGTTTAGAAAAATATTAAGGTGGCTTATAAAAGCCACCCTATTTTATCAAGCAATTTTAATCCACTTCTTTCAATGCCTCAAGTATACCTTCGCACAGGGCTTCTGCCGCCTTTTGCCTGAAGCTCTCTGTCTTAAGTTTTGCCATATCCTCGCTGTTGGTCATGAAAGCTATTTCTGCCAGTGAAGCATGCATTGTTGTTGCTTTCAAGACCACTAACTTCGGCCTTTGGACAATGCCTCTGTCCACTGTATTAAGTTTATTTACAAGGTTTTTCTGAATAATTTTTGCAAACTTCTCTCCGTTAAATCCGGTGCTGCCGGAAGACGGCGGATAATACAAAGTTTCAGTTCCCTTAAATCTCTCGTAATATGCATTGTTATGGATACTCAGGAACAGTGTTGCATTGAGGCTGTTTGCAATATATGCCCTCTCATAAAGCCCAACAAAGCTGTCATCTTCTCTTATCATGTAGGTTTTGACTCCTTTGCTCTTCAAAAGCTCATTAAGTCTTTTTGCAATATCCAGATTGAAATCCTTCTCATAATATCCTCCGTGTACGGCTCCCGGCTCTACTCCGCCATGACCGGCATCAATAACCACAAGCTTATCCTTTTTCGTATACCTCTTTACCAAAGTTATCGCTGTATCTTTTGTTTCGCTTCTTGTGATTATTACATAATTGTAGCTGTCAAGGGTATTAAACTCAATACTTGTTTGACCGGTTTTTTCGTTCACTTCAACCTGAACGTAATCCACTATTCCATCATTTATTCGCATTATACCGCTTCCTATATCCGCCAGATTGCTGGGGAATGTAATAGTGAATCTTCTTCCTTCCAAATCATAGCTTTCTTTATAGAGTTTCTTCAGGTTTTCTCCACCTTCGGTCAGTTTGGCTCCCTTTAAAATAAAGTGTTTTCTGTCCATACTGTTACTGTAAGTTACGTTCTTCAAAGTAGACTCCAGCATGTATACAATAAGTCCGCCGTCAAATTTCTCTATATGATACTGAAGCGGTGCTGCCAAATCAATTACAACCCTGGCTACATCCTGTTCATACTGAGCATACCTTATGGAATCAATCAAACCGCTCTTTATTTCAATTGTCTTTTGATCCTTTTCATCAACCTGAGCCCCGGTAATATCTATTACAATACGGTTGGGGTCGGAAAGTCTCCATGCATTATAGTTTGTGTAATTTTCTATGTTAAAAAAAACCTTGTTATATCCCTCGTTGATTATATAATCCACACTAAGCTTATTGCTTCCTCCGGCTTTGGGAGTCTTATCCGGTGTGTTTGTTCCCGTCGCATCCGGGGTAGGTGTTATTGCCGGAGATGCCGTTAATGACGGCTTTACCGTAGGTGACGGTGCCGGAGTTGGTGTAGCAGGTATAAATTCTTCATCATCGGTCATTTCCGAGATAATCAAAGTCATTTTTCCCATGTCTTCCTCAAACCTGTATTGGGATTTTCCGTTAAGCTGAACCGTAACCTTTGCAGAAGACCCATTAACACCTGCATACTTTATGTTCTTAATTAATTTGCTGTCTACGGAAATTGTTTTTTCCTCCAGAGGTCCGACGGCATTGGGAATATCTACAACAATGGTATTGCTGCTCTTGTTTTTTACAATATTATAATTATCATAGCTGTTGACGCTTAAAACCACTTCTTCCCGGCCTTCCTGCGGTTCATAAGCAACATAAAGAATATTGTCATTTTTCTCATCACCGGTACCGCTTCTGGACGGCAAGGAAATTTCAGGATTGTCGGCTATGCGGTTATTGGAAACATAAACCACAATATATTCTCCCGATTTCATTACCTTATAATTGGAATTTCCTTTAAGGTCAACAACTACCCGTGCCTTATTACCCTCTTGATTGGCAGATCTGATTGCACTTATCAATGCACTGTTTACATCTATTCTTTGAAGCTCTCCTTCTATACGGCTGTTGGGTATATCAACCACAATTCTTGGTGTCGGTTCCGTAAGCTTAAAAGAGTCAAGGTTATCAACTATATTTGACTTAATATGTACTTCTTCATGGTCTGTTTTGGATACATGCTTGATATTCAGTATATTCTCCCTGTTGTTTGCACCGGTATTCCCCGATCCATTCTGCCCACCGGTTCCGGTGTTTTCCGGCAGAAGCTTCAAAATAACGCTTATTTCGTCTTCTTTTACCTGGTATTCCGGTTTTCCGACAACATCCATCACAACCCTTGCCGTGGACTCGTTAAACTGTCCGCAACGTATTGATTTTACCAACTCACTGTCTATATTAATGCTGGGTGATGCTGCCGATATTTTAGTATTCGGAAAATCAACAACAATTCTATCCGGCTCTGATACTCTCATGATCTTGTAATTCTGATATGTATCAAGATCTATTTTAATCTGATCCAAGTTATTTGCATTTGAGTACTTAATATCATTTATTTGACCTACAACTATTTTGTTATCTATTGTAATTTCACCTTTTTCAGGGTACCAACCGACCTCCATGTCAAGGTTCTCGCCAACAAAACGCAGGGGTACTACAGTCCTGTCATTTATTATTTTTGCAGGAACCTCCATTTTTATCTTTTGGCCGTTTACCGTTGCATATGTATCATTAATCTTAAGCACAATATCCTTTCCGTTATAGGAAACGGTAACCTTTTTTTCGGTAGCATTCCAGGAGACCTGTGCTCCAAGCTTTTCAAAAATAGCTCTTACAGGAACCAAGGAACGTCCGTTGATTATTATCGGCGGCAAATCCGATTTGACTGTCTCACCGTTAACCTTAAGACTGAAAATGTTTCCGGTATATTCGTGAACAGCACCGTCATAGGTTAACAACAGCTTTTGCGCAGAAACCGAAAATGAGCTGATAATAAGAGAAAACACCATAAATAAAATGAACAGAGCCTTTCTCATAATAACACCTCTTGAAATTTTTTCATTAGTAAAAATATAAATGTGCAAAATTCGACTATTTACCCTATTTATTTATTCGACATAACCATGAATATTCCTGTCATAGAATGGCCGTTTCCGTAATTTGTAATAGAACTGTAATAATAGACAAAAGAAAAAAGCCTTTAATTCGGCTTCTATTCTTTTTTATTCGTTTATATTTAAATTTAATTAAAGTGTTATTCCAACAGCATTTACTAAGAAGTTCAGTTTTTCACTGTTTAGATTTTTGTTTATATCAATACCGTCTATATCCAAAAGACCTACAGGGTATACAGGTATCTGCAATACCTGCTCCATATAATCGCTAAGTCCCTTTAACAAGGATCCTCCACCTATTACAAAAATCTTACCCACTTTTACTCCATAGCATCTGGCCTCATAAAAGGTAAGGCACATGTAGATCTGATTGAGAAGCTTGTCGACAACCTCCTTGAGAGCCCTATACACTTTCATGTGGTCCTCATTGGTAGTATGAGGTGGCGGCACAGTAATGCCATACATCTTCTTAAGCCTTTCAGCTTCAATAATAGATTTACGGCAAGTCTTGGAAATTGCCTCATCAAGGTTGGAGCTACCGGTAAGTATTACCTTGTTAAACTCAAGTATTTTATTTCTCAAGATATTTATAATTGTAGTCTCCGAACCGAAATCAATAACAGCAAAAGCATCTTTGTTTAACTGATTCTTATTTTGATTAATAAACCTAACGTTATCAATGCTGACCTTTATATCCCTATTGAAAAACTTAGCGGTACTGTTTGCCGGAATATCCACGGATATAGGTTTTAATCCAAGTTCAAACAAAACATCAATATAGCTGTTTATTATGCTTTTCCTAACAGCAGTAACAAAGACCTTTACTTTTTCAACACCATTCTCTTTCAATTCCTGAAGAATCTTAAAATCAATTTTGTGCTCTTCGGGATTAATGGGCATATGGTTTTTTATTGTCTCAGCAACAAGCTCGTTAATGTCCTTGCCCTCCTCCTTGTCAATCATGAACACTCGGGAGATTATACTAGTGCCTGACATAACGATTTTAGATTTCTTCACCTTCATTTTGTTTTCCCTAATTATCCTGCTTATCTCACTCGAAATAGCGTCAACATTCTTAATTACGCCATTCTTAATGCAGTTAATTGGAGTAGGAGCAATACCAAAGTTTTTTATGTAGACCTCATTGTTCCTGTTCACTGCAACCTCTACAACTTTGATATTCCTAAACCCTACATCAATACTTAGATAATTGTTTTTAATAAATGGTAACAACATACATCATTGACTCCCTTAACCCCAGAATAGAACAAAATTATATAATAAATCATTCCAATTATACATTAGCACAATCTAGAAAAAAAATCAATATTTATGCTTAAAATATCCAATTAATAAATTCATATTAAGCAAAAATGTACTTATCTATTTCTTAAACGCAACAAAAACATAATAGCTGTAAGGATTAAACTGATAATCAGGCTGGTAGCCAGAGGAAAGTAGAATGTAAAGTTTCCTTTGCTGTATAATATGTCTCCCGGAAGCTTTCCCAATCCCAGTCTTCCTCCTAAATAGACCAAAATACCCACCAGTATTGAAACTGCTCCGATAATAATAAGCATCTTTCCCATTGTCTGAAATCCATACATATAATATATCCCACCACCTATATTATATCAAGCTGTCTAACGTAAACCTCACTCATACCTGAGTCCGAAATGCTCATACGCAAGCTTCGTTGCAACCCTTCCCCTGGGTGTCTTATTAATGAATCCCAACTGCAAAAGATAAGGCTCGTATACATCCTCAATGGTACCGGGTTCCTCTCCAATTGTGGCCGCAAGGGTTTCAAGCCCTACGGGACCGCCGGCAAACTTGTCGATAATACTCATAAGAAGATTTCTATCCACCGCATCAAGACCCATTTTGTCAACTTCCAGTGCATCAAGACCCATTTTTGCAATATCATACGTTATAAACCCATCGGACTTAACTTGGGCAAAATCCCTTACCCGCTTTAATATCCTGTTGGCAATCCTTGGTGTTCCCCGCGCACGCCGTGCTATTTCTTCCGCTGCCTCCTCCTCAATACCGGCATTTAAAATTTGTGCGGACCTTTGCACTATAAGCTTCAATTCTTCAGTGGTATACATTTCAAGCTTGTTGATCACCCCAAATCTGTCCCTTAAAGGAGATGTCAAAAGTCCTGCCCTGGTTGTAGCCCCAATTAGGGTGAATTTCGGTAAATCCAGCCTTATTGAACGGGCACTGGGCCCCTTTCCGATTATTATATCTAGGGCATAATCCTCCATAGCCGGATACAATATCTCTTCCACACTTCTGCTCAACCTGTGGATCTCATCTATAAAAAGAACATCAAAATTCCCCAGATTGGTTAATATTGCAGCCAGATCCCCCGGCTTTTCGATAGCCGGTCCCGATGTAATTCGTATATTTACTCCCAACTCCGATGCAATTATACCTGCAAGGGTTGTCTTGCCCAATCCCGGCGGTCCGTAAAGAAGCACATGGTCCAAAGCTTCTTTTCTTTTTTTTGCTGCTTCGATAAACACCAACAAGTTTTCCTTAACCTTGGTCTGTCCTATATATTCGCTTAGCTTGCGAGGCCTCAAACTAAGCTCCTCATAATCCTCTTCCTTCAATTTGCAATCAACAAGCCTGTCCTCCATATTATAACCTCCGAATACATAAATAAATCCGCAAATTCAGCTTCCTAGCTTTTTGCAAGTCCTTTAAGTGCATTTTTAATGATTTCTTCAAGATCCATGTCTTCCGAATAAACGCTCATAACGGCTTTCCTGGCTTCCATCGATGTATAACCCAGAATCATCAAGGCACTTATCGCCTCCGAAACTCTGGATCCTTCCTTGCCTATATCTTCCTTATCCGGTTCAAAACCTTCCCCTAAAGCAAGCTGTTCTTTATTTATCTTGTCCTTGAGCTCAAGAATTATCCTCTGAGCCGTTTTATTACCGATACCCTGTACTTTCGTCAATGCCTTTATATCATCGGTTATGACGGCCAGACTGAATCTTGAAGGGGTCATGGACGACAATACCGATAAAGCTGCCTTCGGTCCGACTCCCGAAACACCGATTAAAAGCTCAAACATCCCCAGCTCTTCTTCCGTGCGGAAACCATAAAGGCTTATATTATCCTCCCTTACATAAAGGTAAGTGTAAACTTTGACTTCATCCCCCACCGGACCGATACTCTCAACGGTGGAAAGCGCGGTAAAAACCCTGTATCCTATTCCGTTGGCTTCAATTATAAGATAATCGTTATACTTATATGCTAACCTGCCCTTTATATACGCAAACAATTTTTTATCCTCCGTTTTATATTAAAATTTAGCGTCCAAAGCTTGACATTTTATAAGAATTTCCGTGACAAACAGCTACTGCCAATGCATCAGCCACATCATCCGGTTTCGGAATTTCAGAAAGATTCAGAATTATCTTTACCATTTGCTGAATCTGGACTTTCTCTGCCCTGCCATAGCCAACTACAGCCTGCTTTACCTGAAGGGGGGTATATTCAAAAACATCAATCCCGGACTGTGCTGCAGCTAAAACCGCAACACCTCTGCCATGTCCGACATTAAGCGCAGTCTTTGTATTTTTGTTAAAAAAAAGTTCTTCTATAGATATTGCCTCCGGCCTAAACTTATCTATAATATCCACCAAACCGTTATACAGAAGCAAAAGCCTTTTGGAAAGCTCCATTGAGCTTTCGGTCGTAATAGCTCCGTAATCGATGGCAGTAAACCTGTTCCCTTCATATTTTACTATACCGTACCCTGTAATTGCAAATCCGGGATCTATTCCCATAATAATCATCTTATATATCAACTCCAAAAATTCATGAATAATTATATATTTTATTGCATATTTATACATTTTATTATATAATATATCTCATTATAATGAAAGCTTCAACTTTGCATATACTATAAAATCGCATTAAGCAAGTTAAATCGGTATTGCTGCGGTTTATAACCATGGACAGCGCTTATGGCTGCAAATTGTAAATACATGTTGCGTTGTCTATAGTTTAAACCCCCAAAGTTAAGCATTATTAAACTATATTTTAACATATTTGAGGAGGTATTTGTATGAGTCAAAAAGAAAAAGTAATCCTTGCCTATTCCGGAGGTTTGGATACATCTATAATTATTCCTTGGCTAAAGGAAAATTATGATTATGAGGTCATCGCAATGGCTGCAGACTTAGGTCAGGGAGAAGAACTTGAACCCCTAAACGAAAAGGCAATTAAGACGGGAGCAAGCAAGATATATATAGAAGACTTGAAAGAAGTATTTGTCACCGACTATATATTCCCTACATTAAAGGCCGGTGCCGTATACGAAGGAAAATACCTTTTGGGTACATCCTTTGCAAGACCGATTATAGCCAAGAGAATGGTGGAAATTGCTAAAAAAGAAGGCGCTACTGCCATAGCCCATGGTGCCACAGGAAAGGGAAACGACCAGGTTCGCTTTGAACTTACCGTTAAAGCCTTGGCTCCGCACTTAAAGATTATTGCTCCATGGAGAATATGGAATATCAAATCCAGGGAAGATGCTATTGAATACGCAGAGGCTAGAAATATCCCCATTCCCGTAACCAAAAAAGACAACTACAGTATGGATAGAAATCTCTGGCATTTGAGCCATGAAGGTTCAGACCTTGAGGATCCGTGGAATGAACCGCAATATGACAAAATATTAAAGCTTATGGTTCCACCGGAAAAAGCGCCGGATAAACCGACTTATGTTGAAATATATTTTGAAAAAGGTATTCCCAAGAAGGTAAACGGAAAAGAATACGGTCCTGTTGAGTTAATAGAAGTATTGAACAAAATCGGCGGTGAAAACGGTATAGGTATTGTGGACATGGTAGAAAACAGGCTTGTGGGAATGAAGTCCAGAGGAGTTTATGAGACTCCGGGAGGAACTATTCTTTATGCGGCCCATAGAGAATTGGAGCTCCTCTGCCTTGATCGCGATACTCTCCATTACAAGGATATTGTATCTCAAAAATTTGCCGAACTGGTTTATTACGGTCAATGGTTTACTCCTCTTCGTGAAGCTTTGTCTGCTTTCGTTGATGTTACACAGCAGACGGTAACCGGTACCGTAAGGCTTAAGCTATATAAGGGTAATGTAATGAGTGCGGGAGCAAAATCCGATTACTCTCTGTACAGTGAAGAGCTCTCAACCTTCGGTGAAGATGCGGTCTACAATCAAAAGGATGCGGAAGGATTTATCAATCTCTTCGGTCTTCCGTTAAAGGTTAATGCACTCATGAAAGAAAAGAATAATATCAAATAAGGTGATAAAATGAAGCTTTGGGGCGGTAGGTTTGAGAAAAGTACTGACAAATCCGTGGATGATTTCAACTCATCCATAAGGTTTGACAGCCGCATGTATAAACAAGACATTCTAGGCAGCATTGCCCATGCTAAAATGCTTGGCAAATGCAATATCATTCCTGAGGAGGATTCGATATTGATTCAGAATACTCTGAAGGAAATACTCAATGATATTGAAGAGGGCAAGGTTGAATTTGAAATTGATGCTGAAGATATCCATATGAATATTGAAAAAATTCTCATATCGAGAATAGGTGATGTGGGTAAAAGGCTACACACCGGGAGAAGCCGCAATGATCAGGTAGCCCTTGATATCAGGATGTATCTTAGGGATGAGATAATAGAAATAAAAAATATGATCGTAGCCCTTGAAAAGACACTTATCGATATAGCAAAGGAAAACCTTGACACCATTCTTCCGGGCTATACTCATCTGCAAAGGGCACAGCCCATAACCTTTGCCCATCACATGATGGCATACTTTCAGATGTTTAAGCGGGACATCGAAAGGCTTAATGATTGTTATAAAAGAATTAATATAATGCCCTTGGGCTCCGGGGCATTGGCCTCCACCACCTATCCCTTGGATAGATATATGGTGGCAAAGGAGCTGGGTTTCGACGAAATTACGGAAAACAGCCTTGATGCCGTGGGAGACAGGGATTTTGCCATTGAGTTAACCTCATGTCTATCCCTTTTAATGATGCATCTTAGCAGGTTCAGTGAGGAAATCATTTTATGGTCTTCCCATGAATTTTCCTTTATTGAACTGGATGATGCTTACAGCACGGGGAGCAGTATAATGCCTCAAAAAAAGAATCCGGACGTGGCAGAACTGGTAAGAGGTAAAACCGGAAGAGTCTACGGAAGCCTTATGACATTACTTACGGTTATGAAATCATTGCCCCTTGCTTACAACAAGGATATGCAGGAAGATAAAGAGGCGGTTTTTGATGCCGTCGATACGGTAAAAATGTGTCTTCCGGTATTTACAAAAATGATCGAGACAATGAAGGTTAAAAAAGATGAAATGTACAAAGCTGCCCAAGGCGGATTTACCAATGCCACCGATATGGCAGACTACCTTGTAAAAAAAGGCATACCCTTTAGAAGTGCCCACGAAATCATCGGCAAAATGGTGCTTTACTGCATAGAAAACAACAAAGCAATTGACGAGCTTAATATTAGTGAATTTAAAAGCTTTCATGAAAATATTGAAGAAGACGTATATGAAGAAATTAGCCTTTCAAAATGCGTATCCGGCAGAAATCTTCCCGGAGGTCCTGCTAAAGAAAGTGTCATGAAGGCAATAGAAAATGGAATGAAATTTTTATCCGAAATATAGAGTCTTTCAGAATAAAATATAAGGTCTTTTATTAACGGCTGAGAAGCAAATCCAAGAAAACCTTTCTCAGCCGTAATTTTATTTTTCCCGATACCAATTCTATTGAATAAATAAAAAAGATGAAAAATTGACTTAAGATTCCGGTATTTTTTCTTAACATTTTTTATAACCGTATTTATTCCTGAGGCATGGACAGCCTCAACAAAACACTATTTTGCTCTATGTCTATCTGAACATTGGAAATTTGAATACCTTTTCTTCGTAAACTAACAATTAAATCCTTTCTCATTTTACCGATCTGTCTGTTATATATCCCTGCAGTCTTTCTTCTTATCAGTTTTAACACAGTCCCACCTCATTCAATAGTTTTCTTTTTATATAATAATACATTTCCCTTATGCTGTATAACATTTCCACAATAATGGACAGAATAAAAAATGTGAATAAAAAAATCAGGGTTCGCCAATACATGCTAGTATTAGTGACCCTGATTTTTAATTTTTAATATATAAATTTTTCTTTTCTTTTATCACCGTTTTACTTTTTTGTCCAATGCCCTACCGAAACTATACCATGAATCCCTAAGCTTAAACCGCATCTCTTCATCCAAGGTTCTCTCAATTATGTCATTTAACTTCTTTCTCATTTCTACAAACTCAACCAAATCAAATTCGGGCTTTTCCAATAGCTCTTCCATCTCCTCTATCCATTCCTGGATGTGTTCCGAACCAATGTAATCTTTTGAAACTTTTTTCTTTAAATGGTAAATAACAAGTTTAACAGCTTTTCTCTTTACATCGATATCTGTCTGTACTTTCTTACCTGTTTTACCGGAACTACTGTTAGAACTAATCTTACCCATTAGAAACACTCCCTATAATGATAATAATAATTTAAATTAAAATAATAATATTTAGATAAACATGTCTTGCAATAGATAAAATAAAAATTATATGATACAAAACATATAATTCATTATTTATGTAATATTATACACATTAATTATAATACAGTATTATTTTTTATGCAAATCTTAATTATTAATCAAATATTTTCATTTCTCATCTTATGAAAAATGTAATTAGTTGGTAGTACTGGAATGTCACTAAAAATAAAACTTAGACAAAAGCGAAGAGATAAACATCCCCTCCGCTTTTATTTTTAATCAACATCGCATTGCTTATTATTATTATGATTAATTAACGCTTAATAATTCCTAATTATTATTTTTTGTGATAATTTCATTTATTAAATTTAAAGATTTCAACTAATATGTTATAAGCGTTTTTCCCTGCAACCTATCCTGATCTACATTTTCCAATTTCCCCTCAGGAATTGTAACAGTTTCGGGATTTCCATCACTAACATACTGCTCTTCCCTCGTAAGTCTCTCCAGCCACCATGCTAAGTCGCAATCCACAGGGTTGATGCCGGAAGATCTGACTCTGTGAATCGAAAGGGGATTAAAATTCTTACTTACCGGTGAGAGCGCAGGATCCCAACCGACCTCCATAATTGCCTGATTATCGTACTCCACACCTTCATATGACCCCTTCTTTACAAAGCTCTGAAGATCTTTAGACGGCAAACCGTAAGGCAAAGAAAAGGTTGTCATAACATATCCCGGTATCAATTCTGAAATTGTTTTCTGGTTCAAAGCAATCTGTTTCTGTATTTCAGTCGCACTGGTTGTATCCCTTAAGTTAATGTGGTTATAGGTATGATTTCCTATTTCAAACCCCTTGTCAACCAAGTACTTAAGGCGTTGCTCCAAAGTACCTTCTCCCTCAAAAGTGCCATTGCCAAGGTTCACATAGAAGGTACCCTTTAGTCCAAAGTCAGGGTGCTTCTCATTAAACTTTTCCATTATTCCCACGGCAGATTTTATGTTTGCCTTAAGGGTACCGTTTTCATTCACAAGGTTAAACTGCCCGGCCGTTCCGTCATCAAATGTAAATATCATCGGTATGCATCCGGCAGGAACATCAATATTATTATTTAAATAATCCGTCATGCTTATAAGTCTATAGCCTTTGTCATATAATTCCTGAAGCAGCTTTTCAAATTCACTGAAAGTCGTTGTATACTCACCTTTGTCATATTTTGTGGGAGTAAAAGACTCAACAAAATTATGAAACATAACTACCATTATTTTACCCGCTTCGTTAGGCTTTACACTCTGAACATCAATCGTAGGCAGAGGTTCCTTTGTAGGTGTAGGTGTCGGCTCTGCCGGTGCAGAAGACGATTCCCCACTTCCGTTTTCAGTCACCGCTCCCGGCATAGGTGAATTTGTCCCATCTCCCAATTTAGGTGACTTACTGCATCCGGAAAGTAGTAGAGAAAAAGAAATAGCAATAGTTGAAACAGCCAATAAAAATCTCGATTTAAATTTCGTCGTCATTTTGTATACGCCCCGTTCGTTCATAATTTAATGAGTACTTGCTTACTTTTTGACATAAAAACTTACTTTAAATAATTATATACTAACGACACTGCATATTTCAATTACAAATTAATCCTGAGCTGTGTTCAATAATGAAATTATCAATTATTTAACTATTTTCCCTGTCATCACTGATGCCTAAGCTCCCAAAATGAAAACAAATTTCCCCAAATTCTAATAATTTATTTTAATTTTCTTAATGCGTCCTTTTCAATAATCAGGTCGGATATTTTAAGCTCTTTCCGGTACTTTTCAATTTCTTCAATATAAATATCTTTATCTAATTCAGATCCGTTTTTCAAATCGTAAACCGTATCGGCTTCGCTGCTATAGTAATAATCATCGGTTAATACGGAACCGTTTCTCAATACAGCATAACCTTTTTCACTGTTTATTAAATCCTTACCCATGGCATAGTAATTTTTAATACCCATCATATTTGCTATCATAGGAAATATGTCCACCTGTCCGCCGGTCTTTTCTATAACCTCCGGATCAATTCCCGGGCAATGAATGACAAGGGGTATTTTCTGGAGCTTAATCCAATCCACACTGCCATCCTTTTTCCCCAAAAATTCCAACAGCTCTTTAGATTGAGCTTTCGGAAGCCCGGTATGGTCACCGTAAACAATAATAAGGCTGTTATCATATAGCCCCATATTCTTCAATCTCTCAATAAAGCGTCCCAATGCAGCGTCTGCATAATTCTGAGCCTTTATATAGTTTGCAAAATAAGTCTTATCATATTTGCCCACGTCAAAGGTCTGTTTATCTTCGAAATAAGTGTAAGGATGATGTCCGGACAACGTTATAAAGAAAGAATAGAAAGGCTTTTGGACATCAATAATCTCCATAGACTGTCTGTAGAAAGAGTCATCACTCAAAGCCCAACCTCCCCAGCCTATATACTCATCCAAAACATAATCATTGACACTGATAAATCTATCAAATCCTATTGCTTTATACATTTCAGTCCTGTTCCAGAAAGCAGGGCCATAAGCATGGAGGGCGTAGGAGTCATAGCCTTCCTTCTTCAACTCTTTTGAAAGTGTATTATACTCATTTGTAGAGAACCTAAAATAAGCGGCTCCCTCTTTAGCCGGATATAAAGATGTATTAGTCATAAACTCGGCATCGGAAGTATTCCCCCCGGCTACTTGAACATATATATTGTTAAAATACAAACTTTCCTCTATAAGCTTGTTAAGGTTTGGAGTTATCTCCTTTCCGTTAATCTTCTGCCCAACTAAAAATCCCTGAAGTGCTTCCATTTGAATAATAATCAAGTTTTTGCCCTTGGCAATTCCGGAATATTTTTTCTGGGATTTATTAGACTGCTCATTTTTCTCCTCAAAAAAAACCTTAATTTCATTTATCTCATCATTGCTCAGATTTTTATTCCTGTTCCAATTTTGCTTGACATAGCGTCTTATATCATAGTAGTGAAAATAACCTATGCCCAAATTCTTAACAATATAATTATTGTCGTACTCCGAAGTATCATTTTTGCTGTAGGCTACCTTGAACCCTGTAAAGGAAACCAATATCAACAATACTGCAGCTACACATCTCTTTAAGAAAGGCAACTTTATTTCCTTAAACTTTTTTCTATACACAATCACAAATAGGATAAAAAAGGGTATATCAATAAAATAAAAAATGTCTCTTTTTCTGATAAGGCTCAGAACGCTTTCCTTCACAGGTCCTAAATACCGCGCATTGTAAATAACCGGTACCGTTATTATTGTATTATAATAACGCAAATACAGTGCATCGGCAAACAATAAAGCAGATATAAGCACATTAAATATCAGAAACACCAACTTATTTCTCGTATAAAAAACCAGCAAAAAAGCAAAAGCTGCCAGCACAAAGGCTATCGTGGAAACACTCATATATATGTTGGTTTTTGAAAATAACGGTTTAAAATTAATTTGGTTTTGAAATTGGAGATATACACATTTACACACAATTGATATTATATAAAAAATGAAAAAAAACATTTCAGCAATATTTATTTTTGCATTTTCCCTTGAAAATATAGGCCGTTTTACGCTCTCTAACTGTATTTTCATTTCAATTACCTCGCTTATATGGCATTAAAATTTATTTAATATAATTTTTATTGCAGTGGGTTGAAAAATATAGCACAGGCTCATTAAAACCCCTCGAATAAATATAGCCTAAAACATATTATAAAAAAAATCAAGGATAAATTTTTAAGAATATTTCCTATATTTTTTAGAGCCTATGACCGCAGAAAGGACAGAACTTATATTCTGTGCTTTCGCTTGAGGATATGAGCTTCTTGCAGGACATGCAAACATTTCCAGAAACAGAATGGCTTTCTTTTGACTTCTGCTGATCCGATTGCAAATGGTCAATATTTGCAAGAACAATTTGTAACCGATCCTTGTTAATTGGAGTTTTTATTACTGCATCAATCCCCGCTTTGTTAAACTCATCAATACTGATTGAGTCACAAGAAGATAAAATACATTTAATATCGGAATATCGCTTTTTGATCTCCATTGCCAGCTCATCACCGTATATTCCCTTCATAACCCTGTTTATAATTACATAATCGGGACAAAAAGATTCTATATTTGCAAATACATCAAACTCGTTTGCCGTAACGGCACTATATCCAATACTTTCTACGATATCTTTGAGAATTTGATTTTCAAATTTACTGTCATTAACAAGAAGAATCTTTTTCATTGGAATTATTCTCCTGGCAATAAAATATTCTCCTAACAGTTTAACCGGATTACATACAGAAATTATAGATAATTTTTTATAATACAGAATTATAGCACACAATCGGGATATTATAAAATATACTTTCCTCACAATATTGCTTTCACTTTTCCTTCAAATAAATACCTTTTGCGCGTTTATTTCGGGCAATATGGCATGTTACCCCCATACTATGTTATAATACATTCAACAATTAATGAAAAACACTTGCCATAAACAGGTATTATTTTTATGGAGGAGATAAATTATGAGTAATATCGACGACAAAGTTCTGGCGGAAAATAAGCTAATTCTTCTTTACATTATCGATAAGGTAAATATTCAGATAAGTAACCTTCAAATAACTAAAATCATACTTGAAAACAAGTTCATGAACTATTTTATGCTGCAGCAACTGCTCAATGAGTTATGCAGTCAAAATTATTTATCCTGCAAGATCGCCGATAACAAGGCATTCTATGATATCACTCCTTCGGGCAAACAAGCCCTTGGTTATTTTACCGGCCATATTCCTGCAGGAATCAAGAGTTTCATTGACAACAACATTACAAATATAAGAAATAACATAAGAAATGAAACCTTTATCAGTGCCGATTACTTTTCAGAGAATGAAAATGATTTTGTTGTATCATGTCAGGTTAGGGAAGATAACTTTTCCCTTATTAACTTGAAAGTAACCGTTGGAACTAAGAATGATGCACGACGCATCTGTGAAAACTGGAAAAAGAATTCTCAAACAATATACAGTGAAATAATTGAAAGTCTTTTGAAAGACAGGACCTAAAGTCCGGGGGCAACATGCCCCCTACGGCAATTCTATAACCTTATTCTCCTTTGATTCCTTGTACAAAACAAATTTATTTCCAATAACCTGTACCACTTCTGAGCCTGTAAGCCTGGCGGCTTCATCGCATACTTCCCTTACATCCTCCAATGAATTCTTAAGAACTGTTACTTTTATTAACTCTCTGGCCTCTAAAGCCTCGTTAAACTGCTTTATCATATTATCATTGACTCCACCCTTTATAATGGTAAAAGAAATTCAGACAAAAAAATGGTCTTTTTTAAGGTGGATCTTGTATAATCAGAGACATGAGAAAAAC
>FWPV01006960.1_pt1 | contig 21060 bp, 16 predicted proteins | sample 2228371 | NCBI WGS metagenome assembly FWPV01 (sample SAMEA103939776, study PRJEB20133) | metagenome | reverse complement strand
TAGCGGTCATAGGTGATATGACTTGGACTGATTGCACTATAACGTGCAAAGCGAAATTGTTACAGGGGTCAAAAGATAATATGGGCTTTGTTTGGAGAACTGCTGCTAATAACCTTTTCTATGTGATCAGTGTTAGAATGGATCAAAGAGTTGGCTACTGTGGATGCATCAACGGGGCATGGATGAACGGCGGAGCGCCGATTAATCCACAAGCATTCAATACACAAGTAGAAAAAGATTATAACCTCAAATTGATCGTTAAAGGAAATACATTTCAATTTTTTATTGATGGGAAAGATATGGGGGAATGGAAAGATGATCAGCTAAAAACAGGTATGATCGGCATTCGCGTTTGGTTAGCATCAATGTCCATTGATGACTTTGAAGCAAATGGACCGGGTATCCCTGCAACTCCTGTTGAGTTAAAAGATAAACTAGCCACCGCATGGGCAAAAATAAAGATTTAAAAGGGGGTAAAATATGCCAGCGATAATCGATAGCAAGGCATCACCAGACTTCACAACAATTAACCTTAACAGCATATATAATCGCAAAGGGACAAGCTTCACTAATTATGAATTGGCTGATGAAGGACTCGTCGGTAAAAATCTAGCTTTGACTGGATATAACGTATTGAGAGGAATACCGTTCAACCTTGGGCAAGATAATCAAAATAACGTCCTGTTTTTAAAAGAAAACGAAATAACACTCAATTTGGATTCCCCAATAAACTGTCGTTATTTGGTCTTCATACATACCGCAGTAACCAAAAGAATTGCCCCCGATCCTGATGGTATCACAAGACCTCCCAGAGGCGGAGTTATTCTTGGCGAGAAAGTCGCAGAGTACCAGCTTGTCTATACGGATGATACAGTTCAGTCAGCACCAATTCTCAGGCGATTTGAGATCGGAGATATGAACATAAATTGGGGCGAATCTTGTTTTTCTGCTGTGCCAATAGCGAAACCGATTGCAATTTCCACAACATCTGAAAGCATAAGCGTTGGAACTAAGCCCGCAGGTCTATGGGGATCAACTCAAACAAGAGTTGGATTTGATCCAGTAGCATCATTTCCGATCAGATATTGGCTTTATGCTATGGAGAACAAAGATGTCAGCAGAGCCATAAAAGCCATTAATTTTATCCCATATGAGGGCGCAGTTTTGTTACTAGGTTTATCCGTCACATTGCTTGAAAAGAATCCACTTTGTTGGGACAGAAGGAAAAAGGCGATAATTACGTTGCCCGAAGGCATAAGTATCGGTAAACTTGATGAAACAGGTCGTTACCCTAACTTGGGGATTGACCTCGGTCAGATAATATCAGTTACACCTAAACTTGACTATGATAATGTCAATTGGGAAGAAGGCTATAATAACAAATTTCCAATTAGATCAAATAGGCAATTCATCGTTGAATATACCGCTCATCCATCAGCGAGATTCAATATTAAAGAGACTGTGAATATCTCATTCCCTGTGAAAGATTGTCAAGTTGCAGCAAAAACAAGCGGAACATTTCTTCTTGAACCTATAGATCCTGCGGAACAAAATGTAACGATCAGGGTTATTGAAGCCAAAAGCAAGAAGAAAGTAGCTGTCAAACTTCATATCCACGGCGAAGCTGGCGAATATCTTCCTCCAATAGACCGTCATCGCATCCCAAATCCGTATTGGTTTGAAGACTATGCCCCTGAATTTTTAGCAGGAGGTATTCATCTATGCACATACATTGACGGCGAAACAAAGGTAAAATTGCCAATCGGTAATGTATATATTGAAATATCCAAGGGCTTCGAGATAAAGCCGATAAGGTTAAAAAAACATATAACTCCTGAAACCGAAGAAATAGTCATTGAAGTTGAGCATGTCCTTCCTTGGCGAGAAAATGGTTGGGTCTCTGCGGATACTCACGTACATTTCCTTTCTCCACAAACAGCACTGCTTGAAGGGGCAGGAGAAGGTGTCAATATAGTTAACCTGTTAGCAAGCCAATGGGGCGAGCTATTTACAAACGTCGGGGATTTCGATGGAAAAACTACTTTCGGCAGTAAAGAAGCTGGCGGAGACGGTGAATACCTTGTCCGCGTTGGGACAGAAAATCGTCAACAGATACTCGGTCATATCTCATTAATCGGCTATAATGACAGGATCATAACTCCATTAACAACAGGTGGTCCCGATGAGTCTGCGCTTGGCGATGCAGTTGAAATTACTCTTTCACAATGGGCTGAACAATGTAAGGCACAGGGTGGGATTGTCGTCTTGCCACATTTTCCAAATCCTCGTTGTGAAAACGCAGCTGCAATAGTTCTCAATCGCATAGATGCACTTGAAATGACATCTTGGGGCGACCTATATTCAGGCATAAATCCTTATTCTTTGTCAGATTGGTATCGTTATCTCAACTGTGGTTATTTCGTCGCAGCTGTCGGTGGCACTGACAAGATGAGTGCAACAACCGCGGTCGGAACGGTCAGGACATATGCCCAGATTGAAGATGGAATTTTCACTTATGAAGCATGGAAAGACGCAGTTAGAAAAGGAAGAACATTTGCCACTTATGGACCTTTGTTGGAATTTTGGGTAGATGGAAAACCAATGGGTAGTAAATTCGAGCTTTCATCAACCGGTGGAACCTTGGACGTCCAATGGCATGTGGCAACAGTTACCGTGCCAATTACAAAAGTTGAACTAGTCGTCAATGGTGAGACAAGAGAAGTTGTAAGCATCTCCCCCGATCAATCTGATGTCAACGGCTCTTTTTCTGTCAAGATTGATAAAAGCAGTTGGCTAGCGTTAAGGGTCCGCGGTCATTATCCCGATAAACGTGAAGCAATATTGGCACATAGCAGTCCTGTTATGGTAAAAGTTGAAGGAACAGAGTTTTTTGCCGCTGCTGATGCAATAACAATACTTGAACAGATAGAAGGGGCTATGGCTTTCATAGATACGATCGCTACCAAAGCACAAGCAAAGGCTTATAAAGCAGTAAAAATTGTATTAACCTCTGCACATAGAGAGATACATAACCGTATGCACAAAATCGGTGTTTACCATGATCATACGATAGAACATAATGACCATAAGCATTAGTTGAAGAATGTGCGTTCGTTGATATTCCTAAGAGATTTTAAGATATGAAAACATTTGCTTTCTAAATGTCTGATTTATCGTCTCAAAATTAGACATTTAATATTTAAGAGAATTAGAATATATTAGAATATAAGTGTATAAAAAAGTGACACTTCGTCGCATTTTTGTCCATTAAAAGCTTTTTTCATAAAAGGATTTCTTAACTGAAAACAAAAACTTATCCATTCATATATGTTTTCCACTTAATTATCAATTTATGGCATAAATTTTGCTTAAAATCACTATAATGGAATATATAAAGTTGACCTATATGTCCTTTTAACGGCTAAAATGTTGGATCTGAGCAATGTTTTTTGGGTTACACGGTTTTGGGGGCGTATCAGCAACGGTTGCAAAGGTCTTGAAAATATTAAATCAATGTCTGAATTGGACTCAAAATTGATCATCTGAGGAGGAGGAAAAGATGAGGAAAAGTCTGTTACTACTTGTTATTATATTATTTGGTTTATACAATCACTGTTTTGGGTTGTTTATACTTCCAGAGAATCAGAATGATCCTAACGAAATGGTCAATATGAAATTGTTTTTCAGCTCAGGACCTGGTAAATATGCTGATACCGTTATAAGCAATATGCCTCCGGGAAATTATAGTATAACAAATGGCACTTATATCTTTTGGTGTGTAGATGAGCCAACTTCTATTTATGTAAATATATTATACAGAATACATTTATACGATAGTTACGATCCTAACCTGCCTGATTATCTGAAAAGCATAAATTGGGATAAAGTTACTTATATAGTTAACAACAAAGGTTCAGCCGATCCGAAAACGCAAATTCAAGTTGCCATATGGCATTTCATTTCACTAGGTTCACCAGGAGGAACAAAACCATATACTGGGTCTGATCCTGTCATATTGGACCTGATCAATAAAGCAAATTTATATGGTGAAAATTACGACCGCACTGGAAAAGTGGGGCTGGTTATAGCAGTTCCGATGTATGAAAATGGCACATACGTAGGTCCATATCAAGTAAATGGTCAATGGAAATGGAAGCGTCAGTTGAGTGTCTTTGAAACTGATGTCCCTGTTCCAGAGCCTGGGACACTGATCCTACTTGGTAGTGGTTTAGTTGGTCTATTTAGTTATGCAAGAATAAGATCATCCTCAAAAAAGAATAAAATAATAAATCAAGTTTAATTTATTATTTGTTATATAAAAAAACCAGCAGAAATTGCCATTTTTGATTTTTTTGATTTCATAGCAATATCTGCTGTTTTTTTATACAATGCTGGCATATATATAAAATACTGGCTGACATGACAATTATCAAAAGTATAGATAAGCATACTTTCTTCTTATTTGAGTGATTTTCCATTTGCAATTATGGCTTTCTCAATGTAACTTTGAGTCCCGTAGTTGCAAGTTCCTCTTTTGAATAATGCCTGAACTCTTTAGCAACTTTCATTGTAGAGAGTGCCTGTAGCGATCTTTCATCCACTGTCTTTCTATAACTAACTATTTCGAATCCTACTTTTTTGAATATATCTAAATAGTAAGGATAACGCGATTGGTTCGTATATTTTATACGATTATTTACAAATCTGTTCCAGAACCAACTCGGATATTTAAGAAAGTTTATAATGGTTACACCTGGATCAATAGATGCATATTCATCAAATAATCCGAATTTATGGATCGCTATACTGCCATGTTTCAATATCCTGAAAGTTTCTTTTATAGCTTCAGGTAAAATATCAAAGGGTATATAATTTAGAACTGATCTAGAAACTACAACATCCTGAGAATTGCTATCAATTGGCAAACATGCCGTATTTATTGGAGCTATATAATGAATCCCAATTATTTGGAGGGCTTCATTTAAATTCTGGCATTTCAAAGCTTTTTCAATCTTTTTCCTCGAATTTTCGTGTTGGAACCCGGGTATTTCAGCTAGATCATCAAGGTGATTATGTGCTTCAGCTAGTGTTTTATTAAACACTTCATGATTTATATGTTTAACCACATCGAATGTTTTGCAACAAGAACCCAGCAAAGATAGGGTTATAGGTAAAATTGGCACCCAACCAGTTCCTATTTCTGTTATTTGAAGATTTGCTAATTTGCCGTATGTTGATATAATGGGATCAATAAATGTCCTTATTATTTCTTTTATTCTATCTTCAAGCTCAATATTGCTTAGTTCACCGTATTGCTTTTGAAGTAATAAATTTAGGTTATCTCCATAAGGAATAATTGATAAAGATTTTTGAATAAAAGCTTTCAAATACCATTTCATTGGTTTACCATATCAGATGAAGTGTAGATAAATTTCGTAGAACGTTCATCAGAATCCCTATGATTACTAGGTTTCTATGATTTCTGCCGAAACTCTACAACAAGACCCGGGGTTAAAATAGCAGACTTTAATTCTTTGTTTTCCTACCGAAGTTCTCTATAATTGCCTTGATATCCAGATCATCTACTTTTCTGTCCCTATTGACATCGGGATTATTATCCAATGGAAAGTCTGTCTTTCCGATATATTTACTCACAAAAAAGACATCAATAATATTTACAATGCCATCTTTGTTGACATCATAAGGATCAGTAGGAAAGTTCACAATAATATTAACTGTCGCTGATTGACTGTTTAGCTTTCCGTCACTGACAATGTAGGTAAAGGCATCTTTTCCGCTAAAAGCATAATTCGGATGATAGATCAATTCTGGGGGCGTCCCATCAATTATGCCATTTTGTGGCTGATCTATGATCTTAAATTCCAGTTTATCACCATCAACATCGATACCTGACAGGATGATTTTAACGGAGGTATTTTCATCTGTGTTTATATCCTTTTCCTCTGCGATTGGCGGATCATTCACGGGATTTATTTTTATTTTGATCATAGCTATTTGGCTTTCCAACTCACCATCACTGACGATAAAAGTAAAGCTGTCTTCTCCGTTGAAATCCTCATTGGGTTTATATGTCAATTTTGGCGGTTCGCCTTCCAGAGTGCCATTCTTTGGCTGATCTATGATCTTGAATATTAACACGTCTCCGTCTACATCATTTCCCGTGAGTATGATCTCTATCGAGTCATCTTCATCTATTATTACATCTTGCGATTCTGCTATGGGTGGATCATTTACAGGATCTACCTTTATATTGACTTTTGCCAATTGACTTTCAAGCTTGCCGTCACTGACAATAAACGTGAAGCTATCATCGCCGTTAAAATCCTTATCAGGTATATATATTAATTTTGGGGGATCGCCTTCTAACAAGCCATTTTGAGGACTGTCTACAATCTTAAATTCAATATCAGTTCTTTCTACATCCTTGCCTGTCAATGTGATCTGGACTGGAATATCCTCATCGGTGATTATATCTTGATCATCTGCAATTGGAGCGTCATTTATCGGCTGAATTTTTATATAAACAGTCGCTGGCTGACTATCTATTTCGCCGTCGTTGACTGCAAATGTGAAGCTATCATCGCCGTTGAAATTCTCATCAGGAATACAGGTCAAATTTGGCGGTTCGCCTTCCAGAGTGCCATTCTTTGGCTGATCTATGATCTTGAATATTAAAGCGTCTCCATCAATATCGCTTCCTGTAAGCATAATATCTACCGAGTTATCTTCATCTATTGTAACAGATTGTGAATCTGCGATCGGAGGATCATTAACAGGTCTTACCGTTATACTTATCTTTGCTGGTTGCCCTTCTATTTTTCCATCGCTTGCGGTAAAAGTGAAACTATCTTCTCCATTAAAATTCAAATCTGGCGTATATATAACTTCTGGTGGTTTCCCACTGAGAATACCATTTAATGGGTTTGTTACGATCCTGAAGTTTATCAAGCTTGGGCTATCAATATCTGTTCCTGTGAGTGTAATTTTGATCGGTGTATCTTCATCTGTGATGACTGACTGAGGGTCTAGAACTGGTGGGTCATTTACAGAAGTTATTATAATACTAACTATTCCGATATTGCTATCAGCTTCTCCGTCATTTGCGATAAATTCAAAACTGTCATTTCCGTTGAAATCCTTTTTTGGTATATAGATTAATATCGGAGGTTCGCCTTCCAATGTCCCATTAGACGGTTGTTTTACTATCCTATATGTAAGTTCATCTCCGTCAGGATCAGAGCCAGTTAGTATTATTTCGACAGGCGTATCTTCGCTGGTAGAATATGACAATAGGCTCAAAAATGGCGGTTCATTGACCTTTTTTATCTTGATGCTGACTTTTGCGGGTTCGCTATTGAGTAAACCATCATTCGCTACATAAGTGAAGCTATCCTCTCCAAAAAAGCCTGAATTAGGATTATATATCAATGTAGGTGGCTCTCCACTCAGAAGACCGTTAGATGGTTTTTCTATAACTATGAATTTAATATTATCGCCTTCTATATCGCTTCCGGTTAAAACTATTATAACGGATTGATCTTCCATTGTTTCAACTATCTTTGGATCTGCAATTGGTGGATCGTCTACTGGGTCTATTGTTATATCCACTGTCACAGGTTGGCTGTCTAATTGACCGTCATTTGCCACGTATTTGAAACTGTCTTTTCCAAAATAATTAGCATCGGGCTTATATACAATTTTGGGTGGGGTTCCCTCAATTATGCCTTTTGATGGTTCTACTGTAATTCTGAATGTCAATGGGTCGTTCTCTATATCGCTTCCTTTCAATATGATCTCAACAGTTTCATCTTCTTTGATTCTGATCGTCAATGGTTCTGCAATTGGTGGATCATTTACTGGCTCAACTGTTATAGATACGACTGCTGGATCGCTTTTCTCTGACATATCTGATGCTGTGTATGTAAACCTATCTTCGCCGTAAAAGTTAGGATCAGGTTTATATGGCCATACAGGCGGTGATCCAAAAACAATTCCGTGCAATGGTTTAGTATAGGTAAATGTCAGGGCGTCATTATCTATATCCTTGCCCTTAAACGTAAAGGATACAGGGGTATCTTCTTTTGTTGTTATGGAAAAAGGCTCTACTGTGGGTCTATCGTTGACAGGATTAACAGTAATATCTATCTTCGCTAACTGGCTATCCAATTCACCATCATTGACTTTAAAAGTAAAGCTATCACTTCCATTGTAGTCTGGATTTGGCGTATAGACAAGATCAGGTGGTGTGCCTGTCAGTATCCCATTTATAGGATTGCTGACTATTATATAAGTTATTGGATTTCCTTCTGGATCATTTCCCTTCAAAGTAATTTGGACAAATGAATCTTCATCTACTTTGAACAGATCCGAAATAGCTACTGGCGGGTCATTAACCGAAGATATTTTTATATCAATAGTTGCGATTTGACTATTAGCAATTCCATCGCTTACAAAAAACGTAAACCTATCAGTCCCACTGAAATCAGCGTTTGGTGTGTAGATAACATTTGGTAGTTCCCCGGTCAGAGTGCCATTTTGAGGTCCTTCTGACACATAAAAGGTTAATTTATCGTCATCAGGGTCGCTACCAGTTAATGTTATTGACACAGGGACATCTTCTTGTGTCTCAATTGATTGTGAATTAGCAATTGGTTCATCATTGACTGAGGTAATATTGATCTGGACGATCGCTGGTGTGCTTTCGACGAAGTTGTCTCGAACCGCGAACACAAAACTATCGGTGCCGAAATAATTTTCTTTAGGTGTATAAGTCAGGTCTGGAGCTGTCCCTGTCAGAGTGCCATTTGTCGGTTGGACTAATATTCTATAAGTCAATGGATCGCCATCGGGGTCTCTGCCACTTAGCACTATTTGCGTCGGTGTATCCTCAAAAGTCGTTATTATCCTTGAATACGCTGTCGGCTGGGTATTTCCTGCAGATCTGCGATAATGTCTGATGCAATGGTTTCCAGCATCTGCGACGTAGACATCGCCTTGATCGTCTACCATAACGCCATAAGGATAGCGAAGGCGATCAGACGGCATCCCTTCTGATCCCCATTTTGTTACAAATTTTCCAGAAGGATCAAATTTTTGAATACGATGATTTCCGTAATCGGATACATAGACATTTCCTGCATTATCAACTCCAATAGACCATGGCGTGAAAAATTGCCCATCATTTGACCCAAAAGCTCCCCATTTAGCGATAAAATTGCCGTTTGAATCGAATTTCTGAATGCGATGATTATTAGTATCTGCAACATAAACATATCCAAAAGGGTCTATCGCAATGCCTCTTGGAGAATCAAATTGCCCATTTCCTCCACCTAATGTTCCCCATTGTAATATGAAATTTCCATCGGAGTCAAATTTTTGAATTCTGTTGTTGAACCAATCAGCGACATAGACGTTGCCAGAAATATCAACTGCGATGCCGAAAGGAGACAAAAATTGTCCCTCTGCTGTGCCAGAACTGCCCCATTTTTTTAAAAGTATGCCATAGGGATCAAATTTTAGGACTCGGCAATTGCCAAGATCAGTGACGTAGACGTTTCCAGTTTTGTCAACAGCGATGCCCGATGGGAATATAAACTGTGACTCGCCAGTCCCTTTGCTTCCCCAACGCGACAGAAAATTTCCATTAGCATCAAATCTTTGAATGCGATTATTATTTGTATCCGCAACATATATAATACCAGATGAATTCCTCGCTATCCCTTTTGGAGAGAGAAATTGCCCATTTGCAGAGCCACCAATGCCCCATTTTGACATAAATGTGCCATTTGAAGTCAATATTTGAATTCTATTATTTCCCCAATCTGTGACGCATATTTCGCCTGATGGTCCTATTTCAATACTACGAGGAGAAGAAAACTGCCCATCACCAGTGCCAAAAGTTCCCCATTTTGCTAAAAAATTGCCTTCTGAATCAAACTTTTGAATGTTATCATTACGATAGCTATCAGGTAAAGATGAGTTACCATCAGCAACGTAAACATTTCCAGACGAATCAACGCCAACTCCGCGGGGCCAAACAAACTCGCCATCTTTGAACCCCTGTTTGCCAAACTTCATAAGAAAATTTCCATTCGAATCAAATTTTTGGATACGCCAACTGTATGGATCAGCGACATAAACATTTCCAGATGAGTCAACCGCAATTGATTCAGGAAATTGCATTTGACCATCGCTACCGCCTTGCGACCCCCATTTTGTTATGAAGTTGCCATTTGACGAAAATTTTTGAATACGATGGTTATCTGTATCTGCAACATATATATTACCTTCATTATCGACTGCGATACCGCCTGGTCTAGCAAATTCACCGTTTCCTGTGCCTCTTTTGCCCCATTTTGCGAGAAAAGCCCCGTTGGGACTGAATTTTTGGACCCTATGATTATCTGTGTCCGCAATATAGATGTTTCCTAATTTGTCAACCGCTATGCCTCTTGGTCTGTTGAGTTTACCATCAGCAGAACCCCATGATCCCCACGAATCTAATAGATCGCCGAACATACTGAACTTTTGAACACGATCGTTGTTTGTGTCCACCACATAGACGATCCTTGTAGATGTGACTGCTAAGTCATAGGGATTGTCCAAGCCAGGACCTTCTGGAAAAGAGCGAAACAATACATATCTATCCTGAGCAAATAAAATGGATGGATAAATAAAGAATAACAAAATTGCTAATGATATGAGCTTTATTTTCATTTTAACTCCTGACATAAATTTGAAGGTTATAAATGACATTGTTATCAATGAAAACACGAAATTATGTCAATATATTATATTAAGAGGGATCCAAAGTCAAGCTAAATTTGGCAAGTAGAAAAATGACGTTATTTGGTTTCCAGTCTGATTATATCACAATTTTCCCATGAGAAATTAAAAACGAATTTATCGTTTTCTGGAACGCAGATTATACAGACCTTTCCATCACGAGCATATTTGCTAACCAAAGAGACCAAGTCTAAGTTGTAAGGATAAAGAATTTCAATAGCGTCAAGGACAAGCAAATGCTCTTTGGCAAAATGATTTTCAATTGCATCTTGTAATGCAACAGACATTATTAATCTTGTCTTAGCTTTTATCCTAGACATAATTGAAAAATCTATCTTCCCTTGTTTAAGTTTGTCCAGTAAAAATAAATTCACATTTAAATAGTATTTCTCATAATTTTGAAATCTATTAGCAAGAAAATGACGGACAATAGTTGTTTTTCCTGATTGAAAATCACCTACGAGACATATAGTTCCCCGCCTCAGGCTAAATTCATAGTTGGATACAAGCATTTCATAAGCTTTCTTTTGTTTATCGGTCAATTTTATCTCTTCGTTCCCCTCTGCCATCTTTGCCTCCTGTATCAGTAGTTTTCATTTTTCCGATTTTTGTCAACGCGGATCTAAGGAAACGGTCTTTTGGATACATATAAAGCACATTAATAAGTAGTTTCCTAGCGTCCTCAATCCTATTTGTGTTAATGTAAGCCTTCACCAAAGCCTGGGCGACGAGCAAATCTTTGGGTCTTATCTTGATTATCGGTTCCAACAATTCAATGGTTTTCTGATATTCCCCTGCTTTGGAATAACAAAAAGCAAGTTGAGTTTGAAAATATATTGAATCTGGATTCAATTTCAGTGACTCCCTTAGCTCAGACACCGCCAGATCATATTGTCCGATCCATCTATAATATAACCCCAAAAGTGCATGTAGATGAGGATTTTGACTGTGTGAAGGTATCTTAATCACTTTTCGAAGCTGAGATATTGATATGTTTATGTCTTTATCCTTTGACTTGTTCAGGACAATTCCTTTGAGCGCATACTCGTCCTCAGGATCAATGTCAATCGCTTTTTGATATTCAGATATTGCTTTTTCATCATCACCTAGTTGAGAGTAAACATCGCCTAAAGCCTTATGCAGTGAAGGGTTTTCAGGATCAACTTCAAGCCCTCGATTTATAATAGATAGTGCATCGTTGATTTTATTCTGTTTTCTATATATTGTTCCTAGCTTACTGTAAGTATAAGGATCATCTGGTTTTATATTGATCAAACCTTCATAAATTAAGGCTGACTCATCAAGATAACCTTCCATAAAAAGTATATCACCTTTTATCCTATTGGCAAAAACATTAGATGGGTCAAGTTTTAAGGCTATATCAATAAGTCGGTTGGATTCCTCAAAATTGCTCATTAAAAGATATATATGTGCAAGATGTGAAAGTGCAAAAGTATCTTTGGGATTGGCTTCTAGAATACCTTCAAGGTCTGCAATTGCTGATTCGTATTTGCCTTCTTGTTTATGTTGTAAAACTCTCTCTTTTATCTCTATTTGACTGTTATGTCTCTGTGTTTTTATCTCCCTTAAATTATAGTTCTGGATCAGGTCCCTTAGGGTCAAAAGCATTCTGCCGATCTCAGTGACTTTTCCTTGGCGGGTCATAGGTTCTGAGATTCCGTAATCTTTTGCGGTTGTCTTTATATCCAGCAATAATTTTTGTATCTGATCGTTTTTAAACCTTTCGAATTCCCTATCGCATAGGTCTGTTACAGTTTTTTCGAATCCTTCGAAGGCAGAATTATCGTTATACCCGTTTTTGTGCTCGTTGGTTAATAATCTGTATAAGTTATCAAGAATCTCATTCATTATTAAAATTTTTGGAAGGATTTTATCGGAAGAAATGAAAAATTGCGAGTTTCCAAAGTATAAATACTTTTCAATAGTTTGGTGGAAAACTATTTATAATTTGGAATAAACTCGCCTTAAATTTAATTCTTGAGTGCTGATCTAGGCAATGTATCAAGAGAAGCTTTTTAATGCTTCCTGTTCTGTTTTGAAGATCTCCAGTATTTTTGATGCACCGACTAGATCAAAGACTTTGCGAATATCATCGCTCATACCGCAAACTTTAAGGTCCCCTTTACGTTTGCGTAATTGTTGTGCAGTTGCAACTATTGTTCCAATAGCAGTGCTGTTAGCATAGCTGAGCTTACTAAGATTTAGTATAATTTTAGAAACACGAGTATCGGTCAATTTTTTTATCTCGTTTTTCAAGTCTGATACTGTGAAAGCATCTAGCTGACCGCTAATATCCAATATATGGACATCGCCCTCTGCTTTTGTTTCAAATGAAATGTCTGGCTTTCTAATTTGAATCACCTCCAAGATCCAACTTTATTAAGAAAAGAATTTAGCAAAATGCCATTATTGACGACCAGTAAACCACAGACCATTAGAATTATCAGTAATTTTAGACGATTTTTTTGACTCTATCATCTAAAAACACTCATTTGTGGTCTCAATATATAATAGCAAAAACTGCCAAAACCTTTTCCTAATAGGATCATTTTTCCGTTAAGTCTATGACGATCTGTGGTTCATAACATAAACTATTATTCTTTAAGCAGTGGGCACCATCCTTTCTAATAGACCAAAACAGATGCACATCTAAACCACCAGCAGAATTGGATTCCATATGCATATCATCAGAAAGAAGCCAAGCCAAACGCAATCCTCGTCCCCTTTCTAAATTATTCTCTATGTTACTGGCTGTAGCTTTTGACCAGACTTCAAACAAATTGTCATTCAACGGTTCGTCTTTTCCATAATCACGGATCACAATCTTCATAGACTCTTCATTTAAAGTGATAAAAATAACGACTTCAGAATCAACACCTTTGGACCCGTGTTCAATAGCGTTGCTCAATATTTCATCAGTTGCTACTTCGATATCATTGATCCTTTCAGGATCAAATCCCAAATCTTTAGCGAGTTCCTTTACAAAAGCCCTTACAGAGTGAAGGTATATCAGATCGCTTGGAATCCTCAGTTCTGCGTCAAACATTCTTTTTTCCAAGACCATTCCCCCCTTAAAGTTTTTGATGCGGTTAATATCAAAGGTATAATCAAAAGGACGCAGATCACCGAGGTTGAAACGCTATTAAAATATATTTTTCCCCCTTTCTTCCTCCTTCCTAAAGATTTTCAAAATTTCCAGATTATTAATTATGTCTGACAAAATATATTATACCATTATGATGCCAGAAAGTCAATGATCCAGGCATACTGAATCACCATTAGTTTTTTTAGATAAAATAAAAAACCACATTACATAAGGTAAACCAAGGACTAATACGAAGATTATACCAAGAAACTCTTATTACATCTTTTGTTATATGAATGAGAGAAAACTTCTTCCTATTTGATGTATTTTAATATTTCTCTGTGTTTCCATTTGCTCAATGATGCCTTTCGAGAATTTCCAGAAAAAAATTCTTGACAATGGACGTATATTATGGTATACTGGTATTAAAATACCAAAATATGAAATAATATTGATCTTAACAAAAAGACGAAACACTAATAAATAAGGTAAATAATGAAGATCATTTTAGAAATTTTTAAAGGGTTGTAACGGAAAATCAAAACAAACAGCCACAAACAAAAGTGAACGATTCAGTTCAAGAAAGAGATCGTTAAACTTTAATAAAACATCAGGAAGGAGTTAAATATGCGTAGGAAGATAGTAAGCATTGACGAGGAAAAATGTAACGGTTGTGGACAATGCGTGATCGCATGTGCAGAAGGGGCTATTGAAATTGTCAACGGTAAAGCTAAGCTTATAAGTGATGTTTACTGCGATGGGCTTGGTGCCTGTTTAGGTGAATGTCCGGAAGGAGCGATAACGATCATAGAACGTGAGGCACTTGAATTTGACGAAAAGGCTACAGAAGAGCATCTCAAAAAGCTCAGAGGAGAAAAGAGCCCACAAAGACGCATCGAAAGTCATAGCTGTCCAGGTTCTTTGATGAGAGAGCTAAGACGTTCCGTGTCATCAAAGGAAGTTTCAGTTGAATCCACTCCGTCGGAGTTATTGAACTGGCCCGTCCAATTAAAACTGGTTTCGCCTTATGCCCCATATTTTAAGGGTGCGGACTTGCTTTTGGTTGCGGACTGTGTTCCATTTGCCTTAGCTAATTTTCATTCAAGGTTTCTCAGAGGCAAACCTGTAATCATAGGTTGTCCCAAGCTTGATGATGCAGGTTTCTACATCGATAAATTAGCGGAAATAATTAAGAATTCATCGTTGAATAGTTTAACTGTTGTTCATATGGAAGTGCCGTGTTGTTCTGGGCTAACTTATATAGCTAATGAAGCAGTGGAAATAGCTGGCGTTGATATTCAAGTTGACGATGTCACAATATCAATATCTGGCGAGGTCATCGAAGATTCAAGGGTAGCTATTTGATGGATCTTGCGTTTGACTTTATGTTTTGTGGTAATATTTTTTCTAAAATTATTTGGAGAGGAGAGATTTAATGGGGACAAAGACATATCGCAACCAACCAGTTGATGAACTGTCAATGACTATGTATAAAGTGGCGAGAGAAGATGGGATGGACACTATCTATGAAAGGTTTGCCACTCAGCAACCGCAGTGTGCCTTTGGGACTATGGGAGTTTGTTGCACGCTTTGCACTGATGGCCCTTGTCAGATAACAAGAAAAGCCAAAAGAGGCGTTTGTGGTGCGACGGCAGATTTAATAGTTACAAGAAATCTACTTTTTAAATGTGCGCAGGGAACTGCTGCAAATGTCTATCATGCCCGCAATGTTGCTCGAACCCTCAAAGCAGTTGGGGAAGGCAAAGCGGATTATGAGATAAAAGAAGAAGACAAGCTACGAAGCATTGCCTCTCAGTTTGGGATTGATGGGAGCAGACCAATAAACGAGATAGCAAAAGAATTTGGAACTTTTTATATAGATCAGATCAATAGTAACGATTATGAACCATTAAAACTTGTTACAACACTTGCTCCGAAGAAACGTCTGGCTGTATGGGAAAATCTTGGGATCATCCCTGGTGGACCAAACTCAGAAGTTGCAACAGGGCTTTCAAAAGCCATGACCAATGTCAACAACGATGTAGTTGATCTCTTATTACACTGTCTCCGAATGGGAATAGCCAATGAATATGCTGGGCTTTTTGGTATTACGTCGATGCAAGAGATATTAGTTGGGACAGCTAGACCTAATCAAGGCGCTGTGAACATTGGCATTTTAGACCCAGATGCAGTAAATATAGTAATGCATGGTCATCAACCCCTATTGGCTATAAAGGTTTTAGAAACTGCACGTGACAGAAATTGGCAGGAAAAAGCCAAACAGGCTGGAGCGAAGAATGGCATAAAAATATATGGTTCTCTTTGTGAAGGTCAACAGATATTTAACATAGCATCTGATTATAAAGACGTTTTCTATGGTCAAATAGGGAATTGGATACAACAAGAATTGATCATAGCTACTGGTGCGGTTGATGTTTTGGCTTTTGATTATAATTGTGTTATGCCGACAATATCTGAGGAATTTGCACCAAAATATCATACAAAACTGATCTCAACTGACAAGACAATAAGGCAAGCAGGCGTGGAAAGACTTGAATTTGAACCGGATAAAGCGAGAGATATTGCAGACAAGATTATGGAGAGAGCAATAGAGGCTTTTGGCAAGCGTGGCAAAGTAAATATTCCTCCGATAAAACATAACGCAATTGCAGGTTTTACTACTGAAAGCGTCGTCAATGCTTTGGGGGGGTCTGTTCAGCCTTTGATAGATGCGATCGCCAATGGTTCAGTCAAAGGCGTCGCAGCAGTTGTCGGTTGCACAACTGTCAGAGAATTTCAGTCAGGGCATCATATCGTCAGTTTAGCAAAAGAGCTTATTGGCAGAGATATACTGGTAATTGGTGCCGGTTGCTGTTCAAGTGCTATGCAGAATGCAAACCTTATGTCCCTTGATGCTATCGGCGAGACGGGTGATAAACTTGCTACTGTATGCACAAGCCTTGGAATCCCTCCTTGTTTATCCTATGGCAGTTGCACAGATATCGGCAAGATCATTCAAACAGTTGTGGCAATAGCAGAATCACTTGATGTTGATATTCCTGATCTACCGGTTGTAGCATCTGCTCCTGAATATATGGAACAAAAGGCAGTTGCAGACGCGTTTACAGCAGTTGCATTTGGATTAACACTTCATCTTGCTCCTGCCCCGCCTGTGCTTGGAAGTCCCAACGTCACAAAAATATTGACACAAGATGTTGAATCATTGATCGGAGGAAAAGTATTTGTGGAACTTGATCCAGTCAAAACCGCAGATGCGATGGAAGAACATATTCTAAAAAAGCGTCAGTCGCTTGGATTGTAGAGGTGAAATGATGAAAAAACTTACTTTAATGATTGATCGCTGCACAGGTTGTAAGCGATGTGAAATGGCTTGTATTGCAGAACATTCAGAGACCAAAAGTTACATCTCTACCTCATTGAGCGGTTTTGAACCAAAGACTAGAATTTTTGTAGATTCTGTTATTAACAAACCTGTGCCTGTTATTTGTAGACATTGTAGCGAGCCTTTATGTGTGAGTGCATGTATGGCAGGATGTATGCAAAAAGACCCATTAACAGGTATCGTTACAAATATGGGACACGAACAAAAATGCGTAGGATGCTGGATGTGTATTATGGCTTGCCCGTTTGGAGTGATAAATCCTTCTTTTGACATTGGAAGTAATGAAAAATTTGCACAAGCTTTGAAATGTGATCTTTGTCCAGAAAGGGATATTCCAGCCTGCGTAGAAGGTTGCCCAAACGAAGTTATAGCGGTCAAAGATTTATAGTCAGCGATCAGTAACCATCGATAAACAGTTAATTTATTTGGTTACTGATCATTGTTTCAATTTCCTACGCTTTGTCTTATTTTATTCTTTGGAGGTTAATATGAGATACGTAATAATTGGTGCAAGTGCCGCAGGAGTGCAAGCAGGAGAGGAATTAAGAAAAATTGATAAAGAAAGCAAAATTACGATCATATCTGCTGAAAAATACCATCCATATTCAAGATGCCTGATCTCTCGTTATGTTGATGGAAGGCTAAAAGCAGATGACCTATATTTCAAGACAAAACATTTTTTTAATGACTATAACATAGATGGTGTTCTACAAACCAAAATTGCCGAAATTGACAGGAATGCAAATAAGGTAATATCAGAAGATAGTAAGGAATTTCCTTATGATAAACTTCTTATCGCCACAGGTTCAAGCCCTGCGATACCTAGAATTGATGGTATCGACCTCGATGGAGTTTTTTTCTTCCATTCATTAGACGATGCAAATGCGATCATTCAAAAAATTGATAAGGTCAAAAATGCAGTTGTCCTGGGTGCTGGGTTTGTCGGGCTTGAATCTGCTTATGCACTGGCAAAGCAAGGATTAAAAGTCACTGTTGTGGAGAAGGCGTCGCAGATATTGCCTAACCAGTTAGATGTAACTGCTAGCCTTATTATACAAAAAGATTTGGAAAACCTTGGTGTTGAGATATTATTGAACCAAAGCGTAAATTCCATAAACGGCACAGGCGTAGTTGAAAGCGTAACTCTGTCTGATAAATCAATGATCCCTTGTGATATCTTGATCATTGCAGTAGGGATGAAGCCCAACAAAGATTTAGCAGTGGAGAGCAACATAAACACTGACAAAGGCATTGTCGTTGATGAATTTTTGAGGACATCCGATCCCAATATTTATTCTGCTGGGGATGTAATAGAAATTCAAGACGTATCAACTGGTAAAAGGGTGACATCAGCTACTTGGTTTAATGCAGTCCTTCAGGGAAAATTTGCAGCGTTTAACATGGCAGGTATAAGCAGAAGGTATACACAAGCGATCGGCATACAAAATGCAGTTCAATTCCATCAAATCCCAGCGATATCATTTGGAAAAACTCAAATAAACGAAGAGGATGAGAGAGATTATGATGTTATGAGCATTCATAAAGACAATGTTTATAAAAAGTTAATCCTAAACAATGGCAGGATTTGCGGGATGATCTTTGTAGGGGACATTGCGAAATCGGGATTTTATGCCGCTTTAATTCGTTATGGAATCGATGTTTCTGAATTCAGAGACAAACTATTAGATTACGATTTTAGCTACGCCTATTTCAGAGAAAACAGTTTTGAGCAGTACGATCCATATATTTAGATCATATAATCAATTACGCTAATTCCAATCGCCTTCGCCATCTGCTATAACATGGCTCAAATATCCGGATACAGCTGATATATAATAAGATATACCGAGGTTCTTAAATTCTAATTCAACACCAAAAAGGATCGGGATGAATAAAAAAGGGGCAGGGATCACGACAGCGGCGATATATGAATGAAACTGTTCTCTATGTTTTGTCAACATAGGTAGCATTGCGACACAACCTAATATAGCTGATGCCCTGTAATATTTGAGGATTATAAGCACGATATCGGTTGTAAATAGCAGTGCATAAACTATCATCTGTGATCTGCTTTTGATATCCACGTCTGGTATCATTGCACCGATTACACATAAGAAAAAGCAGATCAATATCTCCCACCAGTATTGCAGAAAGATGTTTGGCAGGTTTTCCCATAGTTGAGAGAATGGCAATCCCTGCCTATATATTATCCATGCAGATACGGGGACAAGTGCGATAAAATATGTGGCTATGCCGACGCCTATATGCTGACTAAATTTCATAGAAAAGCTCTTTATGGAAGGTTGAATACATTAGGCAGTAAAAAGCATCTTTATTCCAAGCCCTATTAAGACAATTCCGCCAACAGCTTCCATTCGTTTTCCAATAACTGATGATAGAACATCCCCCAATCTAACACCGATAAAGGTCATTAACGCAGCAGTTATACCGATTATAGAACTTGGATAGAGATAACCGACATTTCTGATGCCCATAACTAATCCAGCGCCGAGTGCATCAATGCTTGTTGCAATTGACAAAGCGAGGAGACTCCAACCTGTTGTCCTGTCACATTTTGGTTCATCTTCATCATATTTGAACGACTCATAAAGCATTTTGGCTCCGATTATAAAGAGCAGACCAAATGCGACCCAATGATCAAAACTTTGTATTAATGAAACGACATTTTTACCAAGAAACCAACCGATGATAGGCATAATAAACTGAAATGAGCCGAATGAAATGCTTAATCTGCATCCCTGTTTGAAATTGCACCCACAAGCGCCAATCGCAAGAGCAACAGAAGCGGCATCAATTCCTAAAACAATCGCAAGTATTATTATCTCCCACAATCCCATTTTTTAATAGCCTTTAAAATTCTCCTCTATTATAAAATCCTCACTCATCCCAAGATCGTCAAGTAATATTTTCTTCATAGCTGAAACCATAGCAGGCGGACCGCAGACGAAAAAATGTCTTTCTATATAATCGGGGATGATTTCCAATACTATTTCTTTTGTGATAAATCCTACTCTTACAGGTAGATTGCAATTGGTAGTATCGCAGAGAACGTGGATAACCTTGAACTTTGGACATTCCTTTTGCATCTGATCGAGATCATCTTTGAAGGCAACGTCATCTATACATTGGTTGCCGTATAACAGTATCATATCAGTTCCCAAATTTTTATCGATGACATATTTAGTAATGCTTCTTATCGGAGTTATCCCGATACCGCCAGAAAGAAAGGCAATTTTATCATATTCTCCATCAAATGTAAATCTTCCAAAAGCATATCTTATTTTCACTATATCTCCTATTTTAAGCTTATCTAACTTTTGCGAAAAATCGCTATTTGTCAATTTCTTAGTGAATTCTATATATCCTTTTTCAGTAGGTGAATTTGATATTGAGAGGTATCGGCTAATATCTTTTCCATTATCATTAATTGTTACGATCATATATTGACCGGGCTTAAAATCTGGATTATCAATTTCTAGACGAAAGCTTTTGACATTATGGGTTCTTCGAATTATTTCTTTGATTTTAAGTTCTGCCTCATATGCCATAAATTTTTAACCTTTTTAGAAGTTCTTATATTTTTAATGAAAACGACAATTAATAATATCAGATTTTTGTTTTTTGGTCAATGTTCTTAAAATCTGATCCTGCAATTCGGAAAGGCTAAAAATCTAGCTTTTTGGCATTAATAAAGATTTTTCAGGAGAAATGCGATAATATCAAT
>FWPV01006959.1_pt1 | contig 21066 bp, 18 predicted proteins | sample 2228371 | NCBI WGS metagenome assembly FWPV01 (sample SAMEA103939776, study PRJEB20133) | metagenome | reverse complement strand
GGAAAGACGGCCTCGGTAGCGCCGCACCTCGAGGGGCGTGCACCGGCACTCGCGGCGTGGGTCGCCGAGATACCCGCAGGGGCAAGGGTTCGACGCGGCCACGAGCTGGAAGCGGGCGGGGAAGGTCAGGGACCCGGCGGCTCGAGCGATGACGACGGTCCCCGACTCCATGGGCTGGCGGAGCACCTCGAGGGCGTCGCGCCGAAACTCGGTGAGTTCGTCGAGGAACAGTACCCCGTTGTGGGCAAGGGACACCTCGCCGGGACGGGGCACCTGCCCGCCGCCCACCAGGCCGGCGGCGGAGATGGTGTGGTGCGGCGCGCGGAAGGGACGGACCCGAATGAGGCCCCGCGGCCTGGGCACGCCCGGCGCGACCGAGTAGACCTTGGTGGTAGCCAGGGCCTCCTCCTCGTCGAGCTCCGGCAAGATGCCGGGGAGCCGCTGGGCGAGCATGGTCTTGCCGGCGCCGGGCGGGCCAAGGAAGAGCAGGTGGTGGCCGCCGGCAGCCGCGATTTCCAGGGCTCGCTTGGCGCGCTCCTGGCCCGCCACCTCGGCCAGGTCGAGAAGCGTGCCGCCCGCGTCCCACAGCTTCTGGCCGTTGCCGCCCAGGTGGGCCGCGAGGGGTCGGTCGCCGCGCAGGTGCGCCACCACCTCCGAGAGGCTTGCGGCGGGCAGGACCTGCGCGCCGCGCACCACCAGGGCCTCGGCCAGGTTGTCGGCGGGAAGGACCACGGCCGCAGCCGCCCTCGCTGCCGCCTCGACGATGGGCAAGACGCCGCGCACTGGCCGCAGCGCGCCATCGAGGGACAGCTCGCCGAGCAGCCAGGTGCGCTGCAACGCGGCGGCGGGGAGACCGCCGGTACCGGCCACGATCCCGGCCGCCATGGCGAGGTCCAGGATCGCCCCTTCCTTGCGCTCCTCGGCCGGCGACAGGTTGACGACGATGCTTCGCGCCTCGAAGCGACACCCCAGGTGGCGGAGGGCGGCGAGGACTCGCTCGCGTGCCTCGCGAACCGCCGTGTCCGGCAGCCCTACCACGGTGATGGCCGGAAGACCCGGGCGGACGTCCACCTCCACCTCGACGGCCAGCGCCTCGACCCCCCGGGGCACCGCCGAAAACACTCGTGCAATCATGAGACCCTCCTGACGGAGGTGACGTGGACGGACACGGGAAACGTAGCGCCTTTCCGTCCTCCTGTCAAGGCTCGTGATGACGCGTGGAAGGGCAGGGGAAGCGGCAGGTGGCGTGTGAGGATGGCCTGGTAGGGACGGGCCGTCGAAGCCTGCCGGGCGTTGCCGGGGCGGCCCGCCCGCGGATACGTCGAGACCCTTCGCTTCGCTCAGGGTGACAGGACGCCACTCCTGTCATCCTGAGGCCGCGCAGCAGCCGAAGGATCTCGTCGCGTAGGAGGATGTCGAGGAACGCGCAGCAGCCGAAGCATCTCGTCGCGTTCGAGGATCGCGAGGAACGCGCAGGGCGCGAACGTGTGGCGTGCGAGGATGGCGACGGCCGCGGGGCAGGTGCGATATCGTGCAGGGGTGGACGAGCAGGTGGAGCGGGTCGTTGCCGAGCTGCGCAGCCAACTGGAACGGGAGCTCGACCGCCGGCTCGCGGCCGGCGTCGGCTGCTGGCCGCTGCTCGTGGCCCTGGTCGGTGTGCTGCTCGGAATCTGGTTGCTGGTGCGGCGGGGTTGAGGGCCGGGGAGAAAACGGCGGTCGACCGTGCCGCGGGGCGGATCCGGCAGTGGCGGGCCAAGGTCCCGGCAACGGCGCGGGGCGAGCGTCGGGGGAGGAGGCGTGGCAGCAGGTAAGGGAGCAGAAGACGAGGCGGGGAAGCAGCTCACCGGGGCGAAGAGGCGCCCCCGGCTCGCCGCGGCGGTGGAGCTTGCGGTGGTGCTGGCGGCGGTGGGGGTGGGGTTGTGGGTGCCGGGGATCGATGGCAGCAGCCCGGCGGCCGTCGCTATCCTCCTTGTCGTGGGTGCCGTCATGTGGCGGTCGCATCGCCGTCGCACGGCAAGCCTCGAGGGGCAGCGAGGCACAGTGGGAGGGTGTCGCCGCGCCGGCCGCAGTGGCGGGGCCCTCGGCGCGTGGGCGGAGATGGCGGGCATCACCCTGCTCGTCATGGTGGCGGTGGGGGGTTGGTTGGCAGTGGTTCGCGAACCGTACGAGACGGTGCGGCCCCTCGGACCGAGCCAGCCCGGGATGCCCCTCGTCCTCTGGCTCGCGCGCCGGTTGGCCCTGGCTGCTGGACAGCAGGTGGCGCTCCAGTGGTTCCTGGGGCCGGTACTCCTCGAACTGGCGGGTCGTCCCTGGGCGGCCGTCACCCTGGGCGCCGGCGTGTTCGGTCTTTGCCACTTGCCGAACCCGTTCCTCCTGGTCGTGACCTCCGTGATCTCGTGCGTCTGGTTGGTCCACTACCTGCGGCACCGGCGGCTGGCGCCGTTGGTGCTGTCGCATCTGGTGCTGGGGACCTTCGCCTATGTGGCCGTTCCCGAGCGTTTCCTGGGCAACCTCCACGTCGGCGTGAGCGCGGTGGAGACCTGGCCGCGCTTTCGCAGTCTCGGAGAAACCCATTCTCGACAGATCCTGCGGGTGGTGGGGACGCAGGCGTACTGGCAGGCGGCGGGGGGCACGCCCGAGGGGTTCGTCCGGGCGCTCTACCGGGACATCCTCGGCAGGGTTCCCGCTGCCTGGGAGGTGGCGTTCTGGGTCGACCGGATGGCCTGGGAGCCGGCCATCGAGGTGGCGAAGAAGTTCGTGGTCTCGGACGAGCTCGCCTCCCTTCGCGAGGAGCTCGGCGAGGGTTACTCCTTTCCGCTGCGGCGATGACGAGGGCGGGCGCGGCTTCGCTTGTGCGGCGTTGCAGCCGGAGGGTCTGGCTCCTGCTCGTCGTCCTGGGGCTGGGTGTCATCCCGCCACTTGCTGCCCTGCACTCCCGCTCCTTCTTCAGTCCCGACGAGGCGAACTACGCCCAGGTGGCCCGCGAGATGCTCGAGACCGGGGAGTTCCTCGTCCCCCACCGGGACGGCGAGGTGTGGCTCAACAAGCCGCCTCTCGCCCACTGGCTGCTCGCCCTCGGCTTTGCGTTGCTGGGTTGGGGCTTCCCGGCGGCGGTGGTCGTGAATGCACTGCTCACTGCACTCACCGCCTGGCTCGTCGCCCGCCACGCTGCCCGACGCAGTCTCGCGGCCGGCTACCTGGCAGGGGCTGTGTACCTGAGCATGTTCCTGCCGGCCTTCGTCGCCCGCTCCGCCCTCACCGATGCGACCCTCACCTTCTGTACCACGGCGGCGGTGATGTGTGTCCCGTCGCAGCGGCGGGGCAGCGCCCTGGCCGCGGGCGCATGCCTCGGTCTCGGTCTCCTCGCCAAGGGGCCCGTCGCCCCGCTGGTGGTGGTGCCGGCGATGCTGGCCGCCACGCTGGCGACCCGGGAGCGGCGAGCGTGGCGGCGCCTGGCCGTGGTGCTGCTCTCCAGTACGGCGGTGGTGGCCCCGTGGCTTGCGGCGCTGGCGAGTCGAGGAGTGCTCGGGGCGTTCGTCGCCCAGTTCCTGGGCCACGAGGTCCTCTCCCGCGCCGTGGACGAGTGGTCCATCGCCGCACCGGCCTGGGTCGTCCTGCCCATGGTGTGGGCCGGCGCCTTCCCATGGGGCACCCACCTCCTGGCGCCTCTCCTCGCAGGGTGGCGGGGAGGCACGACAGCCCGTTGGTGGACCCTCCCCAGACTCGCCGAAGCTGCCGCGGTGGTCGTACCCCTCCTCGCTTTTGCTATGGCGCGGGGCAAGCTCCCCCACTACGTGCTGCCGGTCCTGCCGTTCCTCGCCGTATGGCTGGGAGAGGCGCTTTCGGAACGCGTGTCCGGCACGGCTCCCCGTTGGGAGCGGGCGGTGGACGTTCTGGCAGGTCTCGGCGGGGCCGCGGCACTGCTTGTCGTTGCCCGGGAAGTGACGGCGCATCCAGTCGCCGCGTTCCTGCCGCCGTGGTTTCCTCTCGCCCTGCAGCTCGCCGCCGTGAGCATGCTCGCTGTGGCCGGCCTGGCCTGGGCACGATGGCGGCGGGCGGTGGTCGCGCTCCTCTTGGGAGTGGGACTTGGCGGACGAGTGCTCCTCGACGTGGCGGTGGTGCCGTTCCTGGAGAGCGGGCGGGGGGACCGGCCGGTGGCCGAGGCGGTGGTGCGACACCTCCCTGCCGGCGGCGTGCCCATGGCCCACCGCTGGTTCCGCGAGGCCTACCTGGCCTACGGGGTGCGCGGGTGGCGGCGGACCGACAACGAGGAGGCGCTGGCGCAAGCCTTGGCCGAGGCGCGCGGGGCGGCGCGCGTACCCCTCGTGGTGGCGGACTCGGCGAGCGAGGGCGAGGTGCGGGCGGTGGCCTGGCGCGCCGGGGGCGAGGCGCGCCAGCTCTTTCGCATCACGGGCCTGGTGGAGCGCCATTTCGCACCCGTGGCGGTGGCGGGTTTCGCCGTGGACAGCGAGCGGAGCGGGGTGCGCTTCTTCTCCGATTTCGACCACGACCTTGCCGACGCCACGGGCTTCTGGGAGGTCGAGGGCAACCGCTTCGTCGGCAGTTTCCGGTGGACGGTGGCGCCCGTGGCCGAGCTGCGAGTACGCGTGCCCCGAGAGGCGTGGCTGCTGCGGCTGCGTGGCTGGGGCATCCCCCACCAGGCCGTGCCGCAAGAGCTCACGGTGGCTGTCGGCGGGTGTCGGCTGGGCACCGTGAAGCTGGGCACGCTGGCCGCGGAGTTCGCCTTCGACGGCAGCGTCTGCCCCGTACTCGAAGGGGATACGGTGGCGAGCCTGGCGGTTCGCCACCTGGCGCGGCCGGTCGACGAGCTTCCAGGCAGCGAGGACCGGCGTGCCCTGGGGGCGGCGCTCGACTGGCTGGCCATCGAGCCTGCCGCCCCCGAAACGGTGCTGACCCCTGGCATACGTGGCGACGGGGAGTAGCCATGCCGCCTCGGGGAGTCGCGTGTACGGCGTGGCCCGCGCGAAGGGATCTGCCGCAAGGCGGCACACGCGGTGCTCCTCGTCGGCCGTCAACGTTGTCGCCTGACTCCACCCCTCCCGGGAGGGAATCTTCGATCGCCTGTGCCTGCTTGCAACGGGTACGCAGCAGTGGCAGGCTGCCAAGGGGGATGCGATGAGCGACAAGGTGTACAAGAAGGTGCGGCTGGTTGGGTGTGCCACGGAGGGCATCGAGGCGGCCATTACCCTGGCCCTCGACAAGGCCGCGAAGAGTGTGCACGGTATCTCCTGGTTCGAAGTCGTGGAGGTGCGGGGTGCGGTGCGCGACGGGAAGGTCCTGGAGTACCAGGTGACCCTAGACGCCGCCTTCAAGGTCGACTGACGGCGGCCTCGCACCTCGAACACCGCACGGACCGGCGATTCCCGGTGGTGGTGGAGGAGATCGCCGTGGCCGGCCAGGGAACGCGAGCCTTCGGCAGGCGTCGCAAGCTCCGGATCGAGGCACGGCGGGAAAGGCGCTGTGTCCCTCCCTGCGCGGCGTGTCTCGGCGCGTCCTCGCGGCGCGCCGATGACCCTCTCGAGGAAGGGCGCGCTGTCGTGAGGCGCGAAGGGCGAGGGGGGAAAGGGTCGAGGTCGGGAGCGAGGGAGGCGTATCATTCACCATGAGGTGGCGGCATGCTGAGACGTATTCTCCCGTTCCTTGAGTGGTTTCGCGAGTACGACCTTGCGACCTTGCGGGCCGACCTCCTCGCTGGCTTGACCGTCGCCCTCGTGCTGGTACCGCAGTCCATGGCCTACGCCCAGCTGGCCGGTCTGCCTCCGTACTACGGTCTGTACGCTGCGTTTCTCCCGCCGATGGTGGCAAGTCTGTTCGGCTCCAGCCGCCAGCTCGCCACCGGGCCCGTCGCCGTGGTGTCGCTGATGACCGCCGCGGCGCTGGAGCCGCTGGCCACCGCCGGAAGCGCCGAATACATCGCCTACGCGGTGATGCTGGCGCTCCTCGTGGGTGTGTTTCAGCTCCTCCTCGGTGTTCTCCGCCTGGGCCTGGTGGTGAATCTCCTTTCTCACCCGGTGGTCAACGGGTTCACCAACGCGGCGGCGTTGATCATTGCCACGTCCCAGCTGGACAAGATCTTCGGGGTCGAGGTCGAGAAGGGAGAGCACCACTACGAGACGGTGGCGCGGGTCGTCGTGGCGGCGTTTCACTCGACCCACCTGCCGACCCTGGCAATGGCTGCGCTTGCGTTCACGATCATCTTCGGACTGAGCCGGCTCAACCCTCGCGTGCCGAACGTCCTGGTCGCCGTCGTGGTGACCACCGCCTTGTCGGCGGCCTCGAGGTACGAACGTACGACCACTGTTGCCGTTCGCGACGTCGCCTCCCCACGAGTGGCCGAGCTGGTCCGCAAGTACGACAACATCCTTGCGGAACGTGCGGCGCTGGCCGAACTCCGCCCCCAAGCCGATCGCTTTCTGACCGAGGTCGGGGCACGGGCCACCGACTTTTGCGAGCGTTGCCATCCCCGGCGGGACGTGAGCGCCTTTCGTGGCACCGCCCAGCCCCCGGCGATGGAGGTCGGGGACGCGACGCGCGTGCTCACCCTCCACGAAATGGCCGGACTGATCAGCAGCCGGCTCAAGGAGCTGGACCGCCACGCTGAGGTACTGCGGACCGAACTGCGCAGCCTGCGTTTCGCTCGGCTCGGAGACGGACGCGCCGCGCCGCGCTTCGTCCTCCTTGGCGAGGAAGGAGCCGACACCGCCGGAGAGGGTGGCGCGTGGAGACTGAAGCTGGGACCCAGACCCGTCGGCGACACCGTGACCCTCGTGCAGGGAGGCGCCGTGGTCGGATCGATCCCCGGCCGTCTTCCGCCGCTAGGGGTGCCGCACCTCGACCTTGGCCGGCTGCCGCACCTGGGCTCGGTGGCCGTCATCATTGCAATCCTCGGTTTCATGGAAGCGATCTCCATTGCCAAAGCGATGGCCACCCGCACCCGCCAGCGACTGGACCCGAACCAGGAGTTGATCGGCCAGGGGCTCGCCAACGTGGTCGGGTCCTTTTCCTCGTGCTACGCCGTGTCCGGCTCGTTTTCCCGCTCGGCGGTCAACCTGCGGGCCGGGGCCCGGACCGGCCTTGCAAGCGTCTTTGCGAGCCTGATGGTAGCCGTGGTCCTGCTGTTCTTGTCTGGGACGCTCTACTACCTTCCACAGGCGGTCCTCGCCGCCATCATCATGATGGCCGTGGTCGGCCTTCTCAACATTAGCGGTTTCATCCACGCCTGGCGCACGCAGCGCTTCGACGGGGTGGTGTCGATTGCCACCTTTGCCGTGACCCTGTACGCGGCCCCCGAGCTGGAGATCGGCATCGCCCTCGGCGTGCTGTTGTCTCTTGGTGGGTACGTGCTCCGTTCCATGCGACCCACCGTGAAGCAATTGGTCCCAGGCCCCGACGGGTCCCTGCGCGACGTGAGCCGATACGGGCTCGGGCAGTGTCCTCACCTGGCAGTGGTCGGATTTGCAGGCCCCCTCAATTTCACCAGCACGAGCTATCTTGAGGACGAGATTCTGGGCCGGGTGGCGGCCTTGCCGGGGCTGCGGCATCTGCTCATTGCCGGTCACGGCATCAGCGAGATCGATGCTTCGGGCGAGGAGGTGCTGCGTCATCTGGTGCAACGGCTTCGGGCGGTCGGCTACCAGGTGTCCTTCTCCGGCCTCAAGGACGAGGTGCTCGACGTGCTGCGGCGGACCCGACTCTACGACGTGATCGGCAAGGAGAATTTCTTCCCGACGCAGGTCCAGGCGATCACGGCGATATTCCCGTCGGCCCATGTCGGTGGCGAAGACCCGGCATGCCCGTTCCGGGCGCTCATGCCTCGCGTCGGCGAGGTCTCGCTGCATCCCGATGGATCGTTGCGAGGTGTGTACCGCTACCAACTGCCGGTGTGCTCCCAGGTGGCACTCATCCGCTTCGAAGGACCCCTCAACCAGGGCACGGCGGCGTTCCTGCAGGAGGAGGCGCTGCGCTTGGCTCGGTCTCGGCCGGGTCTCCGGTACGTGGTGTTGGTGATGCACGGGGCGCTGGAGGTGACTGCCGGAGGCGCCACCCAGTTGGCGTTGCTGGTGGGCACGTTGCGGGACGCCGGCTACCAGGTCGCGTTCAGTGGGTTCAAGGATGACGCGCTGGAGGTCCTGGAGCGGACGGGTTGCGCCGACATCATCGGTCGCGACAACCTCCATCCCACCCAGGTCATGGCCATCGCCGCGGTGTACGCGGCGGCCCACCGTGGCTCCTCCGAGGAGCAGTGCCCGCTGCGCAGCCTGGCACCGCACCTCACCGAGTTGTCGGCGCACGGTGACGGAACGCTCCGGGACGCCTCGCGCCACAATCTCCGTCTGTGCGAGCGCCTGGCCGTCCTGCGCCTCGACGGGCCGCTGCTCTTCAGTGCCGCCGGCGCCCTGGAGGCCGATTTCCTCGCGTGGCGAGAGCGCCGACAGACCGTTAGCCACGTCGTCTTCGCTGCCCAGGCCCTCACCGCCCTCCATCCGCGCAACGCGGAGCATTTGCTCGCCTTTGCCGACGCGGTTCGAGCGGCCGGAGTCGAACTGGCCTTCGCGCACGTCGCCGAGTCGGTGCTCGAGGTGCTGGTCCGGACCGGCGTCGACGAACGCATCGGCAGGGAGCGCTTCTTCGACAACGAGGTCCAGGCTCTCGCCAGCTTCTACGTCGGTGCCCACGCCGACCTCGTCGAGGCCGATTGCCCACTGGCAGCCACGGTGCCGCGGGTTACCGACCTGGCACGCCACCCCGACGGGTCCTTGCGCGACGCTCGCCGGCACGGTTTGGCGCTTTGCCGCCATCTTGCCGCCATTCGTTTCGACGGTCCTCTCACCTTCGCCACCATCAAACTACTCGAGCGCGAACTCGACCGTCGACTGGCCGAACGCCCCGAGGTGCGGCTGATCCTTCTGGCCGGGCACACCATCGAGCGGCTCGACACCGTGGCGGGCGAGCGCCTCTGCGCACTCGTGAACCGACTGCGGGTCGAGGGCTACGACGTGGCCCTGAGCGGTCTCCGCGATGAGGTGATGGAGGTTCTGGAGCGGACCGGTTGCCACTCGCTGCTCGGTTGCGACCGGATCTTCCCCAGCCAGGCCGCTGCCCTGGCCGCGCTTCACGCCGGCGCGCACGAGGGCTCCGATGAACACCCCTGTCCGCTGCTGGAGGTGGTACCCGCTCGCGGGTGATCCGCGAGGTACGGGTCACCAGCCGCGGCTGCGCAAGATCCTCTCGATCTCCGCCTCGGTGCGCTGCTCCTCCCGCGCCAGTCTCGCTGCTCGGGCCTCGCGGATCCGTTGTAGCAAGGTGGCCACGTCGGTGGGTTTCTCGAAAACGTCGACGGCACCGAGTCGAGTTGCCTCGACGGCGGTGCGAACGGTGCCCTGGCCGGTGAGCAGCATGACCTGGAGGTCGGGGTGGTCGGCGAGCAGCCGGCGTAGCACCTCGATCCCATCCATCCCCGGCATGGCGAGGTCGAGGACGACCGCGTCGAAAACCGTGTGTGCCGCCCGCTCGAGCGCCTCCGCGCCATTGGTCGCCGTCTCGACGGTGAGACCCCGCGAACGCATTCTCTCGGCGAGCGCCTCGACGAATTCCACCTCGTCGTCCACCAACAGTACTCGTTCACTCGCCATGGGTTGCCTCCTCGGTAGCAAGGGGCTGGTCCCCCCCCTCGTCGTCGCTCCTGGCGCGGGTGCGGGGCAAGACCACCACGAATCGGTGCGGATCGTCGCCAGGACTGCCGTCGCTCGTCAGCTGTGCGCCAAGCTCCTCGGCGAGCACGCTGGCGAGCGCCAGCAGGCGCGGGTCGGGTCTGGCCAGCGGGTCGGCGGAGGCGACCACCACCTCGGCGCCGTCTCCTCGCGCCCGGCAGGCCAACGTGACGAGCCGCTTGTCCGTTGCCGCGGCCAGCGCAACCTCGACGAGGACCGCCACCAGGTGTTGCAGACAGAATGGGTTGCCCTCCACGGCAATGGCTTCCGCGGGCAGCTCCGTCACGAGCTCGACGCGGGCCAGACGGGCAGGGCGCGCACTTACCGCTGCCACCGTTTCGAGCATCTCTCGAACGTCGTACACCCTGACGTCGACGTCGACGCTGTGGGCGAAGCGGTTGACGAAGCGCACGATGGTCTCGCCCCGCACGACCTGTTGCTGGATCTTGTCTGCGAGCTGGGCCAGTCTCGAGAGGGGTGGCGTGGCACCGGATGCAGCGGCCTGGAGCATGTCCAGTTGGAGCCCGGCCAGCTCGTTGATGATGTTGAGGACGTTGGTGACTTCGTGGGATTGGCCGGCCACGGTTCGGCCGAAGAAGGTCAACGCTTCTTCGCGGAGGAGCCGAGGGGTGTGGCGCCGATCCACAGTGACCCGCTAACTCCTGCCAGCAGCGCGCCGCAGGATCCCAAGTAGGAGATCGATGTCCACTGGCTTCTGCAGATAATCGAAGGCGCCCAGCCGCATGCCCTCCTCGACGCTTTCCTCGGAGCCGTGGCCGGACAACAGCACCACTGGCATCTCGGGCAGCCTCGAGCGGATGCGGCGGACGACCTCCAGCCCACCGAGCCCTGGCATCTTGACGTCGAGCACCACGACGTGGAAGGGCTGTTCTTCGAGCAGGCGGAGGGCCTGCTCGCCGCTGGTCGAGCCCACGGCAACCACGCCCCGTACCTCGAGTCGCTCGACCACCGCCGAGACCAACTCTTCTTCGTCGTCAACGAACAGGACGCGTAGGGGCTCCATCGGCCTAGCCTTTCCTCCCCCGCGGCAGAACCACGGTAAAGCGAGTTCCTTTCCCGACCTCGCTGTCCACTTCGATCCGCCCGCCAAGCTTCTCGACGATTCCGTAGGTGATGGACAGGCCGAGCCCGGTCCCCCAGCCCTGTTTGGTCGTGAAGAAGGGTTCGAAGATCCGCTTCAGGTTCTCCTTTGGGATGCCGCAGCCGTTGTCCGCCACAACCACGGAGACCCAGTCCGGGCCTTGGGGACGCAGGACGATGTCGATTCTCCCGCCGTCGGACACCGCTGCCAGCGCGTTGTTGAGCAGATTGAGGAATACCTGTTGAAGCTGGCCCCGATCGCTCTCTATGGTCGGCAGCTCGGGCAGGGAGTCCACGGCAATCGTGATGTTGCGGTACTCGGCTTCGCGGCCGAGAAAGCCCAACACCTCGCGCACCAGGTGCTCGAGGTCGATGGTTTCCGAGCGGAGATCCATGCGCTTGGCAAAGCCGAGCAGGCGGTGCGTGACGGCGCTGCAGCGGTCGACCGACGAGAGGATAGATTCCACGAGCGACAGCAGCTTCTCTCGCTTCGGCATGCTCGTGTCCATGCTGACGATATCCTTGAGCAGCCCAGCCTTCTCGTTGATGATGGCGAGGGGGTTGTTGATCTCGTGGGCGACCCCGGCGGCAAGTCGGCCAATGGAGGCGAGCTTGTTCGTGTACTCGATCTGGTGCATGAGGATCGCCCGGCGGCGGTTTTCCCTGCGCAAGTTGTCGATGAAGAGCCCCGAACCCCAGAGGACCACGCCTACGATCAGCGCCGAGCTGATGGCGAGGAAGACGATGAGCTCGCTGCGCAGCGAAAGCCACATGCCAGCCATGCTCTTCATGGGTTTGATGAACATCAGCACGAACGGCGAATTCTCGATGTAGGAGTACGCGACGAACACCCTGTCCCCGTGCTCGTCCTCCTGCTCGATCACCTGCACGCCGGGGGAGAAGGGGGGCACCGGCAAGGGGATGCGCTCGAGTACCTTGCCATAGCGGCGCGAAGGGGTTTGCAGTACTCCCTGACGGTTGACGAGGAACACGTCATCCGAAGGAGACAGACCGGCGGGCAAGATCTGCTCGCTCAGCATCTCCGCATCGATGGTGGCGCGCAGGATATAGAAGTCGTGCGACGGCAACTCGTGCCGGGTGGCCACGGCAAAGTGGGGCGAGTTCCGGTAACCGAGAAACACGTCGCTCACGTATGGGCCTCTACGGCTTACCTTGTCGAACCAGTCCTGCTCGGCGTAGTTGCGGCCCTCCAGGTGGTGGGCGCCGACGTAGCAGAGCTGGTCGCCGCGGGAATTGATCAGGCCCAGGTCGGCCAGGGGCCCCACCGACAGGGAGCGGTTCATGTTGGCGATGGTCTGGGCCAGGCGCTCGTGGTTGCTGAGCTCGGCGAAGGTGCGATCGTTGATGATGAAGGTGAGGGCCGACTGCCGTTCGGCGAGGAACAACTCCAAGGAGCGCTTGGCGTTGAGGGTGAGCCAGGCGATGGGCTGCAGGGTGATCTCGCGGTACGAACGAGAGTACTGATAATAGTTGACCAGCGACATCACCAGGAGCGGCAGGAGGGACACCGCCATGGTCGCCGCCACCACGGAGCGTCGCAAGCGGCGGTAGCTGCCTGCCGAGAGCAGGGGCCGAACCTCGTCGGCGATCACCTCGCTGCGGTCGTCAGCGTCGCGCTGTGGCATCACTCGCCACCGGCCCGCGCACGAGCGTCAGCCACCTTTCGATACGCCGCCTTCATGGTTTCGGTCAAGACATCCACGTCGACCGGCTTGCGCAGATAGGCAAAGGCGCCGAGCTCTGCCGCGACTCGCTCCTCGGCCTCCGATCCGTGGCCAGTGAGGATGATGACCTCGGTCTCTGGATGATCCCGCTTGACCCGACGGAGGACCTCGAGGCCGTCGATCCCGGGCATCTTCAGGTCGAGGACGATCACCTCGGGCTGATCGCTCTCCACCATGTCGAGGGCGCCCTCGCCGTCGTACGCGACCACCGGGGTGAAGCTGCGGGTCTGCAGACGCTCGGAGAGGGTGTGGACGAACTCGCGCTCGTCGTCCACGAGGAGCACCTTGGGGGGTACGTCGACATCCCGGTTGAACCCGACGGCTGGTTCACGGTAACGGGGCCCGGGTCGAGCCACGGCCGATCGCACTCCTGGCACCTGCGAGGCGAGTGCCTCGAGCTCCTGCAGCACTCGGTCCAAGAACAAGCTGTGCTTCTTGACGAGCACGGTCACTGCGCCCTGCGAGCTGACCACTTCGACGTCGTGGCCGGCGTTGGCCAGGACCAGGCCGACCTCGGCGGCCAGGCGGGCGTCGGCGAGGGCGGCTCGGGTCCGGTCGGTGAAGGCGAGCGCCGGGCGTTGGGCGTGCTGGCAGAGGAGCTCCACGGCCCCGTCGACGGTCGTCTCCTGCATGGCCAGGAAGATATCGAACAGTGACTTGTCCCAGGGCCCGACCCCGTGGAGCAAGCCAACCCACTCGCTTCGCGCCTCGTCGTCGCGGCGGATCATCCGCTCGGCATCGCGCCGCGTGAGCCCCTGCCGGAGCGCTTCCTCGAGGCGATAGGTGCGCGTCCCCGCCAGGCATACCCGCAGTACATGATTGAGGGTGGACGGCACGAGGTGGCCGGCAGGGCCGAGGTAGACGAGACCGTCGTTGCCTATCGCCTCCAAGAAGGCCATCCGGAGGGCGGCCACGTGCCGCAGTCGGTCGCGTCCGGAGCCAGCGAAGAACGACCGAGGACCGTACATCAGGCGGTGGAGGCGGTCGGGAGGGACGCCGATGCGGGCGGCAGCCGCAGCGAGCACCTGCCCTTCGTCGATCCTGCAGTGACCCAGGCGGCTGGCCACCCTGTCGGCCACCTCCGCACCGTGGCAAAAGGTGCTGCTGTCGATGGTGAGCGTCGCCATGGCCAGTCAATCTCCCATGTCCCCACGGTGCATTCTCAGCCGATCGGAGGTGCCGTGTCAAACCGGCGCAGTGGGTGAGGAACGTCGGTGTTCTGCCGAGCTCCGGCTGCTCCCCTCGCGCCGGGCGCCCCGCGGTGGTCGCGACGATGAGGGTGCCAGTCGCGCCGCCGTGGGCCCTCGCCCCGGTGGTGGGTGCGCCGATGCCCGGACAGCGCCGGGCGTGCCCGACAGCCCAGCCGCGAACACCACGGCAAGGACAGTTGCCGCGACGAGGGCTCCCGACACGGCGAGCGAGCCCTGCTGCTCGGGCCGTGCGTCGGAAACGACCCGTTTGGCGGCCAGTTCTCACGAGCTACCAATGGGGACATTACTAGAGAGTGTCGACAATCCCACTTTCGAGGGATTGACAGGAGAGAGAGAATGCCGGCGAAAGGAGGACCCAGTGACGTCTCGCTTTTCGACTCTGCGTCGGTTTCTGCTCATCGGCGTACTAGGGGGCTTCGTGGGCATGGCGCCTGCGCCGAGCAGTGGCACCACGCCCGACAGCACCCAGGCGAACGCCGAAACGGGGGGCGTGCCGTCTTCCGACCACCCGGCAGGAGGCGGCGCGGCACATGGCCAGTGCCGGATTGCGGGTGCGGATGCGCGCAGCTCCTTCGTCCGGGAGCAGAGAGTCGGGCCAGGCGAGTTGGTCGACCCGCTGCGGCGAAGTGAGTTCCTCGATGGCGCGGAATGCCGGCGCACCTGGATGGGGGGAACGTGTTTTCGGCAAGAGCGCGCGGTGTGCAGCCTCATCGTGTTTAAGGTTAACCACGAGTGGTACATGGACTGTTACTGAGGGGGGTGCCGTGCGAGTTCTGTGTCTTTTTCGCCGTCCGCGCCTACCGCTGGCCGTCGTGCTCGGCGTCCTGAGCACGGCGGTGGCGGCCGAAGAGCCGGCGTTCGTGGGTGTGAAACTGCTGCAGAACACCTTCGTCCCGTCCACCGCGCCTGCCACCGGAGAGACCAGGGACGGGAAGATTCTCCGCCTGGCCCGGATCAGCGAGAAACGCTACCTCGCTCTGGTGGAGGAGTCGCTTTTTCAGATCGACCCGTGGGCCGACCGCCCACAGATGGAGAGGGAGGGGCGGGAGAGCGGCAGCGTTGCTGCGTCGATGAAGACGTTGAAGGATGCAGTTTACTTGGCCATCTTGGACTCAACCGGGAAGATCGTCAAGCGCAGCGGGGGGGGGCCAGAGCTTCCCCCCGCCATGAGCCCTTACCCCAACTCCCACCACCTCCCCCTGGTTCTCGACGGGAGTGCGCGCTGCCCGTACGCCATACTGCACGCCTCGTCAAGGTCGTTGATCTGTTTTGACCACGAGCTGGGTTTTAAGGGGGAGTTCGCCATCCCGCTGGATGAAATCGGGCCCGCGCGCGTGGCCTCGGAGGGAGTCAGCGGGAGCATCTATTTTCTTGGTAGGCGGTACAGCCAGCGACCGCCCGCTGCCACCTTCAGCGAGGTGAACGACGCCAAGCCGGAAACGCCCACGGACCTGGGTGTGCGGCTTGACCTTGAGGACCAAGCTTGGCACCCCCTGGCCCTTGCGCCGGTACAGCTGGCCAGCGACCTTTCCCGGGTGGCGCGCGGCGTGGAGGGGGAGAAGGTCCAGCTGCACCCGGCGAGTCTCCAACTCGTCCCCTTTCGCGACGAAAGTCAGGCCGCCGAGTTCGGCGTGCTCATCGAGGCCGCGAGCGCGGAGCGATTCGACAGCAGAGTCCGCTTTGCAGGCACCCGGCACTTCTTCCGCAGCCGCCTCGGCAGGGAGGGACTGGGAGCCGTGGAAGCTCTCCCTTTCTGGATCGTGCAGGAAGAGCGCAGCGACGTGGAGGTCCGCAAGGTGGGCGGCGGCGTCGCGGTGCACCTCCCGGCCTTCGCGAAGCTCTTTAATTTCCAAGTTTTCGAACGAGGTGAACGACGCTTCGCGGTGTTTTTCGACCTGGCTTTCAAGGTGGCTGAAGCCTCTGGCAGCTATCACCCGAGCCGCTGGTCGTCCTGCCAGCTCCTGGTCCTCTTTTCCGGCGCGAGCGTTGACAGAGTCCTTCGTTTGGACCACGAGCTCCTCGAGGCAGCGGCCAAACCGCTGTCGCGCGGCGAACGCTGGGTGGCTTTGGCGAAACTCTCGGATTTCTTGGGAAAGGACGAGTACGCCTTCTGGGCGTTCTGCGGCCATCGCCAGCGCCCCCGGGAAAGCCAGCGGTGCGTGGCCATCGCCAGCCTGCGGGAGTAGCCACCTCCAAGCGAACCTCAGCGCAGCGACGCCAGCTGGCCTTGGCGGACGGGGAGGGCGACAGCCAGGGGCGCTCTGTCGGCGCCCGCCCGCCGAGGCGAAGTCAGGTGAACGGGCGCACGCGTGAAATAACGTGGCCCGTTGGGTTGTGGACGGTGCTGCGGCTGTGGGAAATCCTCCGGCTTTCCCACGAGCCGCTTGGAAAGCCCTGTGGGCTTCCCACACTGCCCACAACCCCGACGATGCCCACTGGGGGGCCATTACTAACGAGCTACCGATGGGGACATTTCTAAAGAGTGTTGACACCCACGACGAGCGCCCTTGACAGTTGGGGTGGCGTGGATTAGCATCTACACCCCTCGTTGGGGCGGGCCACGTGTGGCTCACTGCTAGCGATCGGAGCGTGCGATGAGGACGTTCGTACCCAAGGGTGGAGAGATCCACCAAGACTGGTTCGTGATCGACGCGAGCAACGTGGTGCTCGGTCGTCTGTCCACCACGGTGGCTCGCCTGCTGCGTGGCAAGCACAAGCCCACCTTCACCCCGGGGCTCGACGTCGGCGACTACGTCATCGTCGTCAATGCCAGCCGCGTCAAGCTCACCGGCAACAAGTGGGAGGACAAGAAGTACTACCGCCACTCGGGCGACCCCGGCCACCTCAAGCAACAGACGGCCCGCGAACTCCGAGACAAGACGCCGGAGCGGCTGGTGCGGTACGCGGTGTGGGGGATGTTGCCCAAGAACCGCCTGGGCCGGCAGCTTCTGAAGAAGCTCAAGGTGTACGGCGGTCCCGAACACCCGCATCAGGCGCAGCAGCCGCAACCGATCAAGGTTGGAGCGTAGAGGAGGCCGTGGTGGCTACGATTCAGTACTACGGGACCGGCCGGCGCAAGAGCGCAGTGGCGCGCGTGTACCTGCGCCCCGGCACCGGTCAGATCGTCGTCAACAAGCGTGAGTTCGACGGGTATTTCCCGAACCGTGTGCTCAAGATGATCATCCGCCAGCCGCTCCTCATCACCGAGACGGCCGACAAGTTCGACGTCCTCGTCAACGTCAACGGCGGTGGGGTGGCCGGGCAGGCGGGGGCGATCCGGCACGGGATCGCTCGCGCCCTGGTCGAGTTCAACCCGGAGCTGCGGGGCAGGCTGAAGTCCGCCGGCTTCCTGACCCGCGACGCCCGCGAGGTCGAGCGCAAGAAGTACGGCCAGCCCAAGGCGCGTCGTCGGTTCCAGTTCTCCAAGCGGTAACCCCAAGAGGAAGGAGAGACTTTCTTGGCGTCCATCTCAATGAAAGAGCTGCTCGAGGCTGGCGTCCACTTCGGTCACCAGACCCGGCGCTGGAACCCGAAGATGCGCCCGTACATCTTCGGCAAGCGCAATGGGATCTACATCGTCGACCTGCAAAAGACGCTGCAGCTCTTCGAAGAAGCCTCCAGGGTCGTGACGGAGGTCGTCGCTGCCGGCGGCACCGTCCTCTTTGTCGGCACGAAGCGGCAGGCCCAGGATGTCATCCGCGAGGAGGCGATGCGCTGCGGGATGTTCTACGTGGCCAATCGCTGGCTGGGCGGCACCCTCACCAACTTCGTGACCATCCGCCGGTCGGTGGAGCGCCTCAAGGAGATCGAGCGCCAGCTCGCCAACGAGGACGCGCAGATCACCAAAAAGGAGCGGGTCAAGCTGGAGCGGGAGCGCGCCAAGATGGAGAAGAACCTCGGCGGCATCCGCGACATGGAGAGCTTGCCCGACATCCTCTTCGTCATCGACACCAACCACGAGCACAACGCCGTCCACGAGGCCAACCGCCTGGAGATTCCGGTGGTGGCGGTGGTCGACACCAACTGCGACCCCGATGTGGTGGACTACCCCATTCCCGGCAACGACGACGCCATCCGGGCCATCAAGCTGTTCACCTCCCGGATCGCCGACTCGGTGCTGGAGGGGCAGGCGATGATCGAGGGGCGGGAGGGGGAGCAGTTGCAGGCTGCCGTCCCCCGTCCCATCGCCAAGGAGCCAAGGGCCGTCGAGGAAGATGTGACGCTCCCCTCCCTGGAGGAGACCTTCGACGAGTACGACGAGGCCGAGCTGTACGAGCAGCGCTGACCCGCCGGCCGAGGATCGCGGATCGGACCGACGGGCACGGACGGAGCGACGGTTCGTGGCCAGGGGGGCGGAGGTCCTCCTGGCCGTCATTGTGGAGGGATGCATGGCAATCACGGCGGCAATGGTGAAGGAACTGCGCGAGAAGACGGGTGCCGGGATGATGGACTGCCAGCGGGCGTTGACCGAGGCGGGCGGCGACTTCGAGGAAGCGGTGAAGATCCTGCGCAAGAAGGGGCTTTCCGCAGCGGCCAAGAAGGCAGGGCGCGCTGCCAAGGACGGTCTGGTGGCCATTGCCTTCACCCCGGACGGGCGCTCGGCTGGCATGGTCGAGCTCAACTGCGAGACGGATTTCGTGGCTCGAACCGACAAGTATCAGGCTTTCGCCCAGTCCCTGGCCGAGCAAGTGGCGGCGCAACAGCTCACAGACGTCGAGGCGCTGAAGCAGGCTGCCTACACCGGCGATCCAAGCCACACGGTGGCCGAGGCCATTGCGTCGCAGATCGCCACCATCGGCGAGAACATCGTCCTGTCCCGGGTGGCCGCCCTCACGGCGGCGACCGGTGAGGTGCTGGGCTCGTACACCCACATGGGCGGCAAGATCGGCGTGCTCGTCAAGTTCGCCGCCGGCGCCGGCGAGGACGTGGTGAAGGACGTGGCCATGCACATTGCCGCGGCCGAGCCCCGCTTCCTCGATCCCGAAAGCGTTCCCGAACACGTCATTGCCGAGGAGCGGGAGATCGCCCGGGCCCAGGTGCCACCCGGCAAGCCCGAGCAGGTGGTGGCCAAGATCGTCGACGGCAAGGTCGCCAAGTTCTTCGAACAGGCGTGTCTGGTGGAGCAGCCGTTCGTCAAGCAGCCCGAGCAGAAGGTCAAGGAGATGCTGGCTGCCCACGGTGGGGCGAAGGTCCTGGCCTTCGTCCGTTTTCGCCTGGGCGAAGGGGCGGGGGCGTAGCCCCATGGGCTCGAGCCCGGTCTATCGGCGCATCGTCCTCAAGCTCTCCGGGGAGGTGCTGATGGGCGGGCAGCCGTTCGGCATTGCCCCGGAGACGTTGCCAGCGCTGGCTGCCGAGATCGCCGAGGTCCAGTCCCTCGGCGTCGAGGTGGCCGTGGTCATCGGCGGCGGCAACATCATCCGCGGCATTGCCGCCACCGAGCAGGGGCTGGACCGGGTGACGGCCGACAACATGGGCATGCTGGCCACGGTCATCAACGCCCTGGCGTTGCAGGACGCCCTCGAACGGCGGGGGTGCGTCACTCGCGTGTGCACCGCCATCGAGATGCGGGCCATGGCCGAACCGTTCATCAGGCGGCGTGCCATCCGCCATTTGGAAAAGGGGCGGGTCGTCATCTTTGCGGCAGGCACCGGCAACCCGTTCTTCACGACGGATTCGGCCGCGGCCCTGCGGGCCAGCGAGATCCACGCCGACGCTCTCCTCAAGGGGACCAAGGTGGACGGGCTGTACACCGCCGATCCGGTCAAGGACACCGGCGCCGTCCTGATGAAGCGGGCGGACTACCAGCACCTGCTGGAGCAGGGGTTGCAGATCATGGACGCGGCCGCCGTGTCGCTCTGTCAAAACGCCAGGATCCCGATCCGGATCTTCAATATCCGGGTGCGCGGCAACATCAAGCGCGTCGTCCTCGGCGAAGACGTGGGCTCGACGGTGGGCGGCGCCTGACGAGGCGGCACTGCCCGCGCTGCGAGCGCGCCGGACGGTCATCGGCCGTCCCGCATGGGCCTTGCCGGGCGCGTCGCGATACAATGCGCCCGGCCCACACGGCGTTCGGGAAGGGGCCAACGGAGGGCGCCCATGCACGACGTGGTGAAGCATGCCAAGCAACACATGGAGAAGGCTATCGACGCCTTTCGCGACGAGCTCAAGACCCTGCGTACCGGCCGGGCGTCGCTCGGGATCCTCGATCCCATCCGGGTCGACTACTACGGCTCCCCAACGCCCCTCAACCAGGTGGCGAACCTCGGCATCCCCGACCCTACCCTGATCGTGATTCAGCCGTGGGACCCGACCCTCATCGCCGCCATCGAGCATGCCATCCTCAAGGCGAATATCGGCTTGCACCCGAGCAACGATGGCAAGATCATCAAGCTGCCGGTGCCCCCGCCCACCGCCGAGCGGCGCAAGGAGCTCGCCAAGATCGCCCATCAGTACGCGGAGAAGGCTCGCACGGCCGTGCGCAACGTCCGGCGCGACGCCAACGACACCCTCAAGCGGATCGAGAAAGAGGGCGAGATCTCCGAGGACGATCTCCGCAAGCACCTCAGCGAGGTGCAGAAACTGACCGACGAGCACGTGGCCCGCATCAACCAGATCCTCGAAGCCAAGGAAAAGGAAATCCTGGAAGGGTGAGCGGCCCCTCGGTGCACGCGGTGGTGGTGGCGGCGGGCTCGGCCCTCCGCTTCGGCGCCGACAAGCTCCGAGCCCCACTGGGCGGCACCACCGTGCTGGAACGGGCCCTGGCCAGCGTGCGGACAGCGCTGCCGGAAAGCCGCGGGGTGGTGGTGGTGCGCGAGGGCCAGGTGGCGGCGTGGGCGCAGCAGCTCGCCAGCCGCGGCTGGCTGGTGGTGGCGGGCGGTCCGCGCCGACAAGACTCGGTGCGGTGCGGTGTGGCTGCCCTCGCGCCGGCCGACGAGGACGTGGTGGTGATCCACGACGGGGCCCGCCCCTTCGTACCGCCCGGCGATGTCCGGGCGGTGGCGGAGGCTGCCCTGGCCTGGGGGGCGGCGGCCCTCGTCGCGCCGATTGCCGACACCGTCAAGCGGGTTGCCAACGATGGCCGCATCGTGGAAACCGTACCGCGGGAAGGGCTGGCCCGTGCCTTGACGCCGCAGGCCTTCCGAGCCGGGTTGCTGCGCCGCGCCTGGGACGAGGCCTTCGAGGGCAGCTGGACCGACGAAGCGGCCCTCGTCGAAGGCGCAGGGTTCGAGGTCCGCGCTGTGCCCGGCGACCCTCGCAACTGCAAGGTGACGACGCCGG
>FWPV01006958.1_pt1 | contig 21067 bp, 14 predicted proteins | sample 2228371 | NCBI WGS metagenome assembly FWPV01 (sample SAMEA103939776, study PRJEB20133) | metagenome | reverse complement strand
GATACCGGCTGTTGCGTAAAAATAAATGTGAGCAATTGGATGAAATCTTGATTATTTATCTTTTTGTGTTAAAAATATTTTAAAAATTGTACAAGTCGAACGTTTCTTAGAGTAAAAGCCCTTTTTCAACAGTCTCTGAAGGTGGGGATCACAAGAGTCAAGTGTTTGGTCATACCATCTTTTTAAAATATTAAAAATGCCTATCTTATACGAGTTCCTACCAGATGTAATACTATTTCACGTTAAGAATGTTTTTTATAAATGCCATATTATTGGTTAAAGACCTCTTGACGATTGTTAAAAGGCTTGCAAAACCTTTAATAAATATAATCGTTATGGTATCCCGAGATGCTTGTTTCATGGCTTGAGAACGTGCCGAAGAATCATCCTCCCCCTCGAATACTTTCGAAGAAATATAATAAAGCTGCGCAAATAAAAGAGATTTTAAAAAATGGTTATTGCGTTACCACCTTTAGTAAAAAAAGGAATTAGCGCAAATAAATAGTTGACTCTGGTCATATTCGCAGTAAACTTAACTTTTCTCCAGAGAGGTTATACCGCCACTACTTCTTTGATCTCTGGCAATTGTCTTTTCAGCTCACGTTCGATGCCCATTTTCAACGTCATCTGCGACATGGGGCAATGTCCACAAGCCCCACGCAGTTTTAGGCGTACGGTACCGTCTTTTACTTCCAATAATTCCACGTTGCCACCATCGGCGATCAAAGCCGGACGAATGGTATCGAGCGCTTTGTCTACTTTGTTATATAAATCGTCTTTCATGATTTCTATCCTCAATTATGTTATGATTTATTCTTGGTTTACAAAACTATTATCTCATGTTTTTTATTAGAACATCGCCAAGGGGGAGAATATTCCTTTTTCAGGATACAGCTTCTTTTTCCTGAGGCACAGGGACCGATTCCGGTTCCGCTGGTCGTTCGCCTCTGATAACATAAGATTTGGAAGGACACTTTTCAGCAGCCGTGTAGAGCTCTGCCGAATGAATGTCTTTTATTTCCGGCAGATTGCCTTCCATGGTGATGGCACCCGAAGGCGTCACTTTGGGTGTGGCACAAATTTTACAGGCAAAACAGCCGACGGTGCAAACGTCTTTGACGGCCTTGCCACGATCTTGCGAGCAGCAACCGAGATATACTTTTTGAGTGACTGGGATTAGCGAGAGGATACCTCGTGGGCAGGTGAGCACACAAACCCCACAACCGGTGCATTTCTCCTCGATCACTACCGGCAGATCGTTATCGTTCATATAGAGGGCATCAAAGGGGCAGGCTTTGACGCACGATCCCAATCCCAGGCATCCGTAACGGCAGGCTTTAGAGCCGCCACCGATGAGCTGCGCGGCGCGACAGTCTTCCAATCCCTGATAAATAAATCGTTCTTTCGCCTCTTTTCGGCCTCCCTGACAGTGCACTGCTACGATTTTCGGCTCCGCTATTTCTACACCCGTCAAACCCATGATGAAGGACACTTTTTCAGCCACATCTTTTCCTCCCGGAACGCATTTATTGGGCGGCACGCGGCCGGCGGCTACTGCTTCGGCATACGCAGAGCAACCAGGCACACCGCAGGCACCACAATTAGCGCCCGGTAAAATGGCAAGTATTTCGTCCACCTTGGGGTCGACCTCCACAGCAAATTTTTTCGAAGCAAAAGCCAAACCCGATCCGAAAAACAGCCCTAAAAAGCCGAGCACAAGTATAGATGACATTAATAAAGGATCCATCGCTTACCTATGTGCTTTTGATTACTATTTGATTCCTCGCAAATACACGAACGTGAATCATCGCTGCAGTTGGTGATTCTCTCTACATTTTATCTTTGATCATCCCCACCCGTACAACTCAATGCCCCATTTATTCAATTTATTGGGCTATAATATAATCATAAATACCCATTTTTGCAAGCACAAACCAAACTCAAGGTTACATAAACCAAAAAAATATGTAAAATTTCATACTTGACAACTACAAAATAATTTAATACTTTTTAAAAATATATATTCATGAGTATTTCGTTGATGCTAATGACGTTTCTTTCAGACTAATAAGGAGATGAATATGACTCTGACCATGTCATGGATCGATTGGTTGATTATTGCCATTTACTTTATCTTCATCATCGGCATTGGGGTTTACTTGAAGAGATTTACGGGCACAGGCGAGGGATTTTTCCTTGCCGGCCGCAAGAACAGCGCCTGGGTGGCGGGGCTGGCTTTTCTCAGTGCCAATTTGGGCGCGTTGGAGATTCTTGGATGGACAGGTGGCACCATGAAATATGGAATGCTGGTATCTCATTTCTATTGGGTCGGCGCCATCCCTGCCATGATCTTCCTCGGGCTGTACATGATGCCTTTTTATTACAGCAGCAAAATCCACTCTGTGCCAGGTTATTTGAAATTACGCTTTGATGAAAAAACACGCTTGTTGAATGCCTTTTCCTTCGGTTTGATGACCGTGCTGATGTCGGGCATCAACCTCTACCTGATGGCACTGGTGTTGCGCACGATACTGGGCTGGGATTGGCATGTGAGCATGTGGGTTTCGGCAGGAGCGGTGGCCTGTTATATTGCATTGGGCGGGTTGATGAGTGCCATCTTCACCGAAATCATCCAATTCTTCCTCATCTGGTTCGGGCTATTTTTGGTCGCTATCCTCGGAATCATCGAGATGGGCGGACTGGATCAAGTATTTTCCAATCTGCCTGCAAGCATGGGACAGCTATGGGCAAATACCGCACGGCCGTCCGATAACGCCATGGAGGTGACCTGGGCCGGTATTGTCCTCGGTCTGGGGTGGGTGTTGTCGTTCGGCTATTGGACTACCGATTTTTTGGTGGTGCAACGGGCTTTTTCCTCCAAGGACTTGCGCTCCGCGCGCCTGACCCCCATCATCGCCTCGTTTTTCAAAATGGCTTTGCCATTCATCATCGTCGTCGCTGGGTTGGTGGCCTGGAAATTGTCGCAAACCATGGGCTCCGGTTTCTCGCTTTTGCCGCATCCCACCACTGGTGAACCTTGGAACGACACCGCCCTGCCTCTGCTTATCGCCCGTTATTATCCAGCAGGATTGGTGGGATTGGGCATCACTGCGCTATTGGCAGGTTTCATGGCGGGTCAAGCAGGCAATGTTTCTGCTTTCAATACGGTTTGGACCTACGATATCTATCGTGTACTGTTCAAAAAAGACGCCTCGGATGCGCATCTCGTATGGGTAGGCCGAGTCACGACTGTGGTCGGCATTCTGCTCTCTGTGGCCACAGCTTATCTGGCTATGCAATTCAATACGATCATGGATTACATTCAAGCGATCTTTTCCTGGGTGAACGCGCCGCTGTTTGCCACCATGCTATTGGGTATGTTCTGGGTGCGAACCACTTCCACGGCCGCCTTCTGGGGGCTCATCGCCGGCATGCTCACTTCGTTTTCGATCTTTTTAGGTTTCAAACTTGGCCTGATCTCACCAGAACTGGCCAAAACCATCACGTTCACAGAAAATCCCTCGGAAATGTCGCGCAACCTTTGGCAGGCGGTTTGGGCATGGGTGGTGTGTTTCGGGCTTACCGTCATCATCAGCTTTTTCACCAAACCAAAGAATAAAGAAGAGCTGATTGGCCTGGTCAAGGGGCTGACACCTATGCAAGAGACCAAACACCTGCCCTTATACAAGCGGCCAGGCATTGTGGCCATTTTTGCCGTCATCGCTTTCGTGTTCTTGAACATTTACTTCTGGTGAGAGGAGGTTTTACCATGTCGGAGAAAAAAATGATTTCCATCTGGTTTTTCGTCGGCTTGATGTTGGTGATCAATGGTCTCATTATCGCGGCGATGGGCATTTATTATATCTTTTATCCGGAGACGAATACCGCAATGGCGCACCTGAATCCCAGTTTGTGGTGGGGAGGCGTTATTCTGATCGCCGGAGCCTTGTTTCTTATTTTTTCAATTGCTGCATATCGCAAATCATAGGTTGCGTATCTGTTTTCCTGCGGGAGTCGTCTCATGGAAAAAGAATATCTTTTGACATTGCATCGGCAAAAATTTCGGCCAGAAACACCCGTGCGCGTATTTGCAGCTCCGGGTCGGGTTAATCTCATCGGCGAGCATACCGATTATAACGAAGGTTACGTTTTTCCGATGACACTGGATTTTTATACCTATGTCGCCATCTCCAGAAGGGATGACCGCCAGGTTCACGTTTATTCGCAAAATTATGATCAGGAATACCTGTTCTCTCTGGATGATAATCAAAAGCGACGTGGTCATTGGAGCGATTATGTGGCGGGTGTAGCCCATATGTTGGAGGCTTCAGGCCGGCGCCTACCGGGTGCCGATCTCTTTATCTACAGCGATGTGCCAGTGGGGTCGGGACTCAGCTCTTCGGCAGCCCTTGAAGTTTCTTCAGCATTGGCTTTCTTGAGCCTATGGGATGAAAAAATGAACGGCTTGGAGCTTGCTCGGCTATGCCAGCGAGCGGAAAATCAATTCGTCGGCATGAACTGCGGCATTATGGATCAGTTCATCTCCATCCATGGTGGCGAAGAAAAAGCTTTGTTCCTCGATTGCCGCTCTCTCGATTATCAACTTGTGCCGCTGCCTTGTAAGGACGTTCGCATCATCGTTTGCAACACAATGGTCAAACATGAATTGGGTGCCTCGCAGTACAATATTCGTCGTGCCGAATGCGAACAGGGCGTGTTGTTGCTGAAGAAATATTATCCTCAGATCGAGTCCCTCAGGGATGTTTCCATAGCGCAATTTGTGGCCATATCCGACAGACTCCCGGAAGCTTTGCGCAAACGGTGTCGACATGTGGTGATGGAAAATGAGCGCACCCTCGCTGCGGCCGAGTCGTTACAGGCCGGCGATTTGCAGCGGTTCGGCCTGCTGATGAATGCCAGTCACGAAAGCCTGCGGGATGATTATGAAGTGAGCTGTTCCGAGCTGGATGCCATGGTAGATATCGCTCGGCAATTACCAGGATGCCTGGGGGCACGCATGACCGGCGGCGGTTTTGGCGGCTGTACCGTGAACCTAGTGCGTTACTCAGAGACGGAAAATTTCTGCGAAGAAATCGAGAAACAATATTTCAAGCGCACGCAACTACATCCCAAAATATACGTCACCAAACCTGCTGCAGGCGCACACGAATTATGATAATTATTACGTACCTTGTGTAAACTTTTTAAAACTTGTCATGTGGGGAGGCGCAGCGAGGCGAGTCATTTTCTTTACGCATAGCATTCAGGAGGTCACGGTTTATGTCGACGAGGGTGCCTTTCGAAATGGTCATTAATCCCAACATCATCGAAATGGAGTACGCGGTGCGCGGACCCATTCCGCAGCGGGCGGCAGAACTCAAAAAGCAGGGCCAGCGGGTCATCTTTTGTAATATCGGCAATCCCCAGGCTCTGGGTCAACGGCCGATTACATATTACCGGCAGATGCTGAGCCTGTTGGAAGATCCGAGCCGCATCACACGCGAGCGTCAATTGAATAAGCTGTTCAACCAAAAAGACCATGAAGGGCTTGCCCCTTTCTCCGAGGAATTGTTGGAAAAGGCCGAAGCGATTTTGGCCAAGCTGGAGACCGGCATGGGCGCCTATACCGAAAGCCGCGGCCCGGCGTTCATCCGTCAGGCGGTGGCACGGTTCATCGATCGGCGTGACGAGGTGGATAAGGGCGGAGTACCCTCCGATCCCGACAAGATTTTCCTCACCAACGGCGCCAGCGATGCCGTCAAATTCATTCTCGAGATGATGATCGCCTCGCCCAAAGACGGCATCATGATCCCAACGCCGCAGTACCCGCTCTATTCAGCCACCATCAAAAAAAACGGCGGCGCACAGGTCAATTACTATCCCGATGAAGATAACGACTGGAATTTAGATCGTTCCATGTTGGAAGAATCCATCAAGGAGGCCAAAAAGCAAGGCATCCACGTCAAGGCCATCGTGGTGATCAATCCAGCCAACCCCACCGGAGCCATCCTCAGCGAAAAGAGCATGCGCGAGGTGATCGACTTTGCCGCAGAACATGAACTGGCCATCATCGCCGATGAGGTCTATCAAGAGAACGTTTATGACGGCAAATTCGTCTCTTTCGCCAAGATGATCGGCAAAGAGGAGATTCCGCTGTTCAGTTTGCATAGCGTTTCCAAGGGATTTTACGGCGAATGCGGCCATCGGGGGGGCTATGTGGAGCTGCGCCATCCGCCGCGTATCAGCGGCTATCCCTGTTCTTTTGTGGATGTTTTACTCAAGCAGGCTTCGGTGAGTCTTTGTTCCAACACCGTCGGCCAGGTTCTTACTTACTTGATGGTGACGCCTCCGCAGCCGGGCGAGGCGGCTTATCCGTTGTTCATCCAGGAAAAGACGCAGATATTGAAAGATCTTTATGAAAAGGCCGAGACTATTAAGGCGGCCTTCAAAGAGATGGAGGGGATGAAGTGCTTTGGTCGTATCGGCGCGTTGTATCTTTTCCCGCGCATGGAGAAACTGCCACCCGCCAGCAATGATTTCGATTACTGCATGAAACTTTTGGAAGAAACCGGTCTATGCACCGTCAACGGCGCGGGCTTTGGCCAGCGGCCGGGCACGCATCACCTGCGCATCGCTTTTTTGCCGCCCAAGGAGATGCTCCAAGAGGTGCTACCACAGTGGATAAAATTTCATAATAGATATGTCCAAGAAAGATAATCACCAATCTTTTTTACTAATCGCTTTTTCTGTCCTTATAAGTGTTGCCCAAGCAGAGGATAATCCCATTGAAAAAAAATCTCTCACCTCTAGGGAATACCCTCACTTGGTTGCGGCCCAAATAGATTTTGATAAAATCTACTCAAAAATATTAGCGCATAAAGAGCCGTGGTGGTCGCAGTATCAATTGGTCATGGCAGAGGCCGATAGCGTCAATGAATACCCCAATCTCTGGGATGATGAGAAGTTGATGCAGAGTGATTGGGAGGAGTACAAATCTAAAGCCGACCAAGGGCAGCGGCGATTAGCAAGCCTGACGCTGGCCTATCTCTATTCGCATGATGCTGAGGTTGGCCTCAAGCTGCGAAATCATGTCTTGGGGTGGTGCGACCTGCAAAAATTGGCGCTCATTGATCAATATTTCATCAATTGGAATCAAACCCATCCCATCGCCAGTCTGGCCATCATCATTGCTTTGACCTATGATTTTCATTATCACGATCCTCTATTTACCGCCAATGATAAAGCCCAAATCCTGAATTGGCTAAACGCCACCGTCTCTTTTATACTGCCACGTCATCAGAGTACCTGGTTTTGGAGTAATATCAAGGCGTGGGATAACGCCGCCTTGATCTTGGCTGGTTTGTTATTGGAAGATGATTATCTTGTGAATTATGTCATCGATTCTCCAAGTAACCTCATCGATACTAAAGATCTCATTGATATCATGATTCGCCCTGATGGACAGGTCTGTGATTATTGGCAAGGATGCTATGAGCTTTGGTACAGTTTACTGATTATGAATGCCTTTCTGATCGTCAATTCTGCCGCTGTAGAAAACGGTTATGCCAATTTGCTAAGCACCGAAGAAAAATTTGTAAAGAGTTTCGAATATTATGCGCCTCTTTTCCAAACCAATGACATCAACTCGCTGCCTCCCGGTTATAGCTTGAGTGATCCGCCTTCTCCTTATTATCTTTATTTTTCTGGCATTTATGAAATAGCATATAAATATCTACCGACCAATGATATCATAAAAAACACTTTATTAGATCCGGATTTTAATATCGATACCGGAAGATTTTGTCGGCGTTATATGGGAGGTATATCCAGTTGCTATTTTTGTTCCCGTTGGGTTAAATTTCCCCTTTTGGTATGGGGTCAAGAAATTAATTATTCTAAACTACAAGCGAAGATTCTTCTCCAAGGTTTTTATAGCGAGTCACCATTCATGCATAGCAACTTAGTGAATGCTCAGCTGTTACCCCATTTGTCTCCTTATGACGATGCACCAAAATTTGTTAGCAGTTGGCCAGATAGCGTGGTGGATTGGGTTACTGTGACACTTTATCGAGCGGATGGTAGTGTTGCCGGGGTAGAGTCGGCGCTGTTACGACAGGACGGTTGGATCATGGACATCGATGGTACGCTGGGCATATCGGTCGAGATCGAGCCTGGCGAGCATTACTTGAGCATTGGCCATCGTAACCATTTGTCAGTGATGACCCAAATTAGGCAGTATCTTAGCCCAACGGATGAGGGAGTATGGGATCTGACCCAGTATCCGGATCAGTTTGTGAATGCGACGGCAATGATCCAGGTTGAGAACGGCCTTTGGGCAGCGCGATGCGGAGATATCAATCGTGATGGCCTGGTGAACACGCGCGATTATGTTCAGTGGTATAGCGCGCATCTGACGAGCCAAGCTGGCTATTGGGCTGCTGATTTGAACGCCGACGGCCAGGTGACGTTTGCTGACTATGATTTGTGGTTGGCTAATGCGCGCGACGGCGCTTGTGCTATCACGAATTTTGAATAAGGATGTTTTAGTTTTTTTTCTAAAGGTTTTTTCGATCTTTCCATTCATTTTAGTGGGTAATAACCAGTCACCTTTACCCCACCAGGAGGCTGTGGCGGCACACCTCTTGTGCTGAACTGCCAGATTTCCGACCATTCCCCATACCCCTTGCTGTTAAAAGCGCGCACCCGCCAATAATATCCCTTGTTTTCATCTAAATTTGCGATGGAAAAACTATTGGCGGTGATTGCCTGGACATCATATAGAGGTGTGCTAAAATCCATTTGAGGCGCCACCTGCAGATGAAAACCCGAGACACCCGGCAGCGACGACCAGTTGAACACGACCTCCAGCGAGACTCCAGTAGCGAAATTTGCCGGAGCCATCAACAGCGGCGCCGAGGGCACGCTGTGGCCAATCTGGAAACTCATCCTTTCGCCCAAGGCCGACACGCCGAACAAGTCCAAACCCCCGGGCGAACCATCCGCCAAAAAACAGCTGGGATCGGTGTAATCGTTGATGGCTGTGCGGTTATGGTCAGCTGCAAACGTCGCCCGCGAGACATCTCCGTTGGTGGTGGGTGTGCCACCGGGCCGGTAGATGTAGATTTCATCCGGAGGCGTCGCATTCCCTTGCTGGGAGGGGTCGCGGTTATCGATACGATAGACCAGTACCCCTTCGCTTGGCAGAGCGCGATCGAAACTGAGGGGGCTCTTGCGTCGATATTCAACGAAAAAATATTGCTTTCCGCTTGGATCATTAGGAGAAAAAATTTTGTAACAGTTGCTATCTGGCTGCGTCAACGGTTTAATAACATACGCGCCATTCCCTTCAATAAGCGCCGGGTTTGTGATCCATTGGCCATACTTGAATTTGCTGTAGGCGCAGGGATGCTGTGGCGGTGAGGTGGGACTGGCCATGATGTCCCAACGTTCCACCGGATGTAACCCATCTCCACTGTAATGATATAGATCGGGAAAGCCAATGGTATGGAGCAGTTCATGACAGATCACATGAATCTGTCCACCTGCTAAGAAGGATTGCAATTGTAAATTATAGCCATATACACGTTTACCATTGATGGTGACGTAATACATATAAAGCACCCAGGCGTGTGGCCACAGGAGGGTGTTCCACGCAGTGGGCGATCCAGAAATGATAAAAATCATATTGTCTACGTAGCCATCGTTATCACCATCTAAATTCAAATCTATTGGCACCTGAGATCGAATGGCCATGACGGCGTTCATCACCAGCGTCTGCTCGCGCCAGCTTTGTTCAAAGGAATTGGCATAGCCAAGGGGATCATCGCTTTTCGGCTTATAATATCCCCGTGGGTGGACATCTTGATAAGAGACCACTGTTGCACCTGAGGGGATCGGATAAAAAGAAGAATGAACCAGTAGTTGGTTATAAGATATTTCACGCATATAATTAGACACCGAAATTGCGCCGTTTGTGCTGCTATTGAATGAGTTTTCATAATCGGCTATCGAATCAGTGAACTCGGGTTCATCGGCGAAGCGAATGAAAACCACCAAATTTTCAAAACTGCCAATTTTGGGCGACGGTCTTTTCTCGACTATGTTTTCCTGAGCTACTAACAAAGAGGCCGAACGCAATTGTTTTATCTGTTCACCGCTGATGTTTAAGCCAGGAGTCAGTCCGATTTTCGACGGATCGATACGGCCGACGATATAGTCGGTTGGAACCAAGGTACCTTTAGATTTTTGCGCATATACATAAAATCCACTCCGCGGGTTTTTCACGATGGTGTATCCAGCAGAATCGTGCAGCCAGTTGTAAAATTCATCACCCGTGGCAAAGCATTGAATCTCTTGACCATCCGGTTGCCGGATTAAAATGGGCACATTCTCTAAATAAGCCGCCATAAGCGCTGTTTTAACCATTAACAGCAATAACAGCCAAAACAGACCAGCACTTATTGGAATTTCCTGATTCTTGATTGAAAAATCGTTCACTTTTAAAGAAAATATTGAACTCATTGAGCTTGCAATCCTTCGTTTTGGTTTATGCTTTGAATCATTTCACCCAAGATAAAGAGTGAATGCACAATACTGTTGCTTTTATACCACATGATGTCCTACTTCATTGAATGAACGCCATCGATGATGAGAACAGCCTGCATCGGATAAACGCCTTTGGTTTAAAATAAAATCAGTTCGATTTTTATGCATTTAAGTATAATAAAATTAGTGTGATATATTTTTTCGATAGTAAACAACGATAATTTTCGTTATCGTATCTATTGTTATTTCAAAATCATAGTCTTTTCGTCTAAACAGCCCATTTTAAGCAATAGTTGTACCAGAAATTATGATAGGTTGCCATAAGTCTTAGTCAATGACGATTATTTCGGGGGGCAATTAATTATTCTGTTGACATATTCATATAGATTAACTAAATTAAACAAAATATAAATTTACTCTGACGAAGAAATTCTCAATTTCAAGCTGTCAGTTGTAACTTATGAGTTTAATGATTCCTTCCCTTATCCTTGCTTCTGTGCGCCAAAGTCTTATCCGCTATTCAGAATATTTTAACGGTTTATTTTTCATTAAAAAAAACTTCTTTGGGTGTGTCTATGTCTCGTTATTTTATGCATATAAATAAAATACGAACGAGTGCTATTTTTTTCATTTTACCCCTATTCATGTTGATTTTGGTAAACTCTCTCTTTCCCCAGGCGAGCGGCAAAATTGCCGGGCGGGTGGTCGATGCTGCTACCAAGTCGCCGCTGATCGGTGCTAACGTGATGGTCGTAGGCATGCCCATCGGCGCCATCACCGATTTGGATGGCCGTTACGCTATTCTCAACGTGCCGCCAGGGACGCATACCCTGCGTATCACCTACATCGGCTACACCACGGTGACGGTGGAAAATGTTGCGGTCAAATTGGACCGCACCACGACCATCGATGTGGATATGAAATCCACTACCGTCGATTTAGGGGAATCCGTCACTGTAACAGCGCAACGGCCCATAGTAGAAGCGGACAAGACTTCCTCCTCGGTGCATTACAACACCGAAGAAGTTCGGGCTATGCCTTTGGAAGGTTTGCGCAATGTATTGGAGCTTTCCGCCGGCGTAAACAAGAATGCCGACGGCACCTATAGCATTCGTGGGGGCGGTTCTTACGAGATCAGCTACTCCATCAACGGCATCAAGAGTCTCACCACCAACACCGGTGTGCCGGCTTATGGCACGGGCACGAAATCGGACAATGCGTGGAAGTACGACATCAATCCACTGGCCATTGCGCAGATGGAGGTGATTTCCGGCGGTTTCAATGCCGAATACGGTAATGCGCAGTCGGGGGTGGTGAAGGTGGTCACCCGTGAAGGGGGCGCCAAGTTCAGTGGTGCGTTTATAGCCGAATATCGTCCGGTTGGTCAATATCATTGGGGCGACTATCTCTATTCCCACAACCAGTTCGAATGGCAAAAGTGGGGGAATTTCGATAATTGGCTGAAAGAACCGCAATTCAAAGATTCCACGGGTGCCGTGGATGAAGCTGCAGCCTGGCGCAACTATCAACTCTGGGTGAAAAATCACACTCCCAGCGACGATAACATTTTTGGCACTTATGATTATCGTCAATATGCCTATACTCGTTATTTATTCAGTTTTGGTGGTCCTTTAGGTAAACAGCCCGAGAAGATGAGCTTTTTCTTCTCCGGCGAAATTAAAAACAAGCCTACGCGGCTGCCGACCAGAGAAAAAGTCCAAAGATTGCAAAATTACTCTCTGGTGCTAGCTTTTAAACCGACCAGCCAGCACAATTTCAAGTTTACCGGCCTTTATCAACATTATTTATCTGGAATGGGTTCGGGGTCCGACGATATCACCTGGGCTGGTTTATGGGGCAGCTATGGAGCCAAGCGTAAATATACTTTGATATACGATTCCCCCCGTGAAGAGACCGTTTTTGCCCAGAGCGTAAATTATAAATTTGTGCCCTCAGTACGTTCCTTTCTGGAAGCAGGGTTCACGCATCAGCACGAGACGCTCTATGCTTTACAGACGCCGACGCCCGCCACGGATGTGGATAAAAAATTGCCACCAGAACAACGACGCCTGGAAGACCCAGGCCCGTGGCGAGAAAAGTATCGCGAGTATTATACATGGTCTAGTTTATACAATCAGGCTTCGGTAACCCATTTTTATGAAGGCAAGATCAACTTTACCTCGCAGCTGACCAACACCAACATGTTCAAGGCGGGACTGGAAGCATCGCTCATGGATCAGGATTATAATGCTTCCTCCTCCCTGTGTGTCTCTGCTTTTATCTGGCGTACAGGTTTTGCCACCAATTACAAGGCGAAGACCTGGTACGCGGCGGGTTATGTGCAGGACAAGCTGGAATTTGCCGGCATGGTGGCCAATCTCGGATTGCGCGCCGACGCTTATAATTTCGGCGTCGATGTGCCGAAGGATCGCTATAATATCTTCTACCCAGCACTGGGCAGTCCAAGTGTCGGCAAACCCGAATGGGAACCCTCCAAGACGTTTTTTACCCTCTCACCCAGGTTGGGGATCTCTTTTCCCATTGGCGAAAAGACCGCCTTTCGTGTTCAATATGGCCATTTCCGTTCCATGCCGCTGGTCAATCAGGCCTTGGATAATCAAACCTATAACGGCTGGGGCAGTTACGGCAACCCCAATCTCAAGCCCAAGTTGAGCATCAATTATGAAGTGGGGGTGCAGCAAAACCTGTGGAACACCCATCAATTGGACATCGTCACCTATTACAACGACCTCAAAGATCAGATTTCGACGCTTTACGTTAAATCTTCTACCGGCAGCCAGAACAAGCCTGGTGATCTCAAAGGCAGTTATATTACCTATGAGAATCGTGGCTATGGCAATTCGCGCGGCATCGAGGTCACTTTTCAAAATCGTAACAGCGAGATCTGGCACTATCGTCTGAGTTATACCTTGAGTCAGACCAACTATGGTAATTATGGTGTTTATCTCGATCGCGTGGATATGACGCCGGAACTGGAACAAAAATATCAATATTCGGCCAGTGATTATTTGGCGCCCGAGGACCGCACCCATCGCCTGAGTGGCACCATCACCTATTATATTCCCAAAGAGCAAGGTCCGCGTTTTTTAGGGACGACACCACTTCAGGATTTATCGGTTAGTTTGATCTACAAATTGACCAGCGGCATTGCCTATTACTGGTCGCCGGAATATCAATACGAGTATCAGGTGGAGACCAACCGCCGCTACCCCATGGAGTCGCAAACCGATTTGCGCATCGAAAAGGCGCAAAAAGTCGGCCGTTTCGCTCTTAAATTCAGCGTCCGCGTCCTCAATCTGTTGAACAACAAACATCTCACACCGATCTACACCAAGGAGGAATTGGATCGGTTCGTGTTGCGCAGTGTGACCTATATGGATGCCGATGATGCGCCGGATCGCGATTATCGCTTGTACAACTATTTTCAAACATACAAAAATATCCCTCGACAGATATTTTTCTCAGTCGGTTTTGAATTCTAACACATTGAGAAGATCGTTATGCGGACAACCTCAGTGATCGTTGCTTTCATGGCTTTTATGGTCTGGTTTGCTATCCCATGCCAAGCGCAGGAGCAAAATTATACTATTTCGTTGACGCGCGGGGCTGTGTGGCATTCTTTTTATTTTTCCCAGGATTGTGAGCCCATGAGCGATTGGGAGCGCAAAACCTATGGTTTAGACTTCCCTGGATACAGCACCGAAGAAGTCAAGCAAAACATCGGCGGCAGCAATACTTATTTATTGGCAGGGGGATTTTTCCTGACGGCGCTCAACGATAATAACCGTACGTGGGGGTGGGATAATTTTGCCAATCACGGCACCGACGTGGGCTGGAAAGGCGATGCTTTTCGCTACTTGGTTAAAAAGCATGAATTGCGCTGGAAAAAAGGGGAGAATTATTGGTTGCGGCTCAATCCTCGCGAGGCGGAGGAGGTCATTGATACGGTGTTCGAAATGAACGGCGCCTGGTATCAACCCTGGGACAATCAGAATATGCCGGTCGAAGTCAAGCGCACGGTTCGTGCTTGGTCCGGTTCGCGGGCGGATGAAAATTATTTCATCATCGATTATGTCATCAAGAACACCCAACGTCGAAAGGCATTGCGCGGGGTGTATCTGTTGTTCACTTTTGCGTTGTCGCCCAACCATCGAGGCTGGAACCTCACGTTTCCCAATTATCCGCCGGGCGCCAAGAATACCATGAGCGCGTATGATCCAACCGAGAAACTTCTCACCGCTTGGGCTGGCGATTTAAACACCACTCCTGGCCGCGACGAGTCTTATGATTATTTCGAACATCAGATTTATGATCCCATCCACAACGTCAACCGTATCGAGCCGGAGTTCATTGCTCCAGGCTATATGGGGATCAAGTTCCTCTACATCTCGCGCGATTCCAGCGGCGTGGAGAACAAGATCAAGGATTTTGTCTGGTCGGCGGCGCCGGCCACCAATGACCATGCGGCGCCGTTTTTCGGTGTCACCGGCTTGGATGCCAAATATCAAGCCATGGAAAACCCTCTGTTGCTCAGCGAGGCTTTTAAAGATGCCAATGACCCGCGTATGGGTTCCAGTCGCTTGTACGCCAATTTTTCGTTGGGGCCGTTCAATATTCAGGTGCGTGATTCGGTGCGGGTGGTATTGGCCGAGTTTGTGGGTGGCATGCCTTACGAGAAAGCCATTCAGCCTGGCGTCAGCCGTGAGATGGTCAAGGCGGCAGGTGATTCGGCGGTACGTTATTTGAACGAGCGGGTCGCTTTCAATTTTGCCCATCAGTACACGGTGCCGATGCCGCCACCGGCGCCGAAATTCACTATCACCAGCTACAAAGAACCCGGTCGCGTGGGCAACGTCATCCAATTCGATAACAGCAGCGAATCGGTGGTCGATCCTCATCAAAGAGTCGTGGATATCGCCGGTTATCGCATCTATCGATCCGGCTACCTGCCTTTTGGCCCATGGAAGCAGATCGCCGATATCCCCGTCGGTGCCCCTCAATATTATGATCCGGCCACTGGGCTCTATACATTTGTGGATGAGACCGTGCCGCTAGGTTATGGGTTTTATTATTCCGTCACCGCCTATGATCGTGGCCATGAGCAGTGGGCTATCGATCCAGCGGTGAGTGTGCCGCCATTGGAGTCTTCTATTTTTGCCAATCGCAGCCGCAGCGCCTTTTATACCACCCTGACGCCGACGGAAAAATCGTTGGATAAAGTGACGGTTGTGCCGAATCCTTTTTATCGTAGTTCTGGATTTCAGCTGGCCGGTGATATCAAGTTGATTCAATTTGTCAACCTTTCCCAGACCTGCACCATCGAAATTTATACCATCCGCGGCGACTTGGTCAAGACCATTCACCACAATGATCCGGCCTCCGGTGTGGCCGTTTGGAATCAGATCAGCGATTACGGCCAATACGTCAAGAGTGGCATGTACTTTTTCCGTGTCACCAATCCACAGGGTGAGAGCAAGCTGGGCAAATTTGCCATTGTAAATTGACAGGTGGAGAAGTGTCTGCATGTTGAAAAAATATTCATCGAAATTCCTTTTTTTCTTGTTAATATTCACACTCCCCACTTTAGCGCAAGAGTTCAGCAAAGTGGGCACTTCGGGGTTTGTGTTTTTGGAAATTCCTGTAGCAGCAAGATTTGCCGCCTTGGGTGAAACGGGCATCACCGCCATCGACGCCGGGCCTGAAGGGCTGTTTATCAATCCGGCCTTGACGGCCTTGGGCGAAAAACGCTTTGCCCTCAACGTCTCCTATGCCAATTGGTATGTCCAAACCACGCATCAGGCGTTTGCATTTACCTATCGGATACCGATTATCGGGACCATTGGCCTGCAGGCGGTTTATTTCGATTTCGGCGAGATGGAAAAGACCATCAATCCCACGGCCTCCCAGAGCGGCAGCTACATCCGTCTGGGCGAATATACCGCCGGCGCTTATGCCGTGGGCGTCAGCTTTGCCCGCCAGCTCACCGATAAATTCGCCTTCGGGGCTACCCTTAAATACGTGCGCGAAGATATTGACGCTTATTATGCAGATAACTTTATATCCGACATTGGCTTTGTTTATTTGACGGGATTTCATAGTCTGCGCATCGGTACTTCGTTACAGAGTTTTGGCCTGGAGACTAAATATGCTGGGGAAAAATTCAAAATGCCGCAGCAGCTGAAAATGGGACTTTCCGCTGAGGTATTTGGGAACCTTTCATCAGCCAATCGACTCACGCTTTTGACCGAGGCAGTGCAACCCAACGACAACGACGGCCGCATCCATGTGGGCATGGAAGCCTTGCTGTTGCGCGCTTTGTATCTCCGCGGTGGTTATAAATTCGGTTATGAACACGAAAACCTGTGTCTCGGTTTCGGACTCGCTTTCAACAGCCACTTTGGCAACATGCGCTGCGATTTTGCCTATATGCAACATCAGAGTCTGGATCAGACCATGAGATATTCCCTGTCGATGGAGTTTTAAGTCATGCTCAAAATTCATCATCTGCCAATATTGGCCATCTGTATTTTGTTTTGTTTATGGAATACACTTTCCGCGCAGGACGGCGCCATACAGACAAAGATATTCGGCTCGCTACAACAGCTATTGGACAAAGAACGTGTGGACGAAGGCTGGGGCTACGGAGCCGGTGCGCAACTCAACCGCCGACTCACCGATCACCTCCGGTTCACCTTCGACATTGGCTATGAACTGATGAATTTGCTGCAGCCCTATGTGTTGGACGAGTGGAACTGGGCTTATTGGCAGACCACTTATATCCCTTTTCTGCCGGGAGCTAAATTAAGCGAGATCAACCATACGCTGCGTTATACCAGCACCGACAGCATCTACTCCTGCGTCTTTGACCCAGCGCAAAAGATGAAGGAATTGCGCCTGGCCGTCGGCTTTTTAGGGGAACTGCCGTTGCACCGGAAAATCGTCAACTTTGCCGGGGTAGGCTTGGGTCTGTCGCTCTATCGCCGCGAGTTGCACATGACCGAGCATTGGAGCAAACGCTTCAAACTGAATCCAGATTCACCGGAAAAATTCGATTACGTCTATCAATATGATTTACTGCATTTCGCTCCGCCGAAGAAAGGCCAGCGCTTCTTCGGCCGCTTCTATACCGGTTGGAGGTATTATCTTAGTTCATCGTTGGATTTAGACCTCGGCTTGCATTATCTTTATTATTTTCAACGATATGAAGTAAGAGATGTAGAAAAATTATTTAAAATTTCGAGTGTAGATCAATACTATTTTCCGCAAAAGTCGAAGGCTTTTATTACATTAGGATTGACGTTCAAATATTGAGTTCGAAGAAGATATGAAAAAACTGTTTCTTTTTCTTTTGTGCGCATTGATCATCGAGACCCACGCGGTGGAGATCGGCCGTTGGGGGATGACGGTGCAAGGAGCGTACTCGGCTCCGGTGGGTAGTTTACAAAACTGGTTCAAGCCCTCCGGCAATTACAGCATCAAGTTTGGGCAACAGTATGATGATAGGTGGTTTTTATCCGCTTTGCTCGAATACAGCCGCTGGGTCGATGAAAACTTGCATGGCTATCCCAAGGGAAGGCTCGAACTCTCGCTTGAACATACGGCGGTGATGTTCGATGGTAGATATCGGCTTTTGCGTTCGCCGGGGTTACAGCCGTTCATCCATTTCGGTGTCGGTATCCTCTATTGGCGTGGTGTGCGCGGCGAGATTCAGGCCGATGATGCCATCGGTCTGCCGCATATCGACGAGAAAAAACTGCAAGAGTACAACTGGTGTTTTCGCAGCGGCGTAGGGGTGGAAGTATTTATCCTTTCAAACCTGTCGCTGCAGGGTTCTGCAACTTATCGCTTCGTCGTTGGCGACCTCTACCCCACCATGGAGAGACACATCGAATTAGAGGGCGTTTCGGGATTTCAGACGATCAATGGTATTGTGGGGGTGAGTTTTTATTTTTAGATTATAGATGAATCCAAAGAGCTCGATACAAAGAAATTCAAAGTCTTAAAATTGCGGGAGTCATCAAGGCTCGTACATTTTCTTCCATCTCCTCGTTGTAAGGGAGGGAATTGGGTTAAAAAGACCATGAGCCCTGAATCCGAGTAAAAGATCGATAATAAACAAGAATGTTTTTGTATATTTCAAGGAGAGGTGTTTATGAAAAAGTTGTTGATTGTTTTTTGCATTTTATCAGTATGGATCGGTCTGGCTGTAGCAAATTACCCCGTCATCTGGAAAAAGCTCGATTACATCGACCCTGGCAATGATTTTACCCGCGGTATAGCGTATAATCGCCTGACCGATCATGTGTTGGTGGTTTCGCGCAAAGGTGGGTTGAATGTCTATATTTTAGATGCCGCTACCGGCACAGAAGTGGGAAAGATGAACACCGACGGCATCAGTGGCGGCACCTATGCTATTAATCTGGTGGCTTGCTCTGAGGACGGTATCATCTATGTGTGCAATCTTTCGGCGCCACAATACACACCCACCAGCACCTTCAAGATTTATCGCTATGAGAACGAAAGCGCGGCACCTCAATTGGTGTTCGATGATGCCCTGGCAAAAGATCGCTATGGAGACTCTTTTGCGGTGATCGGTTCGGGTGCGAACAAAATATTGTATGCATCTGGAATGGAAAATAGCAAGTTGGTGGTTTTACGTGATACAGGTGCTGCCACCTTGACTGTCGACCATTTCATCACCTTGCCGGTGCCAGGCAATGCCCGACACGGCATATCGCCGGTCGAACCGCTCGGCAACTTGTGGATCAATGCCGCGGGGCCAATGTTCCCACCGACTCTCATCACCGATAATGGCACACTGGTGGCAAAGGTGCCGGATTCGTTGGCCTCTGCAGGCGGCACCTCGGGCATCAAGCATCTGATCATGGGCCAGAGAAAATTCGTCATCGTGGCCAATGGCTATTCCGCCAGCATCCGCGCCGTGGAGTATATGGAGGATGAATTGGGGACTGTGACTTTTAAATATTTTGGCGGCAACTCCGATTCGTTGGCGCTGTCCTATAACAACGTAATCAATTCCAACCCCAATGCCACGGGGCATATCGCCTACGACAGCAAACGCAATGCCTTGCTCACGGTGATCGGCATGAACAGCGTTGCCTCGCTGAGTTTCGATAAAATGCTCAAGACCAGCACACCGCGTGATAGCAACGCCGTCATCAGCATCGATGGCTGGAACGATTTCTACCCCACCGATCATATCGGTCGTTCCAACGGCCGAGATATGTACCTGACCTGGGATGAAGGCAAGGTGTTCTGCGGCATCACTGGCCATACAATAGTGGACCCGGCGCTGATCAACAGAATCATTTGGGCGTTCGATCTGGATCCGGATGGTGATAACGGCAGCAGCAAATTGCCGGATAATATCAATCAGGCCGGCATTGGCAGTTTGCCGTTCAAGGCTGATGTTATCTATTCTGTAGAACCATGGAATAGCGAAGATTATATGACCGGTCAAATTTTCAAATGGAACAACGGTAATTGGGCGGCGACGAATTTTGACGGTAACTTGGCAGCCCAAGGCGCCTTGGCTTATGCGGCTGAAGGCCCGGGAAAGATTGCGGAAATCGCTGCTATTAAAAATGCCAATGGCATCGGCAGCAGTTTTACCAAAATCGCCATGATGGCTTACGTGGTGCAACAGCTCAGTGGAGGGGAGGTACTCAGCGCTTTTCCGCCGCAAAATCCCACGGGCAAAGTGACGGCTTTTACCCATTATTATTATGCCGAAACACTGGGCGCGGGCATGTTCCCCACAGACGAAAAATACGTGCAGATTAAACAATCCACCAGTACGGCTGTCAGCCAAAATAAAGAAGCGATGCCATGTCGGTTCGGATTGATGCAAAATTATCCCAATCCTTTCAACGCCACGACCAGGATATCCTATACGTTGGATAACGCGGCGATGGTGAAACTGGAGGTATTCGATGTGGCTGGCAAATGGTCGCGTACGCTGGTGCACGGCAAACAGGACGCTGGCAAACATCAATTGACTTTTGACGCACAGTCCCTTAGCAGCGGCGTATATTATTTGCGTTTGAATGTAGAAGGCCGCACTGCCGTGAAGAAAATGGCGGTGGTGAAGTAAAATAGGAGTGGCGCACGTTGTTCAAGCTTTAGCTTGAAAAGGTAAATTATCTGCTCGTCGTTTTAATGCCGGCAGGTTTGCTATTCGTGAATATAATGTCATAAGCTGGCGCATGTTGTTCAAGCTTTAGTGGATGTGTGAAAAAAATCGCCCTTTAAAAAGGACCAGAAAATAAAGAAAATATTATGTTTCAAGTATTAACTATTTTATAGCGTAAATTATTGGTGACCTTTTTGAACGATAAAAGCTCTTGAAAAAAAGAGAGCATCTATTTACCTTTAGGTTGCAAACAAACCTTATATAAAAGGAGGTAAACGATGCTCTCTACTACGGTAAATGTAACGGAAAAAAGTATCAATGTCAACCATCTTTGTGAAGAAATTCATC
>FWPV01006957.1_pt1 | contig 21072 bp, 13 predicted proteins | sample 2228371 | NCBI WGS metagenome assembly FWPV01 (sample SAMEA103939776, study PRJEB20133) | metagenome | reverse complement strand
GGTTTGGGAGGGCGCAGCCCTCCCAAGAACAATACTATTTTCATTCTGGGGTTGTGCGCCCCGCGCATGACCGTCTAACGTGAACATATGGGGAAACCGGGTTTCCCCAACCCCCTCCGTGAGGGGAGGGTGTGGGAGGGCGCAACCCTCCCAAATCTACACCTGTTTTCATCGTGTCGTTGTGCGGCGCAGCCGCATGAGCCGCGTAGCAAGAACTACCTATGGCCGTTGAGTTCGTGAAGTGCCCCACCTGCAAGCAGAAGCTGGCGATTATGGACTATGTGACCGAGGGTATGCTGGTGGTCTGCGCCAATGCCCACTGTGGCACCAGCCTGCGCGTGGTCGGGCGACGACCGCTGCGGGTGGAGGCAGTGCCTGAGGAAGAGACCTACAAGCCCGACTATCGGCCCGAGTCCTATGGCTGATGGCATGCCCCCGGCTTTCCGGGGGAAGTGCGGCATGGTACTGTCTCGCGCCGTCCTGCGCCCTCCCATGCCTCCCGCGCAGGGATGTGGGGAAACCGGGTTTCCCCACGCCCTTCCCTGAGGGGAGGGTTTGGGAGGGCGCAGCCCTCCCAAAGATACCCCATGTTCATCGCGGCGTTGTGCGCCCCGCGAATGGGGCCTGATATGAAACGACTCCTCCTGCTCCTCAGTACCTTCCTGCTCGTCGGTTGTTTGCAGATCAGCGGCGAGACGACGACAATCGATGTCGGGCCGGATGGCGGCAACGTGAGTACCAGCTTCGTCGGCGCTGAGGGCAGCGCGGAGCGCGTGGTGGCGCTGGAGCGCCCGGGAGTGGCGGCGCAGGTCATCGTGATGGTCGAGGTGCGCTCGGGTGATCTGGAGGTGAGCCTGTTGCAGCCGGACGGCGCGGTTGCCTTCGTGACGGCCTCGCGTCCTGGCGCTCAGGTGACGCGCTCGGGGATCGTGCGGGCCGACGAGGCGGGGCGTATTCGCTACCGCGTGAGCGCCCGCGGCGCCCGCGATGGGATGTTTCAGCTTTTTGTGCAGCCGTGAGCGGCTTCTACTACCATTTTAGATTTTAGATTTTGGATTTTGGATTGCCACGCTCGGCAGCACAACGCCTGAAACCGCTTCAAGCAATGCGGCATCATCAACGGTAATTGGTATAACATATGGGAAACCGGGTTTCCCCATACCCCTGCCTGTGGAGAGGGCGTGAGAGGGCGTAGTTGCACCGACCCCTGAACCGGCGCTCACGGTTGCCGGGAGTTTCCGCTGGCGCCGAGGAGCGCCGCGATAGCCGGAAGGGGCAACGCCACCAGTTCCACGGGACCCGTGGCGACCACGCTGGTCGGGGCCGGGCCGCCGCGCAGCCGTTCCACGTCGCCGAAGAGTTCGGTGGGCCCCAGGCGCGCCACGGCGCGCGGCGCGGCGCCGTCGTCGCGGCGAACCACGGTGACCTGGCCGGACACAATCACGAAGAGGTGCTCCTGCGCCTCCCCCTGACGGACGATCAGGGTGCGCGGGGGGACGCGCAGCAGCTCAGCCTGCGCGGCGAGCCGGCGCAGCGTGGCCCGCGGCAGGGCCTGGAAGAACGGTGTTCGCTCCAGGGCCCGCACTACTGGCGTGGGGTTCTGGCCGGAACCGGCGCGCGGAACGATCCGCTGCAAGTCGGCGTTGCTCACGAAGAGGAGCACGCTATCCACACTGGCGCGATACTCGCGGGATGAGGGCCGATCTTCGTCACCGTCGCCAAAGGTCGCGCCACGGTGCAGCTCGGCCACCACGCGGCCCTGTTCGCGCACCGCCACTTCACCTGCCTCGATGATCCACTGGCCTGCCGGGAACTGCCCGCCGACCGGGAGGCGCGTGCCGGCGCGGACGTGGCGCCGTTGCAGCGCGTCGGCGAGGGCGTGCAGGTCAGCGTCGTCGCAGGCGGCGAAGCGTTCCACTTCGCGCAAGAGGCGCAGACGGGCGGCGCGAGCGTCGCCGAAGGCGCGCGAAAGTTGCCGCGCCCAGGGCGTGTGCGGAAAGCAGCGCCGGTCGGCCACCTCGCGCTCGGGCCACGGCAGGGCGTCGTAGGCCGCCTGGATGGCCCGTCGGGCGAAGGTGAGACCGGCGAGTTGCTCGATGGCCGCCACGGTGTAACGCAAAACCTCCGCATAGCGCGCCCCCTGCACATCGAGGGGCGCGGAGGCGATGGTCGCGCCGATGCGGGCCTCATCGCGATCAAGGGTCACGTCCCAGTTAGCGGTGGCTGCCACGATGTCGAGGCGGTCGTCGAGAGAACGGGCGCGCCGGGCGCCGTGGTAGGCGCGGAACATCAGATAGAGGCCGGCATAGGTGTGGCGAAAGGCCCGTTGTAGCCGTTCGCCCTCGCTGCCGTCCGGGTCGAGCGGCCAGGCCCGCTCCTGCGGGCCGATCTGCCGCAGGGCGACCACGTGCGAGCACCAGGCCGCCGTCCAGAGGCCTGCGGCCAGGATGGCGGCGCTCAGCCCCAGCGGAGCGGCCCGCAGCCGTGGGTCGAGGTCCAGGACATAGGCCGCCGTTTGCGCGGCAATGCCCAGCCAGAGTAGCAGCCAGCTCCACAGCAGCCACGAGGTGCGCATACCGGCGATGAAGGGTAGCAGGAGCGCCAGCGCCGCCGCGCCGCCGTAGACCGGGGTGGCGATGATCACCTGGAGGGCAAAGGGATCGCCGGGGCGCGCCGCCTGCACCAGGCCGATGGTGAGGCCGCCGCTGAGGAAGGCCAGCGCCAGCAACAGGGCGCTGCTCGCCAGTTCCAGGGGCGAGGCCAGGCGCAGGTCCACATCGAGCAGGGCAATAAAGCCGGCGAAAAAGAGCAGGGCAAAGCCGGCGTTCTGGAGCAACGACCAGAGCAAGGCCCGGTCGGGGAAGAGGAACCCGCCGCTCAGGGCGAAGATTTCCAGGGCTGTGACCAGCAGGAAGGCGTCGAGAGCGCGGGCGAGGGTGGCGCGGCGGTAATCGGCATGGAGGGTGATCTGCGCCGCCAGGGCCACGCACCAGAGCAGCGGAGCGATCAGCGCCGTCTCGACGGAGCGCTCGAAGCGAATGGGCAGCGCGGCCAGGGCCAGGACGAGGAGGGTCAGGGTGGCGGCGACGATGGCCGGGCTGCGCCCGTAGCCCCGCCGGGCCAGCCAGGCAGCCGCGGCGTGAATCAGCCACCACACGGCCAGCAGCAGGCCCAGGCCCAGGGGCGCCACCGCACCGACGACAATGAGAACTGCCACGCCCCGGCTCAGCGGCCCGCCCGCCCACAGCGCGCCGAGGATGCGCCCCAGGTGGGCCTGCCAGAAGGCCAGGGCCAGAACGACCGCCAGTGCGGTGTAGGCCGCGGCGAAGGAGCCGTAGAGGGTGTAGACCCGCTCCTCCGGCGCCAGTGGCGCGCCGGCGCGCAGTTTCTGCCACAGGGGGCCACGGATGAACCCCAGGGCCTCGCGACGCAGGTTGGGCTTCCCCAGCCAGTCACTGAGAATGTGGTAGCCGTCCAGCTCCAGGAGCGGGTTGAGGTTGCACAACGCCGCCAGGTAGGCCGCCACTGCCAGGGTGTAGGCCGCTGCGCCCGGAGCGCCCGGCGGGGCCAGCGCCGCCGCCAGGGCTGCTGTCGAGCCTACCAGCAGGTCACAGAGCGGCCCTGCCAGTGAGACGATGATGCGCGCGCGGCGCCCGGCCAGCCACATGTCACTCGTGTCTACAAAGGCCGCAGGCATGCCGTAGTAGATCATCACCCCGCCGCGGGGCACGCGCCGACCGAAGTGCTTTACGGCCAGGGCGTGGGCCAGTTCGTGCAGCACGAACGAAACCAGCAGCGCCGCCCACAGGCCCAGCAAGCTCAACCCGGGGTTGGCAACGTCGATCACGGTGTAGCGCCCGCTGCCGGCCAGCCGGGCGAAGGCGCCGCACCCGGCCAGGATGAACAGGGCCAGCGCGATGATAACGGGTCGCGTAAAGAAGAGCCAGCCGCCGCCGCGGTAGAGCGCGCCTGCCAGCGCGTCAATCCCGCTGATGGGGATAGGGTAGGCCCGCAGCGCCCCCGCGATGCGACGTCCCCAGCCTTCGATGCTGCGCCGTTCCAGGCGCTGCCGCAGGCCGCGGTAGAGGTCAGCCGGCGGGTCGGTGAGGAAGCCCCCGCGGCGCAGACCTTCGACCAGATCCAGCACCGGCAGCAGCCGCCCGAAGCGCGTGAAGCCTAGTAGCGCCAGTTGCTCGACTGTGCGCTCGCCGTCCATCGCGCTCCAGAGGGTGTGCTCAGCACTGGTGAGGCGCACGTAACCGCCCGCAGGGCTGCGTAGCGCGACGACGCTCTCGCCGTCCTCGACCAGGTGCTCCTCGGTCACGCCCGTGACCGGTCGGGGACGGTAGTAGCGCCGGTCGGCGCGTGCCCGCAACCCCGTCCAGATACCCGGGGTGGATGGCTCCGCCGGTGCGCTCTGCGCCAACTGCCGTCTCAGGTGACGATACAACGGGCCGGGAGCATCGGACGCGCCGCTGCGTTCGTCGAGAGCGGCCCAGAAACCTTTGCGCCGGTGGGTCATAGGGTTTATACCATGGCTCGGATGTTCTGTCCGCCCTTAAACCTTTCAGTGGGAGGGCTACGCCCTCCCAAACCCTCCCGGTGGGAGGGCTTGCCGACCCCACAGGGAGGGGGATGGGGAAACCCGGTTTCCCCGTATGTTCACCTCAGGCCCCATGCGCGGAGCGCACAACGCCGCGATGAACATGGGGCGTCTTTGGGAGGGCCGCCCCCTCCCTGGCCCTCCCCCGCTGGGGGAGGGAACCGGACGCTTCCCCGCAGGCAGGGGGATGGGGAAACCCGGTTTCCCCGTACTTTCACCTCAGGGTTACAGGAAACCGTGTTCGGGAGATGAGCAACGTTGTCTCTCACCTACTTCTCATCAACGGCAGAGAACCAACAATCTGGTTGCAACGTCATGGTACATGATCAGGCAGAACGCAACCATACCGAGGAGGAGGAGCAACAGTCATGCGGGATTGCGTGGTGACTCTGACCACTGAGTTGCGCGTGTGGCAGGATGAGCGCCTGGGGCGACGCTGGCGGGTAGCCTATCGCGAGGGCGATGAAGAGACGGTGGTGAGCTTTCCCGATACTGAGGCCCTGGGTGATTTCATCGCCGAACGCTTCGGTCTGACGTTGCTTGACCATCCCGAGCCGGCGCTGCTGGCCGCCTGAGGGGTGTGCCAGACTTTCGTGCGGCTGCGCCGCACAATGACTGATGTGAACATATGGGGAAACCGGGTTTCCCCACCTGCGGTGAGCCTGTCGAACCGCACCCCTGCCTGCGGGGCGCCAGCCGCTCCCAACAGCGGTTGGGAAATGGGGAAACCGGGTTTCCCCATCCCCCTGCCTGCCGGGACGGCAAGCTCTCCCCGGCGGGCGGGGCAATCGGGTTTCCCCGCCTGCGGTGAGCCTGTCGAACCGCACCCCTGCCTGCGAGGGCGGCAAGCCCGCTCCACTCCTTACCGCGCCGGGTTCGGCGCAGCGTGGCTACTTCCGACCGTAGACGCTCGGCATGAACAACCACTGGCGAACGTATATCACGTCAATTGGAATGCTCCCCAGGTCGCCTGCCCGGGCTGGATCGGGGTCGCTGCTGAGTTGCAGCACGCCCAGGTAGCGGTCCGGCGGCGCTCGTTCGCCGGGCAGGTTCCAGTGTAAACTGAGCGTAAAGGGTTCCCCGGCACGCACGGTCACCGGACCGGTGGCGCCGGCGTTGCCCAGAGATTCCGGCGGCACGATGGTGACTGCCAGGTCTACCCGATCTTCAGCCTGGCCCGAGCCGGAGTAGTTCTGCACCAGGACGATCAGGGTCTGGGCGGGCGCGTGGTTCAGGCGCAGGTCGCAGAACTCGTCGCTGCTAACCCCTGCGCTGATACAGATCGCTTCCTCCAGTTGCGGCACGCCATCGGCGGGGCCGTTTACTCCATCGGCAAAGACAAACAGATCCACGTCGGGCGCGGTTGTGCGGCGCACCTCCAGGCGCACCCGTGGTGTGCCCGCGGGCGGCGCAATGTTAAGTCGGGCCACGCCTGTCGGTCCATCGAGCGGATTGCCGGGGGTGGGATCCTGGGCCACGTGCAGTGTGTGGACCTCACCACGGCTCAGGCCGAACACGCGCAGGGTGAGCGCCTCGGCCGAAATGGTGCGCAGCCCGGTGAGGGTCACGCTGCCGCGCGGTTCGGCGGTGCGCACAATTACGGCGGGCGGGAGGATGGCGCTGAGGGCGTTGAGCGCCGCCGGTAGCCGCGCCGGGGGCGCAAGGCCGCCGGCCTCGCTGAATAAAACTGCTCCAGACAGGTAGGTCCCCTCGGGCCGGAAGGTGTCGCGGGCGATACGCGCGGTGATCGTCACGGGTCGGGTGGCGCCGGGCGGCAGGGTCAGTTGTTCAGGCTCTACGCTGAACGTCAGCCCCGGGGCGCCGGTGGCGGTGGCGCTCCAGGTGGTGGTTACCGGGAGCGGGTTGCGGAAGACACGGGTGAAGACGCACTGCTCCAGGCAGGCGGGGCTGGCGAAGGCGGGCAGGTTAAGCCTGGTGGGATCGCCTCCGCTGAGGGGATCGACCGTTCGGAAGCCGGCAGGTGTCTCATCGAGGAGCAGCCCGGCGCGGGCCGCCCGGTCCACCTGCACCCGCCCGGCGCCAGCGGCGAGGGCCGGGGCCGGCGCGCCGTCAGCCGAGGTGGCGGTGGTTGCCGTGGTCATCAACGCCGCGCGGATCTCGGCGGGCGTCCAGTCGGGATGCACCTGGCGGAGCAGGGCGGCTGCCCCTGCGACGTGCGGGGTGGCCATCGAGGTGCCGCTGAGCAAGGCGTAGGCCGGAGCGCCGGGCCGCGAGCCGATGGTGGTGGCGAGGATGTTCAGCCCGGGCGCGAGGAGATCAGGCTTGAGGGTGCCGGGCGCGGTGCGATTGGGGCCACGGGAGCTGAACCAGACCACCACATCGGCCGGGCCGCCCGGGTCGCGCCGGGCCGGGCCCAGCGCTGCCTGGTGGCCCGATCCCCGGGCCAGCCAGGCGCGCAATTGCGCGCCCCGGGCGGCGTCGAGGTGGACTGTGGGCAGGGCCAGTGGCTTGATTGGCAGGAAGGTGCCGGCAGCATCGGACCAGATAATCGCCAGGCCGCCCGCGCCTGCCGCCGCCGCGTAACCCGCCGCGCGCTCGGGATCGATCAGTTGGCGGCAGACAACAATCGCGCCTTGCAGCCGCACCTGGTCGGCAAAAGGCAGACAGGCGGGATTGGGGAGGCCGTCGGCTCCGGGGAGCGTGGCGGCGTCAACGATGGGGGTCAGGGGCAGGGCCTCTGTTCCGAAGCCGGCGCCGCTCAGCAGGGGCGGCGCTGGTCCGGCGCCGCCAACAAACGGGCCGAGGTCGCGGACGAAGCGCCGCCCGTGGCTGGTTGCGCCGATACTGAGCACCCAGGGGGCATTGGCCGGCGCTGTGATGCTGCCCGGATCGGGGCCCTCGTTCCCGGCGGCCACAGCGACCAGCGTGCCGGCTTCGAGGGCGCCCAGCAGCGCCAGGGCCTCGGCATCGCGCCAGGGGTTGGTGGGGAAGCCACCGATCGAGAAATTGATGACGTCCACCCCATCGGCAACCGCCCGGTCAATGGCCTGAAGGATAGCCTCCAGGGGGCAGAAGCTGCCCGTGGGGATGCCACAGGCATCGTAGGCCACAATCGCCGCGTGGGGCGCCACACCTGTGAGCGGACCGGTGGCAATGCCGGCCAGGGCGCTGGTTGCTTGCACGTGCCCTGCGAGGGTGCTGGCGACGTGGGAGCCGTGGCCGTTGTCGTCGAAAGGACTGGGGCGACCGGAGGGGTCGCCGGTCCCTGCGGTCGCAGGGAAAGTATAGGCGCCGATTACCTTGGGGTTGCAGGGGAAGGCCGGGTTGAAATCAGGCCGCGCAGAATCGCAGACCCCCAGGAAGCGTCCGTAGGGATTGACCGCCAGAAAGCCGTCGTCGCCACGGGGGGCGAACGCTGGCGCATTGGGGTCGATTCCGCTGTCGATCACCCCGGTCACGATACCCTCGCCGCGCGCCGGGACGACCTGCCCGCGGATCTCGCCAGCCGGCTGGGCCGCGGTGGCGATCTGCAACACGGTATTCCCCGCCAGCAGGGCCTGTTCAATCGCGGCGGCGGAAAGCTCGGGCGTATCGGCGAGGGTCAGTTCGCCGGCGTAGAACCCGCCGCCGGGAACGGCGAGGGGCGTCAGGTCGAGCGCGACGCTGTCAGGCTGCCCGGGCGCGGTGACGAGCAGGCTGACGGCCAGCGGCGGCCCGCTGAGCGCGCCGTGGGCCAGTTGCAGCGCCAGGCGGCGCGTGGGGGCCGAGTAGGTGACCACGGCCCAGCCGGTGCGTTCGGGGAGCGTCTGGCGACTTGCCGGCCCGGTGGAGGACGGCGCAACGTCTGATGCTGCCTCCGGCATCGCGGCCTGTGGTGAGGTGGCGGGGAGAGCCGCGCGATCCTGGCATGGGGGCCAGGCATGGATGCACGGCTGCGCAGCGGCATCCATAGCGGCGGCGCGCGCGGGCGCGAGGCGCGCGCTGAAGAGCGTGGGTCCCAGGTCGGGCTGAGCTGCCCCGATGAGCGCCGGGCCAACATCGGTAGCGAGGCGGCGGGGCTCATCGGGCTGAACCAGGCGCACTCCGGCAAGGGTAGCGACGCGAGCCGCCTCCTCTGGCGCGAGGGCCAGTGATACACCGTTTAGAGCGTACAGGAAACGCGCCCGTGGCGCGACGGCGCGTTCCAGAACCGCGCTCACGCGGGCCAGGGCCTCGTCCTGGCGGGCATGGAGGTAGGCAAGGTAGGCCCGGGCGGCAGGCGACGCCGTATCGAGCCGCAGCTCGTTGCGCGCACGAGGGCTGGTAGCCGCCAGACCGGGCCGGTCATCCTCGTAGGCTGCCAGTGGCGGATCGGCGAGCACGACAATGTACGCCTCGGGCGCTGCGGGTGAGGCGCTGCGCGGCGCGCCGTGCAGCGCCTCGCGCAGCCAGGCGGGCCGCGCCGGTGGCGGTGAGGGCCGTGGCGTGGCTGCTTGCTGGAACCGGGCCTCGCTCCTGGCAGGAAGCAGGCCCCCGGCAGCAGCGAGGAGCATCAGGGCGCACGCGCAGATGAGAATACGCAGCAGCATCTATGGTTCAGACCCGCTTAACAATCCGGCCTTCATCTCCACACCTCCACAGACCCGAGAGGCGCGCCCGCACGTGTTCACACTTCTCCTGGGAGCGCGGGCATCTTGCCCGCATCCAGGCCCTTGCAGGCGGGGCGCCCGCGCTCCCGGGGTGACGCCTTACCCCACATGTGAACACGCACACGCGCCCTTCCCGTGTACAGTGTATCTCGCGTGCTATAATCTCGAATAAGAGACTTGCCACAAGGCCAGCACCCATGCCGTCCGTCATCACCGTTCGCGATGTTCTACGTCTGGCACTGCCTGCGGGCACGGAAGTTGTCGCGGGCGGGGCCGGTCTTGGCCGCCAGGTCAACTGGGTTGCCACCCTTCGCGCTACCCTGCCTGCCTTTGCCGAATTGCGGGGCGGCGAACTGGCGTTATTGTCGGTTGAGGCGGCCCTGGCGCTCGACTCGCGGCTCAACCTGGCGACCCTGGTGCGTCGGCTCGGCAGCGCGCCGGTGCCGGTTGCTGGCGTCGTGGTGCTCGGCGAGGTCCGCCCCGAGGACATTGCCGCCGCCGAGGAGGTGCGGCTGCCGCTGTTGAAGCTGCCCGACGGCGCCGATCTGCGAGATGTCGAGCGGGAGATTACTCGCCTGGTCACCGACTATGAGGCGCAGTTCGAGCGACGCAGCGCACAGCTCTACGATCTGCTCACCCAGCGCTCGCTGGCCGGGCAGGGCGTGCCCGGTCTGCTTGAAGTGCTGGCCGAGCGCACCGGCCAGAGTGTGGCCTGCTTTGCCCCCAACGGCGAGTTACGCGCGCAGCGCGGGCGTGGCTCGGCGCGGGTAGCGCTGCAAGCCCTGCGCCCCAACGGGCGCGGGACGATGACCTTGCTCAACCAGCAGATCTGGGTCGAGCCGATCGGATCGAGCGACGCGCCGGCCGGTTACCTGGCTGTCGCCGGCACTGCCCTCGACGACTGGGATCGCGAGGCGGCCCAGCGCGGCGCGGCGGCGCTGGCGCTGGAGCTGGCCAAGGAGCAGGCGGTGCAGGCCGCCGAGGAGCGGCTGCGCGGCGACTTTGTCGCGGGCATTCTCTTCGGGCAGCCGGGCGACGTCACCGCCGCGATGCAGCGCGGCCAGGAGCTGGGGTACAACCTTGCCGCGCCGCATGTCGCCATGATCGTGACGGTCGAAGACGCCAGCCCGGCCATACTCGCCCGCTTGAGCGCGGCGCTGCAAACCGAACTGACGCGCCGGAACGTGAGCGCGCCGATCTCCCGCCGTGAGAGCAGCATCCTCTGTATGCTGCCGGTGGTGGGCGCCACCCGGGTGCGTGACCTGGTCGAGCAGATCCGCGAGCGTCTGTCGGGCGCCTTTCCCAGGCTGGTGCTGGCCCTGGGTACACCTGCCGCCGGCCTCAACGAGTGGCGCCGCTCGGTGGAAGAAGCTGAGCAGGCCCTGCTGCTGGGGCGTCAACTCTTTGGCACCGGACGCGTCCTCGCCTTCTCCGATCTGGGCGTTTATCGCCTGCTGGTACGCCTCCGCGAAACTCCTGAACTGTGGACATTTTACCGCGAAACTCTGTCACGCCTGGCCGACTATGACCAGCGCCAGGGCGCCGAGTTAATCAAGACCCTCGAGGCCTATTTTAACCACCTGGGCAACCTGCGCGCCACCTCCGAGGCGCTCCACGTCCACCGGAACACGCTGCTCTACCGTCTCGAGCGGATCAAGGAGATCAGCGGGATGGATCTGGACAACGCCGAGGAGCACTTTGCGCTCTGGCTGGCGCTGCGGGCGCATCGCATCCTCTCTACGCTGGAAGAGCCGGCCTGATGCCAGATGGCGCCGGCGATGCCATTGTTTAGCGCAGATCCATAGCGCTCTGCTGCCACGTTGCCGCACACTGACAAGATGAACACAGGGTTTTTTCCCGGGAGGGCGTAGAGGCGCGGCGCCGCGTAGGCCAGCGCATTCATACGTCCCCCAGGCGACGTTTTTTCCCGGGAGGGCGTAGAGGCGCGGCGCCGCCGCGCCTCTACGCCCAAACCCTCCCCCGGGAAGGGCGGGGTTGTCGGAATCAGGCAAAGCGCTCGATAGCCTCGGCAGCAACGGGCCAGGCCGGGTCGAGCATCAGATCGTGCGCAGCGCCTGGCGCCACCACCAGGCGCGCGCGGTAGGCCCGCGCAGTCTCGCGTTGAATGTCGAGGTCGAAGATCGCGTCGCGTTCAGCAGCGATCACCAGCACCGGCACGCGGCACGCGGCGGGGCGCGGGCGCAGCAGCATACTGCTGAGCGTCACCAGGGGCGGCTCGGCAACCAGGCGCGCGCGATGGCGTTCCAGTTCCGCATCGGCTATGTCGGGGCGAAAGAGGGCCTGGCGCACCGCTGCCGGCTCACGGCGCAGCAGGGCCGGCAGGTTGACCATCGGCGCGCGGCGCAGGCCGCGGTCGAGAAAATAGGCGCCGATGTTCACCGGGGAGCTGCAGAGCAGCACCGCACCGCTCAGCGCCGGGCGCGGCCCCGCCACGCCGGTGATCAGCAGTTGCACTACATAGCCGCCGGAGCTATGCCCAACCACGATTGGCTGGCCGCCAATGGCCGCGATGGCGCTGCGTACCTCGCGGGCGTAGTCGAGGATCGTTGAGCGCCAGTGGTGCGATGGAGCCGGACTGGCGCCATGGCCCCGAATGCTGATCGCATGCACTTCGAAGCCACGGGCTGCCAGGTCCTCCCGGGCCGCTTCCCAGCACCAGGCCCCGTGCCAGGCGCCGTGGACAAGCAGCAGCGCCGGGCGGTAGCGCCGCTGAGCGGGATGGCTGATGCGGTGTTCGAGTGTTACCATAGCTCCGGGTGGGAGGGCTACGTCCTCCCCGCTCCCCGCCAGCGGGTTGTTTCCTGGAGGGGCTGCGCCTTCCCAAACGCTCCCCTCAGGTATCTGTTCACATTTTGGAGTAAGGCATGGTTCAGATCCGCTTGACAATCCGGCCTTCATCTCCAACATCTCGACAGCGCTACAAGCCGGTTGTGCGGAGGTTTAGAGCTGTGGAGATGTGGAGCGAGACGGTAACGTTCAAACGCCCGCTTTTGAACCTTGCCTGATACCAATTTCACTTGAACACTCTGCATGCGGTGTTCCGTCAAAGCGCATCAGAACGCCATCTGCCAGAAACTCTACATCTGAAAGGGCTTCTCCCCCTCATCCCTCGACCGGCTCCGCGGGCAGGCCGAGATGACGGCGACGTTCTTCGGCCAGGCGCCGTTTCTCGGCGATCAGTTCGTCGGTCACGTACACGCCGAAGGAGCGCAGGCGAGCCAGTTGGAGGCCGTGCTTGTGCCAGAGGTGGTACATCTCCTTGACGCGCTCTATCTCGATGTTGCGACCGAGCGTGTAATCCTCGAACTTACCCTCCATTGCCAGGAGCGCAGTTTCCGAAAGACAGGCATAGGCCGTGCCGGGGGGCATATCAATATCGAAGCCGAAATCAGGCTCGCCGGGCAGCACGATTTCGCCGCTCTCCACGACGAGCACATCGGGGCGGCGCGCGGCGTCTTCTTCTTTGACATCGGGCGGGCGGGCCACATCGCACACCACGGCGCCGGGCTTCAATTTGTCAATATTGATGACCCGGCCGGTAAGGGAACTGGTGGTGGTGATAATCAGATCGGCGTCGCCGAGGTAGGCATCAGGATGGGTCGCGGCGATCACCCGGGCCCCAGGCGTCTCGCGCTCGATCTGCTGCTTGAGGGCCAGGAGGCGCTCGGGGCGCGGGGCGATCAGCACCACATCGCGCACGGCCTGGGCCAGCAGGCGCGCGCACACCGAGCCAATCGAGCCGGTTGCCCCGATGACCACTGCGCGCACCTTCTCGGGTCGCCCGCCCTTCATGAGCAGCACGGCCTGTTTGGCCGCCTCCAGGGTGGCTGCCACGGTGAGCGAGTTGCCCGACGTGATGCCGATGTCGCTCTTCTGGGCGACGGTGATCCCCGCGTCACCGACCACCGAGGTGAACGCGCCAAGGCCCATGATCCGCGCGCCCATCTTCTCGGCCATCCGCGCGGCGCGGATGAGCCGCCGGTAGGTGAACCCGGGCGGACGGCGCATCATCTCGCGCGGCGTCGTACCCAGGGTCAGCAGAATGCCCTCGACTTCTTCGCCTGTGGCTGCCGAGCGAATACCGCGGATGCGCGAGAGGTAGAGGGGCGGAATGTAGGCGGCAACCCGCTCCACCAGGCGCGGCGGCAGGTAGCGCGTCCAGCGGAAACGAGGATCATTCGCGATCAGGCTGGTACGCAGGGGGTGGATCACGAAGGCGAATCTGGGCTTTGGTCGCGGATTGAGTTCCTGCACGTGCGCGCCCCAGCCCGTAGCGGCGATGAAATCCAGCGCCTCGGCTTCGCCAGGCTGGGCGCCGGTCTCCTGGATGGCCGCCACTATGGCTTCGAGCGCATCAGCAGCGACGAAGGGCCGGGGAGCGGGTGCGCCGTCAGGCCCGGTCAATGGCGGAGTCATCGTGATCAGCGTAACCACCCCGCGCTGGCGCAGATCCTCGATTTCCGCGGGCGAGGGATCATCGGTCACGATCGTCTTCCCCCGCAGGTCCTGCGGGGCGAAGCGTCGAATAAAGGCAAAATCCCCGGCGATCACCTCGGCCCACCGAAAGAGGCTCTCGGCGCGGGGGTCGTAGCCTTCCTGCCCCAGCGCGACGGGATGCAGCAGACGATAGGGCAGCAATGCCGTGATGGGCAGGGTGGTGGCAGCGTAGAGTTCGAGTTGCTCCAGGGTGCGCGGCACGGGCAGGGAAGGCAGCCCGATGTGCACAACGGGATCGGCGAAGCGCAGTTCGGCGCCGTACTGGGCAATCGCAGCGGCCAGTTGGTAGCGTTCGATGCCGCTGGTGCAGAGCACCTTCTTGTAGCGGAAGAGGCCGGGGATCTGCTGGGCGGCCTGGGCGGCGACCCAGCGTTCCAGGGTGGCCTTGATCACCCCCCCGTCAACCACCGGCGCGCGGTGGGCCTGGGCGGCGATATGAATGGCTTCCTGGTGGGGATACCGCGCTGCGCCCACCCGAAAGACCGGTGTCAGGCCGCCAAGCCCGATCGCGTCCACCCGACCATCGAAGGCGCGGATCAGTTCGGCGGCGCGGGCCACGTCGCCATTGGTGCCAATACGCTCAACCTCGACCGTGCGGCCGAGGATTGTGGTTGTGAAGCGATAATCGCGGGCGGAGGAGCCCAGGCTGATGCTCACAATGCGCTTCATCGCGCGCTCCTCTTCGTGGTATGCTGCACGCGGTTGCCCGGCTCAAGGTTGCGGTAACGCCAGTATAGCACAACCTCCGGCGCGCGGGCTATTTTTACCTCAGCCGTCTATGCGGCTACGCCGCACAACGCCAGAATCAAACGTGGAGCGACGCAGCGCCGCTGCGTCGCTACGCCCTCCCCCGGGCAGGGGTTCAGGGGCGGACAGAACATATGGGCGACGACGGGCGTTCTGGCGCTGGGATGCGCCGGTTCGTCCTCACCCCCTGCCCCTCTCCAGCTTCGCTGGAGAGGGGAGACCAGAGCCGTGCGCGGGGGCGTTCCAATGCGGCGTAAGCCACGTTGGCTCGGATGTTCTGTCCGCCTCCTCCCCCGGTGAGGGAGGTGAGGAAACCCGGTTTCCCCACACTCCAACCGCTTTCAAGATAATCCGGCGGATGCGCCACTGTAAGGAGGTCCGATCATGAGCAGACTGGCGATGCTGTTTGATGCATCCAGATGCATCGGGTGCAAAAGTTGTCAGGTGGCCTGCAAGCAATGGTGGGGGCTGCCGGCCAGCGAGACAACCCAGGTCGGCGCCTACGAGAATCCCACCGACCTGGAACCGAATACGTGGGCGCGGGTGACGTTCCACGAGTACGAGTCGAACGGCGAGTTTCAGTGGTTATTCCTGGCATGGGGCTGTGTGCACTGCACACAGGCCGCCTGTGTGGACGTGTGCCCTACCGGCGCCCTGAAGCACAACGCGCTGGGGTTTGTATCGCTCGAACGCGAGTTGTGCAACGGCTGCGGCTACTGTAGCCAGGCATGCCCGTTCAAGGTGCCGCGGATGGAGACAGTCAACCTGCTAACGGGGGAGGCCCGGGCCTCCAAGTGCACCTTCTGCCAGGATCGCGCGACCAATGGCCTGACCCCCGCCTGTGTCAAGACCTGTCCCCCCGGCGCGCTGGAATGGGGCGAGCGTGATGCGCTGCTCGAAAAAGCCCATGCGCGGGTGGAGTGGTTGAAGAGCCGGGGCTACGAGCAGGCTCAGGTGTACGGCGAAACACAACTCGGCGGCCTGGGGCGCCTGTTCGTGCTCACCGCACCGCCCGAGGCCTACGGCTTGCCGGCCAATCCCCAGTACTCCACCCTGGTGGCGAGCTGGCAGCAGATCGTCCAGCCGCTGGGCTACGTCGCCGTCGCCGCTACAACCCTCGGTCTGGCATTCAACTGGCTGGCGACCCGCCGCGCCCGCCTGAGCAACATCGAAGCTGTCGAGGCGGAGGCAACTGAGGAAAGCGAGGCATAAGCCATGGCCATCTCAACTGCAAGCAAACCCTGCAAAGACCGGCGCCAGGTGCTGATCATGCGCTTTACGGCTGGCGAACGGATTGCCCACTGGGTGCACTTCATCGCCTTTACCATTCTCCTCGGCACCGGCATGTTCCTGTACATACCCGCTCTGCGGCCATTTGCGGTCGGCGAAGCCGGTGAGGCCAGCCGCCTGGCCCATCGCGCCGCGGCAGTCCTCTTCATGGCCGCGCCCCTGGTGTATCTGATCTGGTCGCCACGCGACTTCTTCTACAGCTTGCGTGAAGCCCTTACCTGGGGACGAGACGACCTGGGCTGGCTGCGGGCAGCCTGGGGCTACTACACTCGCGGCGATACCGCCCGGATGCCCCCCCAGGGTAAGTACAACGCCGGTCAGAAGTTCAATGCGCTGACGCAGATCATAACCTTCATCCTGTTCGTGATCAGTGGCCTGATTATGTGGTTCGGTCGGGGGATCGTATCGCCAGCGATCTTTGTGGGGAGCGTGATCGTCCACGATCTATCGGTCATCGCCACGGTAGCGCTCTTTATCCTGCACATCTACCTGGTGGCCGTGCACCCTCTAATGCGCGAGTCGATCACGGCGATGTTTGAAGGTACCGTCACTGAAGAATTTGCCCGCGAGCATCACGGCAAGTGGCTGGCCGAGCAGGAGCAGGAGCGGGTCTACCGGCGTTGCAGGGACGAGTGACGCTATGCAAACGATTGACTATCTTCGTGAGGCGCTGCCTCGGCATCCTGAGCTGCGCGAGACCCTGGAATTGCACATTGCGCTGCTGGAGGTACGTGCTACGGTCGACCCGCCCGCGCCTCCGCCAATGCCCCTCGGCGTGGCGGAGACAAGGCTGGCGCAGGGCGAGCCGCTGCTGAATGCTGTGACCCTGACGCCGAGTTGGAGCGACCTGGCGCGTACCTTCACGGGGATCTGCGATGCCGCTGCTGCCCATCGTCCTGCTGAGGCTGATGCGCTGCGCGAGCTGGCTAAACTGGCCGATAATCCTGACGAATTGCGTGAGGCCATCACGGAGCATCTGGCAAACCGGGCGCACCCGGCGCGCCGACCGGCGAGCGCCGTGCCCGGTGGCGCTACACTGTTAGATTTCACTCTTAATCAGACCCTGCACCCGTTCCTCAGCGCCTATGCGCAGGCCTGGCAATCCCCGGCAAGCGCCGAGACCTGGCGTCGCTCGTGGTGTCCCATCTGTGGCGGGCCGGCCGATATGGCGACGCTTCTCCCCGCCGGAGGCGCGCGGCGGCTCCTGTGCGCCCGCTGCGACGCCGAGTGGCAGGCGCCCCGTGGCACATGCCCCTTCTGCGGCGAAACCACCCCGGGTCGTCTGGGGTATATGGCCAGCCAGGACGGCGTCTACCGGCTGTATACCTGCGACACCTGCCGGCACTACCTGAAGACGATTGACCTGCGCGAGCTGGCCCGTCCCATCCACCTTCCCGCCGAGCGCGTTCTCACCATTGGCATGGACCTGATAGCCATCTCGTCGGGCTACCAGAGCGTATGATTGCTACCTGGACCGATCATGATCTGACCTATCTCGAAGTAGGCGACGGCGCCGCAATCCCCGGTCGCAAGCCGATCATTCGAGAAACGGTCTGCGCCCTCTATGTCAATGGCCGGAAGTGGGTCGCCCTGCTCTGCACGCCTGCCGATCTCGAGGCGCTGGCCCTGGGCTTCCTGCGCACCGAAGGGCTGATCGAGTCGCTGGACGACGTGGTTGACTTCGAGGTGCGTCGTCACAGCGAGACCAGCGTGATGGTTCGTCTCAAGCGGCGTGATATCGCGCTTACCCGGCGACCGCTGCTGCCATCGGCGTGCACTGGCGGAAGCACCTTCCCGGATCGGGTTCGGGCCAGGTACCGCCTGGCCGGCAGCCTGCGCCTGACTCCGGCGCAGATCTACGACCAGATGGCCAGTATGCTTGCCCGGACGGCGGATCTCTACCACGATATGGGCGGCTTCCACGTAGCCGCCCTGAGCGATGGGCATAGCCTCTTGCTCAGCGCCTACGACGTGGGACGCCACAATGCCGTGGACAGGCTTGCCGGCCTGGGTCTGCTGCACGGGGTTTCCACAGCGGGCAACATGCTGCTCATCACCGGTCGGATCTCGACCGAAATGGTGCACAAAGCCGCCCGTCTGGGCATTCCACTGGTAGCATCACGCAACTCCCCCACCGAGCCAGCCGTTCGTCTGGCCCGCGAATGGGGCATCACCCTCTGCGGCTACGTGCGTGGCCGGCGTATGCACCTCTACAGCGCGCCCGAGCGCCTGGGCTTCGACTCCCCGGCAATGCAGGCTGTTTCATAACCCCGCCTGATGTGAAAATAGGGAACCCGAAGTTCCCTCCACTCCTGTTCACCGTGATGCCAGCCGCTCCCAACAGCGGTTGGGACATGGGGAAACCGGGTTTCCCCAAACCCCTCCCTGAGGTGAAAATAGCCCGCCTGCGGGAGGGTATGGGAGGGCTGCGCCCTTCCAGGAAACAACCCGCCAGCGGGGAGGGTTTGGGAGGGCTGCGCCCTCCCAAGAAAAACCCATGTTCATCTTGTCGTTGTGCGGCGCAGCCGCATGGATGACTGATATGAATCCAGGGAAACCGGGTTTCCCCGGTCCTCTACCTCCCGGGATAGACACCCTCAGCACCGTGAGGATTGGGAGGAGAGGCGCAGCGCCACTGCGCCTTATGCGCTAATACACGTAGTGTATGCGCCACCCAGGGCGTGAGCGACGCTGTTCCACCCCAATCGTTGCCAAAGATCTACTCCTGGTTGATAAGGAAATAATTCTGTGCCTTGATCTTCTGATTCCTGAACCTTGGAGTTGCGAAAGATTTACTTCCGGTTTACGAGAAAATCACTCCATTTTTTCCTGGTTCCTGTAGGATGCCGCTAACAACTTCCCTATGTGCTCGAAAGTCCTGTGCCACAACCCACCGGTGTAGCAACGACACCGGCTGCTAAGGGTGTGTAACCAACACCCTGCCGGGTTGTTCGCGGGCTGGCCATGGTTTGCCTCTGCGTAGCCGGCGCATTCCGTGGTCACCGTGCGGGCGCGGGGTGGAGCGCGTAGAGAGAGACCGGCGTCGCCTTGATGATTGCCAGAGAGGAGCGTGGATGTAGGAAGCGTTCTGGTTTGCTCGTCCCTACCTGTCGTGCGGGCCGGGTTCCAGTGCTACAACGAGAGTTTATCCTGGTGAGGGTTGAGAGGGCCGCAGGCCTCCGAATAATCCCCCTTCCCGGTGCGGTGCAGCGTCGCCGCCCAAAACGGAGAAACCTCGTTGCGATACTGGTCAGCAGATGCGTTGAACGAAAGGATCGCACCGTGGCAAAGGCGTATACGGCGCCGGCGACCGTCGAGTCGCCCAGTAACATCTGGAAAGTGATCATCGCCTCGTCGCTTGGCACGATGATCGAGTGGTACGACTTTTACATTTTCGGGAGTCTCGCGGCGATTATCGCCACGAAGTTCTTCCCGGAGACTAACCCGACGGCGGCCTTCCTCTCCACGCTGGCCACCTTTGGCGCCGGCTTTGCCGCGCGGCCCTTCGGCGCGCTCTTCTTCGGGCGCATCGGCGACCTGGTCGGTCGAAAGTACGCCTTCCTGGTTACGCTGCTGATTATGGGCGGCGCGACCACCCTGATCGGCCTCTTGCCAACTTACCACCAGATTGGCTTGCTGGCGCCGATCATCCTCTTCACCATCCGCATTCTCCAGGGTCTGGCCCTTGGCGGCGAGTATGGCGGCGCAGCCGTCTATGTCGCCGAGCATTCGCCCAGCCATCGGCGCGGCTACTACACCAGCTTTATCCAGACGACCGCTACGCTCGGTCTGTTTGTTTCGCTGGCCGTGATCGTCAGTGTGCGGCTCTCGATGTCGCGGGAAGCCTTCAACGAGTGGGGCTGGCGCATCCCCTTCCTGCTCTCGATCTTCCTGGTGGGTCTGTCGGTGTACATCCGCACGCGCATGAGCGAGTCGCCGTTGTTTGCCAAGCTCAAGGCCCAGGGCAAGACGAGCAAGAGTCCTATCCGCGATAGCTTTGGCAGCAAAGCCCGGTGGAAGACCATTCTGGTGGTGCTGTTTGGCGCCGCTGCCGGTCAGGCGGTGATCTGGTACGTCGGGCAGTTCTATGCCCTCTACTTCCTGCAGTCCGCGCTCAAGGTCGAGTTCGTCAAGGCCAATGTGATCGTTGCCGTCGCTCTGGCCTTCGGGTTGCCGCTGTTCATCTTCTTCGGCTGGCTCTCCGATCGCATCGGTCGCAAGAAGGTGATGATGGCCGGGAACCTCCTCGGCGCCCTGGCGCTCTATCCTACCTACAAGGCGCTGCACTACTTCGCCGGCCCGATCACCCCGGCGGTGATGGAGGGCGACAAGGTGGTGACCCCCGCAGTGGCCGCCAGCGCCAATCCGGTGATGCTGACCATCCTGATCTTCACGTTGCTGATCTGGGTGGGTATGGTCTACGGGCCAATCGCAGCCTTCCTGGTCGAAGCCTTCCCCGCGCGCATTCGCTACACCTCGGTGTCACTGCCCTACCACGTGGCCAACGGCTACTTCGGTGGCTTCCTGCCGCTGATCGGCGCCTCGCTGGTTGCCGCAACCGGTAACATCTACAGTGGTCTGATCTGGCCGATCGCAATTGCCCTGATGACCTTCGTGGTCGGCTCGATCTTCCTCAGAGAGACCGCGGGCAAGATGGCCGATGACGAGGTCGAGTTGCACCCCGCGCGCAACGAGATGGAAACCTCGCAGGCCGGCTAGCGACCTGGCCTGGTGATCCGGGTCAACCCCGCGGGGAGGGACGGCGCGTGAGCATGGTCCTCCCCGCGGCAAACTTCCGGGGGATGGGAAACCGCCGTTTCCCATCCCTTTGCCTATGCAGGGGACACGGGCGAGGAGCGCCCAGGGCTGCAAAGGGTTTCACCTGCGCTGGAATGGGCTTCCTGGTGCGGCAATACGCTTAAATCCGCCAACGAATGGGAAAAATGTGCCAACGAATGGGAAACGAATAAACGAATGCGAACGGTGTGCCTGACTCTTCCAGGGAGGCGCGCCAACCCAGCAGCCGCGCGAGTACGAGCGCCTGATCCTCGCATGCCGTGAACGCGATGGTCTCGTGATACGCTTTGAAGCACCCCGGGCGTCCCGCGTGTTTGTGCGCGCCGCGGGCGGGGGCGCGGGGCACGCGGGGTGCCCCGCGTGTTTGTGCGCGCCGCGGGCGGGGGCGCGGGGCAGCCTGGGCCTACTACACCCGCGGCGATACCGCCCGTATGCCGCCCCAGGGCAAGTACAACGCCGGTCAGAAGTTCAATGCGCTGACGCAGATCATAACCTTCATCCTGTTCGTGATCAGTGGCCTGATTATGT
>FWPV01006955.1_pt1 | contig 21074 bp, 13 predicted proteins | sample 2228371 | NCBI WGS metagenome assembly FWPV01 (sample SAMEA103939776, study PRJEB20133) | metagenome | reverse complement strand
GACGAGATTTGCGGAGGTTCCTTGCCCTGCTGCGTTGCGTCTGCGCGAGGGGCACGTTCCGCGTGCAGGCGTTTTGAGATCGGCTCTAAGCCAGGATGTCGTGAACGATCTCACCGTGAACATCGGTGAGTCGGAAATCGCGGCCTTGGAAGCGGTACGTCAATTTGGTGTGATCGATGCCCAACAGATGCAGGATCGTCGCGTTGAGGTCGTGGATGTGGACGGGGTCGCGGACGATGTTGTAGCTGAAATCGTCGGTTTCGCCGTAGACGATGCCGGGCTTGACGCCCCCGCCGGCCAGCCACATCGTGAAGCATCGCGGGTGATGGTCGCGGCCGTAATTCGTCTTGGTCAGGGTTCCCTGGCAGTAGATCGTACGTCCGAACTCGCCGCCCCACACCAGCAGCGTATCTTCGAGCAGTCCCCGCCGCTTGAGATCCACGATCAGGGCACGACAGGCCTGATCCACGTCGCGGCACTGGAGGGGCAGGTCGCGCGGCAAATCGCCGTGATGATCCCAGCCGCGATGGAAGATTTGGATGAATCGCACGTCCCGCTCGGCCAGGCGGCGAGCCAGCAAACAATTGGCGGCGAAGGTGCCGGGTTTGCGGGCGTCCTCTCCGTATAATTCGAACGTTTCCTCCGGCTCGCTCGACAGGTCGGTCAGCTCCGGTACGGAGAATTGCATGCGATAGGCCATCTCATATTGGGCGATGCGCGTCTGAATCTCGGGATCGCCCAGCGATTCGAAGAGCTTTTGATTGACGGCCGAAATCGCGTCCACGGTCTTGCGGCGGGACTCGAGGGAGACGCCCGGCGGGTTGGTGAGATACAAGACTGGGTCGCCTTGAGATCGAAAGCTGACGCCTTGATGTTGCGAGGGGAGGAAGCCCGGCCCCCAAAGCCGCTCGTAAATCGCTTGGGCGTCGCGCTTGGCGCTCCAAGTGGAATGCAAGACCACGAACGTCGGCAGATCCGCGTTCATGGACCCCAGCCCGTAGGAAAGCCAAGCTCCCAAACTCGGCCGGCCGGGGACTTGGGCGCCGGTCAGCAGATAGGTGATGGCGGGATCGTGATTGATGGCCTCCGTGTACATGCTTTTCACGATGGCGATCTCATCCACCACCGTGGCCAAATGGGGCAGCAGCTCGCTGATCCACGCCCCGGCTTGACCGTATTGGGCGAACTTGTAGATCGACGGAGCGACCGGGAAGCGGCTTTGGCCCGATGTCATCGTCGTCAGGCGCTGCCCCATGCGGACCGATTCCGGCAGATCCGCGTCGAACATTTCCTGCATCTTGGGCTTGTAGTCGAACAGGTCGAGCTGCGACGGGGCCCCGTTCATAATCATGTAGATGACCCGCTTGGCCTTGGGCGGGTGGTGCAGTTGCCCCAGAACGCCGGCCGCACCGGGCTGATGCTCGGGGACGGCGGCCCGCCCCATGCCGGGGTTGAGGAGGGAAGCCAAGGCGATCGGCCCCAAACCGCGGGCCATCCGGCCGAAAAACTGCCTTCGCGTTTCCAGTAATGCTCGTTCTTCTCGCGGGTCCATCAGTCTTGCTCCGTTCCGGCGAGCGGGGCGGACCGCGGCTCGCACGCGGCGGCGATTGCCGCAGCCGGCACGCCCGGCGCCTCATTGGCGGCCGAAAGTATCCCGACTATTTCGTGATCGTTTCGTCCAAATTCAACAGCGCGTTGCACACCATGGTCCAAGCCGCCAGCTCCGTGCGCGGCAGCGATTCGTCGCGAGGGGCCTCGCCCACGCGCAGCAACTCCTCGGCTGCGTCGGGATGCTCCTCGAAGTACCTTTGCTGCCATTGCAGCAGGTCCGACAAAACGGCTGCTTCTTCGGGCCGAGGCGGGCGGGAGGTCACCCAGCGAAATCCCAGCGCGATCCGCGTGTCGACCGGGGCGTCCAGCTCGCGGAGCAGGCGTTCGGCCATTTTTCGGGCGGCCTCCACGTAGCCCACATCATTCATCAACGCCAAGGCTTGCAGCGGCGTGTTGGTCCGCGGGCGTCGTACGACGCAGGATTCCCGGTTGGGGGCATCGAAAACCACCAGGCCCGGCGGCGGCGAGGTTCGCTTCCAGAAGGTGTACAAGCTCCGCCGGTAGAGGTCCTCGCCGTGGTCCTGCACGAACTTGGCGGTATTGCTGGTGGTGTAGCCGACCGCCTCCCACAGGCCCGCCGGTTGATACGGCTTCACGCTGGGACCGCCGATCTTCTCCACCAACAAGCCGGAAGTGAACAGGGCCGTATCGCGAATCGCTTCGGCGTCCAGGCGATAGCGCGGACCCCGCGCCAGCAATCGATTCTCGGGATCCTTGGCGAGAAGTTCGGGTGTGACACGGGCCGTTTGCCGATAGGTCGAAGACGTGACCAGCATCCGCATCAAGCGTTTCACATCCCACCCGTTTTCCACGAAATCCACCGCCAGCCAGTCCAGCAATTCGGGATGCGAGGGCCGCTCGCCCTGCGTGCCGAAGTCCTCGGCGGTCTTCACCAATCCCGTTCCGAATACCTGCTGCCAAAACCGATTCACCGTAACCCGCGCGGTCAAAGGGTGGTTTGGTAGGACCAGCCATTGGGCCAGCCCCAAACGGTTGCGGGGAAAGTCGGCGGGCATGGGGGGCAAAACGGCGGGAGTCCCCGGCTCGACCTTATCCTTCGGCTTATCGTAATCGCCCCGCTCCAGCAAGAATGCCTCGCGGGGTTGCGGCAGATCCGCCGAGACCAGCGTCCCCACGATCTCGTCTTCCAACTTCTTCAGCTTTTCCTCCAACTCCTTGGCCGCGGCGTGCAGCGGATCGAACGTTTCCCGGGAATCGGCGAAGACGTGCTCTACGAAGTACTCTTGCAAACGCTTGCGTGCCGCCTCGTCTCGATCCTCCGGTTTGCGGTCGAGGATTTCCAGGATCGGCTTGGGCACGGCGTCGCGTCCCACCTTGGTCTCTTGCAGTACCAGTTCCCACCGCCGCAAAGAGCGATAGGGTTGCCCCGCTTGCGGCGTTTTGGTCACGATGCCGGCCCGATCCCAATACACGGTACCCCCGTGTTGCGTGAAGGCCCAACCGTTGATCTGACTGCCGGGTTTCAAGCCGACGTCGGCGGCGGGCACTTCCAGCCGGACCCACTGACCCGGCGGCGGCAACTCGCCCTGGGAACGGCGCGAGGGCGTGCCGTCCGCGCCCCACTCGATCACGTTCTCGCCCCAATATGCCCGGTGTTCCCAAGAGCCGTCGTTGAACTGCACCATGATTTCCCGCGGCGGATCGGCCGGATCGAGAAACACGTACGCGAACAGCACGTCGCCTTCGCCGATCATCAGAGGTTGCTTGGCTCCGGTGAAAAAGTGCTGGGCCAGGCCGGCCGCCTTGCGCCGGAAGGACTTGGTCCCGCTGAATACGGGATGCTCCTCCCCGGCGGTGAACTCCCACGGATGTCCGTCGAACTTCGGGTCCGCTCCCGCCGGCAGCTCGTCCTCGACCCAAACAATCTCCTGTGGTGTCAAATCCGCCACGGCGTTCAATTCCGCCTCGGGGTCCTCGTATTCGATCTTCGCCAGGGCATCCGCGATTTTCCCGCGGACGTCTTGCAGTTCCGCCTCCAGCGCGGCCTGGGTGGCGGCCTGCTCGGGCGTAGGCAACTTGACGATCGGCGGAGTCAACTTGGCGTTTCCGTCCATGGCCGGGTCGGCCATGCTGTAGAAGTAGGCGTACAGCCCGAAGAATTCCTTTTGCGAGATGGGGTCGAACTTGTGGTCGTGGCAGACCGCGCAACCCACGGTCAGGCCCAGGAAGGCCGTCCCCACGGTGGAGGTGCGATCCACGGCGTATCGCACGAGGAACTCGGCGTCGATGGCCCCGCCCTCGCTGGTGGTGACGTTGCACCGATTGAATCCGGAGGCGACCTTTTGGTCCAAGGTGGCGTCCGGCACAAGATCCCCCGCCACTTGATCGACGACGAACCGGTCGAACGGCAGATTCCGATTGAAAGCCTGGATGACCCAGTCGCGATACGGCCAGATCGAGCGATAGTTGTCCAGGTGCAGGCCGTGGGTGTCGCCGTAGCGGGCCACATCCAACCAATAACGGGCCATGTGTTCGCCGTAGCGGGGCGACGCCAGCAGGCGATCGACCACCTTTTCATACGCATCCGGCGCGTCGTCGGCGAGAAAGGCCTCCACCTCCTCCGGCGTGGGCGGCAGTCCGGTCAGATCGTAAGTCAACCGGCGGATCAAGGCAGTTTTTTCGGCCTCCGGAGAAGGCTCCAACCCCTCGGCTTCCAATCGGGACAGGATGAATCGATCCACGGGATTGCGGCACCAATCCGCACGGCCGACCTCGGGCAAATCGGGCCGGGCGGGCGAAAGGAACGCCCAATGCGGGGCCGACTCGGCGCCCGAATCGATCCAGCGGCCGATCAACTCGATCTGCGCGGGGGTCAAAGTCTTACCGGTGGAAGGCGGCGGCATCCGCTCGGCCGCGTCCTCTGCCGTAATCCTGCGGAACACCTCGCTCTCTTCCCGACTGCCCGGGACGATGTAACCGGCATCGATCGTCTCGGCGATCTCATCCAGACGGAGGTCGGCTTTGCGTGTACCGGGATCCGGGCCGTGACACAGATAGCAGTTGTCGGAGAGGATCGGACGAACTTGCCGATCGAAGTCCGGGACTGCGGCGTCTCCCGCCCATAACGAGAGCGGCCCAAGGACCATCCATCCTAGGGCCGGGAAAAAGCTGCGTTGCAGGACGCGAGAGAGCGAGGGACGCCTTACGGCGATGACATGACGCAACAGTCGGGCCATGGGGAAGCTCCGCGGCGGTTGAGGCATCGACTGCCGGCCGATCGCCCGTCGATCGCTCGGAGAGAGGACATCCGCCAAACGTAAACGACGCCGGTAGGTCAAGGATGGGGTGCCGACTCGAATCGAATGACACAATCGCCAGTCGCAAATGATTATAAACCGGCGCCAACGGCGGTCAAGCAATTATGGGAGGAACTTACTCCCCCGGAACCAGAGGCATTGGGCCCGGGAGCATCCCGCTCTCTCCCTTGCCAACGGCAAGTGCGGCGGAGCACGCTCCTTCGGGACTGCTCCAATCCAGAGGCGTCGCCGGCTTAGTGAACGAAATCCGCCTCTTTTTCCAAGTCGATTTCGTAACGGTCGAGGCGGGGGGATACGGCGAAGAGGCGACCCGGCGGAATCGGCTCCCAATTCATGCCGCCGCAGGTTTCGGAGGCGACGAACACCGCGCGAACCTCCGCCAGATCCCTGCTTTCCAAGCGGATGGGGGAACCCCAGGCAACCCAAGGACGGCCGACGTTTTCCGGATTCCAGTCGGCGGCGTACAGCGGCTGCTCCGTTCGGTAGGCGAACACCCATCGCCCGTTGGAAAGCACGAAGCGCATGGATTCCGACGAGACGGAGCGGAGGGCGTCGCGAATGCTATCGACGATGTCGCGGGTCTTCTTGATGTTTTGAAGAATCCAGTGGAACAGGACTTCCGAATCCGTGCCGCCCCGCAACGATTTGTGATGGGCATGTTCCAACAGGCCCGCCAACGTCTCCCGGTTCACCTTGCCGGAATGCGCGAACATCCAATTGCGGTAGTGGAAGGGATGCGAGTCCTCCGGGCCGGGAGCAGCCTTTTCCTCGCGCACGTGGGCGATCAACACGCGCGACTGACAGGTGTGTTCCAGAGGATCCAGATCCTTCCCATTTTGCTCCGGAGACGGATATTTGAACACGGCGGGGCGTGAGCCGTCGTACCAACCCAGGCCCCAACCCGAGGCCCCGGCGCAATACGGCAAACCCGCGCCGTTCGCTGCCGGCTCCGCCCACAAGTGAACGTTAATCGGTTTCTGCGCAACCAGTCCTAACAAACGACCCATTCGCTATCAACCTTTCGCCGGCCAAAAATGCTGCCCAACTTCACATCCCGCGTTTTCTGGTAACCGTGGGGACTGGGAACGAGCCCGGCCCCCCTCTCGCCCCTCTTTTCCAACCGCGAAAACGTGGCTCGTTTGATGCGGCCGGCATGCGAAGCGCCCTTGCTATCCCTCAAGTATTGCCTTTTCGGCATGAAAATTCAAACGTTTGGTTCGTGCGCGGACCCAGCTCTTCCGAGGGGAAATCGCACGTCTCCGAGCCGTTCCCGCAGGGATCAGGGGAAATAAAGCGGCTCCCAGTTTACGAAAACCGTTTGCGTTGCGCGGCTGCGGCGTTTACACTGTGCCGCTAGTCGTTCCCGTTGGGTGGGGAGCAATCCCGAAGCATCAGAGCAGTGCGTGCGTCGGGGATTCCTCACCGAGAACACCGCAATCCGAGGGAGGCGCCTCCGATGTCCCGAAAGTTCGCCCCGTCCGCCCGATCTGTCAAGTTCGCCCGTCGTGATTGCCTGAAGCTGGCCGCCGCCGCGGGCGTCCCGTTGCTCTTGCCGCGTGCCGTCTTGGGATTTGCCGGCGCGGTCGCTCCCTCGGAACGGATCACGCTGGGGTTCATCGGGATGGGCAAGCAGAACCAGTACCACCTCAACCGCTTCCTGGGAATGGATCAAGTTCGGATTCTCGCCGTGTGCGACGTGGACACCACGCGCCGCGAGGATGCCAAACGCCGCGTGGATGAGAAGTATCAAAATGGGGATTGCGCGGCCTACAACGATTACCGGGACGTTATCGCTCGGGACGACATCCACGCCGTGGTGATCGCCACGCCCGACCACTGGCACACGCACCCTATCGTGGATGCCTGCAAGGCCAAGAAGGACATCTACTGCGAAAAGCCGCTGACCCTTACGATCGCGGAGGCCAAGCTGTGCATCGAAGCGGTGAACAAGTACGGGGTGATCTTCCAAACCGGCAGCCAGCAGCGCTCCAGCCGGGAATTCCGCGTCGCGTGCGAGGCGGTGCGGAACGGGCGGATCGGCAAAGTGGAGCGGGTCTATGCCTCGGTCGGCGGTCCCAGCAAATGGTGCGACTTGCCCGAGGAACCGATGGAGCCGGGCTTGGATTGGGGGCTGTGGCTGGGGCAGGCGCCCGAGCGGCCTTATAACTCGGTCCTCAGCCCCCGCGGCGTACACAACCACTTTCCGGCCTGGCGGAGCTATCGGGAATATTCCGGCGGCGGCATGACCGATTGGGGGGCCCATCATTTCGACATCGCTCAATGGGGTTTAGGCATGGACGGCTCCGGGCCGGTGCGGATCGTCCCGCCGGAGAACCCCGCTTCCGGACGCGGCGTCCGCTATGTCTACGAAAACGGCGTGGAACTCATTCACGACGGGTACGACGGACGCGGGGGCGTCAACTTTGTGGGCAGCGACGGCGTGGTGTACGTCGATCGCGGGAAGCTGCAAAGTTGGCCCGACGAAGTCGTCCAAGAGCCGCTCGGCGACGACGAGAAGGTCCGCCTGTACCAGTCGTCTAATCACCACCAAGACTGGATCACCGGGATCCGGGAACGCAAGCAGCCGATCTGTCCCGTGGAGGTCGGGGCCGGATCGGTGACGGTCTGTCATCTGGGGAATCTGGCTTACTGGACCGGCGAAACGCTCGTTTGGGATCCCCGAAATTGGCAGTTCGTGGAGCCGGCCGGTGCGAACGATTGGTTGGACGGCATCCGCAAAAGCCCCCGCCGCGATCCCTGGCAGCTCCCCAGTGTGTAAGTGCTGCGCGTGTCGGTCACGCGCCGACGGCCCGGCCCGGCTGCGGCCGGGAGAGGTCGGTTTGCCGCGTCGCGCCGGTGGCAAGCCTCCTCGGCCGGCAATGCTCGGCGCAAGGGTCGTCCGGCTTGCCCTTGTCCGTTTGACGGGATTTCGCTAGGATGGGCGAACCTGGACGGGTGAGGTGCGCGGATTTGGAGGCCTCGCGACCCAGGCGCCACTGTCCTGTCGGAAAGGATTTCCGATGCATCCCGCTACTCTTGAGCAGTTGAGCCTACTCGTGGGGGGCGAGTATGAGGGGCCGGCGGACCTGCCGGTTGAAGGGGCGGCTCCCATCCACGAGGCGAAGGCCGGCCAAATCACCCTCATCGACCGGCCGGACCGCATCTACCTGTTGCGCGACACGCAGGCCGCCGCGGTCGTCATCCCCAAAACCGTCCCGGCGTGTCCGCTGCCGGCCATCCGCGCCGACGACGTGCACCGGGCATTTTCCGCCATCGTGGGCTTTTTTCGTCCGCCGCGAGCCGTGGAACGCAAGGGAATCCATCCCACGGCCGTCATCAGCGCCACGGCCGAACTCGGCGACGACGTCGAGGTCCATCCCTACGCCGTGATCGGCGACGGCGTGCGGATCGGGTCGGGAAGCACCATCCATTCCGGGGTCCGTATCCTGGATCACTGCCGCATCGGACGCAACGTGCAAATCTTCCCGAACGCCGTGCTGTACGAGAATACCATCGTCGGCGACAATTGCCGTATCCATGCGGGGGTCGTCCTGGGCGCCTACGGATTCGGTTACGTCTGTCGCGACGGGCGGCACGTCCTTTCGGCTCAGTTGGGAAACGTCATCCTCGAGGACGATGTGGAAATCGGCGCCAACACCACCATCGACCGCGGCACGTACGGATCGACCGTCATCGGCGAAGGGACGAAGATCGATAACCAGGTGATGATCGCGCACAATTGCCGCATCGGACGCCACAACATGTTGTGCGCGCAGGTCGGCATCGCGGGCAGCACGACGACCGGCGATTATGTGGTGATGGCCGGCCAGGTCGGCGTCCGGGATCACGTCCACATCGGCGACGGGGCGGTCTTGGGGGCCATGGCCGGCGTCATCCACGACATCCCGCCGCATTCGCGTTACGTCGGCATCCCCGCCACGCCGGAGCGCGAGCAGATGCTCAAGCAGGCGGCCTTCGCCAAGCTCCCCGAAATGCGGCGCCAGCTCAAGGAGTTGCAAGAGATCGTCCGGCGGCTCGCGCCCGGCGAACCGGACCGGCGGCGCGAGGTGGCTTGAGGGGGATCGCCCCGACCGCCGCCCGGTCCCGCGCTGCGCAGTCGGTTGCGGCGGCCGCCTTCCGAAAGGGGATTCTCCGGCCGTCGGCCCATCCATTGCGAGTGTGCTTGAGTCATGTTCGGAGTCGCCGTTTCAGACCGACGCTTCCCTCCACGGCCCGCCTCGCCGCGCGACGAGTTCCCGCCGGCGGCGACGATCCCCAGCCGGATCGGCCTGATCGCGGGATGGGGCGACTACCCGATCATCCTGGCCCGCACCCTGCACGAACGCGGCCTGGCCGTGTTCGGTCTGGGCGTCCGCGGGCACGCCGACCCCGTGATCCGCGACTACTGCCGCGCATTCGGTTGGATCGGACTGGGGCAACTCGGCCGAGCCGTGCGATTCTTCCGCCGCCACGGCGTGGCCCACGCCACCATGGCCGGCAAGATTCACAAAGTCATCCTCTTCCAACGTTGGGCCTGGTTGCGGCATCTTCCCGACGGTTACGGGCTGCGCACCTTCGCCCCGCACTTTCTCTTGAGGGTCAAGGACAATCGCGACGATTCGCTGCTGGGAACGGTTTGCGAGGCCTTCGCCCGCCGCGGCATTCGCATGTATCCCGCCACCGACTTCGTCCCCGAGGTCTTGGTGGAACCCGGCGTGCTTACCCGGCGGCAACCCACCGCCGCGCAGTGGCAGGATATCGCCTTCGGCTGGCGGATCGCCAAGGAGATGGGCCGGCTCGACATCGGCCAAACCGTCGTCGTCAAGGACTTGGCCGTCCTGGCCGTGGAAGCGATCGAGGGGACCGACGCCTGCATCCTTCGGGCGGGAGAACTGTGCGGTGCCGGCGGCTTCACCGTGGTCAAGGCGGCCAAGCCGCAGCAAGACATGCGATTCGACGTGCCCACCATCGGCATGAATACCGTTCGCAACGTCGCGGCCGGGCGCGGCGCCGTCCTTGCCGTCGAGGCCCAAAAAACGATCTTCCTGCACCGCCGCGACGTACTGGAACATGCCGACGAGAACGGCGTGGCCTTGGTAGCCCTCGGCGGACCTTGATCGGGAGACTTGGTCCGAGCCTTTCCGACGTCTCCGCCGCGAGACACGGCACCGAGGCGAAACCGTATCGCCTCCGGATCGGCGAGTCTGCCGCCCACGCCTGAATGTGAGATTCCGCCGCCATGGAGTCCTTGGATGTTGCGTCTTTTCAGCATTCGTCGCGAACGCCGCAGCAGGGGATCATCTTGCTGACCGGCGCCACCGGCTACATCGGGGGACGGCTCCTGCCGATCCTGGAGGAACGCACGCTGCGATTGCGATGCCTGGCCCGACGGCCGGATAACCTCCGGGCGCGTGTCGCCCCATCGACGGAGATCGTCTGCGGCGATGTTTTGGATGCCGCATCCCTGACGGCCGCCTTCCAGGACGTCCATACCGCGTACTACCTGATTCATTCCATGGGGCAGGCGGGGGATTTCGAACGGGACGAACTCCGAGCGGCCGCCAACTTCGCCGCCGCGGCCAAGCAGGCGGGCGTCCGCAGGATCATCTTCCTCGGCGGGTTGGGCAACCCCCGCCATCCGCTCTCCAAGCATTTGCGGAGCCGGCACGAAACCGGCATGTTGCTCCGAGAATCCGGCGCCCAGGTGATCGAGTTTCGCGCTTCCATCATCATCGGTTCCGGCAGCGTTTCGTTCGAGTTGATTCGGGCCTTGGTGGAGCGGGTGCCCCTGATGGTCTGCCCGAAATGGGTGAACGTTCCCGCCCAACCGATCGCCGTCGAAGACGTCCTTGGATCTGCCCCCCGGTGAGAGCCGCATTTTCGAAATCGGCGGTCCGGACCGCGTGGGCTACGGCGAGATCATGCGGGAATACGCCCGGCAGCGCGGTTTGAAGCGAATCATGATCCCCGTTCCCGTGCTCACGCCCTATCTCTCCAGCTTGTGGCTGGGGCTGGTGACGCCGGTCTACGCTCGCGTGGGCCGCAAGCTCATCGAGGGATTGCGTAATCCCACCATCGTGGAAGACCCATCCGCGCTGGAGGTTTTTCCGATCCGGCCGCGAGGACTTCGCGAGGCGATCGAACGGGCCATGCACAACGAAGATCGGGAATTCGCGGCGACGCGTTGGTCGGACGCCGTCTCCGCAAGCGGGATCCGACCGCGTTGGGGGGGCGTGCGTTTCGGTTCCCGAATCGTCGATTCCCGGAGTGTCTCCGTCCACGTCCCGCCCGCCGCGGCCTTTGCCCCCATCGAGCGGATCGGCGGTCGCACCGGATGGTACTACGCCGACGGCCTGTGGCGCTTGCGGGGATGGCTGGATCTGCTCGTGGGCGGCGTAGGCTTGCGGAGAGGACGCCGCGATCCCCAACACCTCCGCGTCGGAGAAGCCGTGGATTTCTGGCGCGTGGAAGACTTCGAGCCGAACCGCCTGTTGCGACTTCAGGCGGAGATGAAGCTGCCGGGCCGAGCGTGGCTGGAGTTCGAAGTGACGCCCACCGAACACGGGGCCGTGATTCGCCAAACGGCCGTCTTTGAACCCTTGGGGTTGCTCGGTTTGGCTTATTGGTATGCAATGTATCCTCTGCACTGCCTGATCTTCGGGGGGATGTTGAAGAAGCTGGCCCGCGCGGCCGAAGGTCACGCCGGCGCCGGTTCCGGCTCGAATTGACGGCTCAGACTCGTCAGGCTCACGGAGCGATCGACCTCGCCTCGACAGGACGCGCGAAAACAGGCTAGAATACCGGTTGTCGGCGTGCCCGGCTGCGGCGCATGCCTCTTCGCGATTTCACCCAAGCAGCGAAATTCAACATCCCCGTTGCCGCCGGTATGGATGTCTTGCGTTGGTTCTTGGCCTTTGCCCCCGTCGCGATCTATTTGATGATCGTAGGCGGCTTGAACCTTTGGCGGCGTCCCGTTCTGCTGACGGGAACGCAGGATCGGCTTTTGCTCGGGCTGTCGCTGGTGGGTTTGCTGATCGTGGGGCCGATGGAGCTGTTTCTTCCCGTCGCAGCCTACATCCATTACGGCGGCGCGGTGTGGTTGATTCTGGTAATCCTGCTTTCGCTGGCGGTCGGGCTGGTGATTCTGACGGCCCCGCCGCGGATCGTGATCCTCAACACGGCGCCCCATCAAGTCCGCGCCATCGTCGCCGAGACGGCGCTCGAATTGGACCAGGCGGCACGTTGGGCCGGCGATTGTCTGGTACTGCCCGGCTTGGGAATTCAACTCTTCTTGGTCGTGTCGCCCGGTTGGCGTAACGTCACCTTGTCGGCGATCGGCCCCCATCAAGACCATCAGGGTTGGCGAACGTTCGGAAGGGCCTTGGCGAGCCGCTTGGCGGCGACGGAGGTGCCGCCCAACCCCCGCGGTCTGGTGCTGGTCGCGGCGGGATTGGCGCTCTTGATCGCCGTCAGTGTGGGCGTCTTCCAAGGCAACCCGTCGGTGGCGGCCGTTCTCAATCGGGTCATCCCCTTCTAGGTTCGCGTGTCCAAGATCGCGCGGCCCGTTCCCAATCCCGGCGGCATGTTGCGTCCCGGCGTCCGTCGGACGCCCCGATTTCTTTTTTGTCAAAGGGCTTCCCTTCCATGGAAAGATATTTCGTTCGATACGGCGTCGCCCGCATCCTCGGCGTCTTCTCTCCGCCGAGCGAGGATCAAACGTTCGCGCGGGGCGATCAAGTCATCATTCGCACGGATCGCGGCTTGGAGGCGGGCGAGGTCCTCGGGCCGGCCACCGAGCGAGGAATCCAGATGCTGGGTACGCCGCCGGAAGGGCGCATCCTGCGCCGCATGACCCCCGACGACCAGCGCGAAGTCGTCCGCATCCGCCGCCAGGCCCAGGAGGAAATCGAGATTTGCAAGCGGCACGTGCAGGAGTTGGGCCTGGAGATGGAGTTGGTGGACGTCGAACACATCTTCGGCGGCGAGCGCATCATCGTCTATTACTTGGCCGACCAACGCGTGGACTTCCGCGAATTGGTGCGTCGCCTGGCCGCCGAATTCCACACCCGCATCGAAATGCGCCAAATCGGCGTGCGGGATGAGGCCAAGCTCTTGGGCGATTACGGCGATTGCGGCAAGCCCCTTTGCTGCAACACGCACCTGACCTCCATGCCGCCCGTCTCCATGAAAATGGCCAAGCTGCAAAAGGCGACGCTGGATCCGACAAATATCTCAGGGCGGTGCGGCCGCCTCAAATGCTGCCTCCGCTACGAATTCGAGCAATACGAGGAACTGCTCGAAAAGTTGCCTCCCGTGGGTAGCGAAGTGGAAACCAAGGACGGTCCGGCCAAGGTCGTGGGGCACGAAATCCTGGCACAAAAAGTTCTCATCGAGACACGGGAGCGCATCCGCAAGCTGGTTGCGTACGATCAAGTGCGGGTGGTGGGACGGTCCGCTCCGGCGGAAGAAATGCCGCAGGCCGCCGATGACGTCTCGTGATGCCGCCGGCGTTTCTCCGCTCGTTGCGTCGCTCGCGAACGCGGTATCCTCGCCCGTCGCGGTTGATTGCGACCCGCTCGGCAGCCGCTATACTATTCCTTAGCCTTGGGCGGTTGTTTGAGGCAGACGGGCCGTGGAACGACGGCTCGCCGCGTCCAGGTAAGCGTGGGGGACCCGTATCGGAGGAGGTTGCGACATGAAGGCACGTTGGCACAAGATTTTTGGGGTAATTGTAATCGGAATCGGCGTGATCCTGGCCGTTCCGGGCTGCCCGAAACCGCCGGCGGACCAACAGGCCCCGGCGAGCACGACGGGCAGTGAACGCGAGCCGGCGGCGGCGACGGAAAGCGGGACGGCGGAGTCTGCCGCCGAACCGACCGAACCCGCCGCGGAGAGCACGGCACCGGCGGCTGAAGCCGAGACACCGCCCGCCGCGGAACCGGCGGCTCAGCCCGAAATGACTCCGCCTGCGGCGGAGACGCCCGCCGCGGAGGCGGCCCCCGCCGAATCCTCATCCGCCCAATCGCCTCCTGCCGGAACGCCCTACGAGTTGAAGATCCCCTTGGGTTTGCCGCCCCTCGAAATCCCCGCCGATAACCCCATGACCGTGGAAAAGATCGAGCTGGGCAAGATGCTGTACTTCGACAAGCGAGTGAGCAAGGACGGCACGATCTCGTGCGCGACCTGCCATGACCCGCAAATGGCTTGGGCCGAGCACACCCCCACCAGCAAGGGCATCCACGAACAGATCGGCGGTCGCAATGCGCCCACGGTGATCAACGCGGCCTACGCGGCGGCCCAGTTTTGGGACGGCCGCGCGGCCACCTTGGAGGATCAGGCCGTGGGGCCGGTCGCCAATCCCATCGAGATGGGCAACACCATGGAGGGCATGATCCAGAACTTGGAAGCGATCCCGCAATACCGCGAGATGTTCCAAAAGGTCTTCGGGACGGGGGTCACGCCGGAGAATTTCGCGAAGGCCGTTGCCGCCTTCGAACGCACGGTATTGAGCGGCGATTCGCCCTACGATCGTTTCAAGGCCGGGCAAGAGGATGCCTTGACCGACGCCCAAAAGCGCGGCCTGGAGCTATTCGAAAACTCCGGTTGCGCCGACTGCCACACCCCGCCGCTGTTCAGCTCGTATGAGTATTACAATGCGGGCGTGGGCATGGATAAAGAGAATCCGGATGAGGGACGCAAGGCCGTCACCGGCGAAGACCACGACATGGGCGCCTTCCGCGTTCCCAGCCTGCGCGAGGTGGCGAATACGGCTCCGTACTTCCACGACGGCAGCGCCGCCACCTTGGAGGAGGCCGTGGCGCTGATGGCCGCGGGCGGCAAGGATAACCCGCACCGATCGGTCGAGTTCGACACCGTCCGCGAGGCCCAACTGACGCCCGAGCAACAGAAAGACATCGTGGAGTTCCTCAAAGCGTTGTCGGGGACCTATCCGATGATCGAGCCGCCGCAATTGCCGTGACTTCACGGCGCGGAACGGTGCCGTCGTTTACGGGAAGAGCACGGCTCCGCAAGAATTCAACGGAATTCCTAGCAAGACGCCTCCGGGGCCGAAAGGTCCGGGAGGCGTTAATTTTTTCGTTCCGCGAAAACGGTCACGTAGGCGGTCCGTTTCATCATTCCTTGGTGGACGGTTAATTCGCCGAACGTCAGTTTAGCGCAGTGCGGCTGGAGCCACTGGGCCAAGGCATCGGCGCTCAACGCTTGCTGTCGCTTCCCGCCCGTGCTTTGCGACAAGGCCGTCGGTTCGATGATGAGAAGGCGTCCGCCCGGACGAAGGACGCGGCAGATCTCGCAGATTGCTTGCCGCGGCAAGAGGGAGTGCGATAGGGCGTCCACGCAGAATCCGCCGTGGAAGCTGCGTTCCGGGACGGGAATCCTCAGCAGGCTGCCCTCGATGGTGCGGATGCCGTGCGGCACGCGGTGCAAGGCCTCGGCGATGAAGTCGATGCCGGTCCATTGGAGGTGCGGGTAGCGTGCGGCCAGGATGCGTAGATACCTTCCCGTGCCGCAGCCGAGGTCCGCGATCACGGCGCCTTCGGCGAAACCTTGGGCGAAACGCGCGACGAGTTGGAGTCGCGGGTCATCGGGATCGAGCGGGTCCTCGCCCGTCCCTCGCAGTTGCAGTTGATACTCGCAGCGGGTCTCGGCCTGGACGGCGTCCAGGAAGAGCTTGGCGGCCAGCGGCTCTTCCTCGCGATCACCGCCTTTTTCTCCGGCCAAACGGGGCGGAAAACCTCCGCTGCTCAGGCGGAGCCGTTCGGCGCATCGCAGGGCGGCCTTGCCATACTCGGGGCGCAGGTATTGGAACCAGAGGCCGGCGGCCTCCAAAACGGTGGTCGTCAAGACGGTTGCTTCGCCGGGCCTCTCCGGGATCGCGCCGGAAGAGGTTTGCCGCTTTTCCACTTCTTGCAGGGCCTGCCCCGCTTCATTCCGCCGACCCCATTCCGAATACAGCCTTGCCCGGCGGACCCACGACGAGGACCGCTCGGCGGGATGCCGCCGTTGCCCGTGCAATAGCCAATACTCCACCGCCCGGATGCCGGCCGAGGTCCAATCGGTGTCGGGCCAGCGCCGACCGGCCAGGAGCAGCGGGGTCAGGTCGGGCGGATCGTGCCACAGCGACTCCGGCTCGTAATTCCAATCGCGGCCGCGCGGGGGCAGGACGCGGCCCTCATCGGTAATCCAACGGCGCAAGGCCTGGCAGGCGGCTTGCGCCGAGGCTTGGAACTCCGGCAGGTCCGGCAAGGCCGAGAGCCAACCCCGAGCCGCGGCCGCCGTGGCCCAGAACACCGGTTCCGGGGCACGCGACTCCGACACCGTGCCGTCAGGCTGCTGCTGCGATTGCAGCCATCGCCCGACCTGCCAAGCGGCGTCGCGAACCCCGAAATCCATCAGGGTTGCCATGCTCCATCCGGCGGCGAAGAGGATGGGCGGCGCCGGTCGCGGCCGCTCCTCCCATTGACGGAGATGGTAGATCAAGCGATGGAGCGTGGCTTCCAGGTCGGCTTCGCGATGCCGCTGAAGACCTCGCCATAACCGCTTCCACCAACCCATCCCGCCGCCTCGGTTCGCCCGCGCATCGCTTGGGAAGGCTTCCGGCGACGCGGGCGGCGCGCTCGGCGATGCCGCCGATCCGAACGGTTGATCCATGGCCGTCCTCCGCTTTCCCCAGGATAGGCCCTTGCAAGGAATTCGCGTGATGCTCATCATAGGCCGGCATGGTCGGCAACTCAAGTTGCAACCGGATGCGGCTGCACGGTCCCTCCCGATTGGGAACGGCGGCGCACGACCGGCGGTTGCCGGGCGGTAACGAATTCCAGATCGACGAAGGAAATGCTCACCATGCCCCCACGATTCGCGGCGACGTTTGCGGCGTGTGTATCGTTCGCGGTGCTCTTGTGCGGTTGTCCCGCCGGACCGAAGCCGGCGCCGCCCGGGACCGCCGATGGCACCCAGAACCAGGCGGAGACGGCCCCACGCGCGGAAGCCGGGTCCGCGGAGACCGCTGCGTCCCCTTCCGGCGAACGTGATTGGGAGCGAACCTTGACCGAATTGGGCGCCAAGGTCCGTTTGGATGACGACGGCCACGTCATCCAGATCGATGCGACGGGAAGTCGCGTGGACGATGCCGTCTTGGCGGAGGCGGCGGCTGCCGGGAGACTTCGGGCCGTCAAGCTGACCGGGCTACCCGTCACGGATGCCGCCCTCAAGGCCCTCGCCGGCTGCCCCCGATTGAAAAGCCTTGGTTTGGATGACACTCGGGTCGGCGACGCAGGTCTGGCCGCGTTGACGGACTGCCCGGAATTGGAGGAAGTCTTTTTGACTCGTACCGGGATCACGGACGCGGGCGTGGAGGCGTTGGCCAAACACGCTGCCATACGCCGCCTCCGTCTCCGCGGTACGAAGATCACCGACGCCGCCATGCCGATTCTGGCGAAGTTGCCACGATTGAGCGACCTCGATATCAGCGAAACCGCCGTGGGGGACGCCGGCGTCGAGGCCCTGTCCGCAGCCAAAGCCCTTACCAAACTCAATCTGTGGAGCACGCAGGTGACGGATGCGGGCTTGCCGCACCTCGGCAAGATGACGCAATTGACGTGGCTGAACCTGGACAATACGAAAGTCACGGATGCAGGCTTGCCGCACCTCGCCTCCTTGCAGGCCCTCGAGTTCCTGCACCTGGGACGGACCGCGATCACCGACCAGGGGTTGAAGCCGATCACGGAATTGAAGGGGCTGCGGACGCTGCACGTCACGCGGACGCCGGTCACCGATGCCGGCGTGGAGATCTTGCACCAAGCCTTACCCGACTGCGAACTGATCACCAAGGTCCCGGAAGATGCGCCTTCCGGCAATCCTGGATGATGACCCGGCCGCCGTTTGCTCCGCGGCGGATCCGCCCTCGCTCGACCGAAGCGGCAAACGAACGGTAGTTGTCGGGCCGCGCCGTATCCGCCCTCCCATCGGAACCGGGAAGGATGGGCAATCCTGCGGATTATGATCGTCGCGGGGAATGCGGCGTTTTTTGGCAGGCTGCGAATTGTGCGAATAATCCGCTCAAGTCGGTACCTTCCCGATGACGATTCGGCGAATACGGCGGACTTGCGAAACATCGTGCAACATCGGCTTGTCATCCCGCCCTAGTTATTCCGTGATTCCGAGCGAGTCGAACCCGAGCCGGTGCCGTTCGGAGAATCCGCTCAGGGAGGGGGTATGCGGCGGGGTACCGCGCTCAACTGCGTCTTCTCAATGACCTGCAGGGTCGTGCCGACGGTGCTATCGACGATCGGCATGCTTTGTTCCGCTCATTGGCCGGCGGCGGGTCAAGTCCGGGCGGAAATTGCACCGGAACCGCCGCGGCTTTCGTCTCCAGCTGCATCGGGCGAAGCGCAACTTCGCCCATCATCCGCCGGCGCACTCGTCCCCGCGAATGCGGCACCGGCAGCCTGGGAGCTTGAGGCTCCCCTTGCGGACACGGACGCGGCCGAGAGCGACAGCCGCAGCTTGGCCGGCGGCGGTGATGAAGGCGATGCAACGTCCATCCTCAAGATGGATATCGATCAGCTTGCCCGGGTCGACGTCATCGCGCCGGTCATGAATATCGAGGTCTCCACCGTCCTGCGGAACGAGAGTACGGTGGGCCGCTCGCCGGCGGCCGTGTACGTCATCAACGACGAAATGATTCGCCGTTCCGGAGCGCGCTCCATTCCCGACGTTCTGCGATTGGTTCCCGGCCTGCACGTCGCACGGATCAACTCCAACACCTGGAGCATCACCTCCCGCGGATTCGCCAGCCGATTCTCCAACAAATTGCTGGTCCAGATCGACGGCCGCACCGTGTATACGCCGCTGTTCTCGGGGGTTTACTGGGACGCGCAAGACGTGCTGTTGGAAGATGTGGAGCGGATCGAGGTCATTCGCGGCCCCGGCGCCAGCGTTTGGGGGGCCAATGCCGTGAACGGCATCATCAACATCATCACCAAGAAGTCATCCGAGACGCAGGGCGCCTTCGTCGAGGGCGGCGCCGGTACGGAGGAACGCGGTTTCGCCTCCGCTCGATACGGAGGCACGTTGGGAAAAGACGCCACCTACCGCATTTACGGAAAGTGGTTGGACCGCGATGCCGGTTACGCCCCCGATCTGCGGGAAACGGATGATTGGCGCCAGGGGCGGACCGGATTCCGCATCGATTGGACGCCTTCCGGCCAAGACCTGGTGACGTTCCAAGGGGACTATTTCGACGGTCACTCGGGCGCGTTCTATCGCTTCGATGATCCGTTCCCACCGCTCTTCCGCCACGAGGCGATCGAGGATATTCACGTCTCGGGCGGAAATTTATTGACCCGTTGGACTCGCACGCTGGACGAAGATAACGAATACTCCGTACAGTTCTATTACGACCGATTAGAACGGCACTCAACCGCGACGGCTTTTGCCGAGGACCGCGACACCCTGGATTTCGATTTCCAGCATTCCTTCCGTCCTTGGGAAAGGCACCGGATAACTTGGGGGTTCGGGTACCGGTACATCGAGGATTTTCTGACGCCCGCCCCGTTCTATTTGCAATTCGACCCTGCCAAGCGTGCCGACGATCTGTTCAGCTATTTCGTTCAGGATGAAATCACGCTGGTGGAGGACCGATGGCACTTCATCGCAGGCTGCAAGTTCGAGCATAACGATTATACGGGTTTTGAGTATCAGCCGACGGGCCGATTGCTGTGGACGCCCTCCGAGCGGTACACGATCTGGGGGGCGGTCTCCCGGGCCGTGCGTACGCCTTCCCGGGCCGAGGCCGATCTGGACGAATACCCGGTCCTGCTGGGTATCTATCCCGGCCCGCTGCCCTCTTTCGCTTTGGTCTCCGGCGACCCCGGGATCGAATCCGAAAAGATGATGGCGTACGAGATCGGTATTCGCGGGCAACCCCATCAAGAGGTTTTTTGGGATTTCACCGTTTTCTTCAACGACTATGACGATATTGCGGCGTGGCGGGCCGGTAGTCCCGCGCTGGGGACCTTGCCGAGCGGATGGCCCGCCGTGTTGACCCCCGCCTGGTTCGCGCGGGGCGCCGATGCCCAAACCTACGGTTTTGAAATCGCCGCCGATTATCAATTCGCGGCGGATTGGAAGGTCCGCGGGGGCTATAGTTTTCTGAGGATCGACGTGACGGATCGACCCGGCTTCGAAAACGCCGTCAGTGATTGGCCCGATCCCAAGAATCAGTTTTTCCTGTGGCTTTCCGGGAAGCTGTGGGAAGGTTGGGATTTGGACGTCATCGGCCGGTATGTGGATAACACGCATTATGCACATCGATATTTCGTGATGGACGTTCGCCTTGCTTGGCGGCCGCGTCAGCATTGCGAATTGTTCGTCGCGGGACGCAACTTGCTGGACGGCGAACATGCCGAGGGAGACGGCATCGATTTCATCGGGTTGACGCGCACGGAGGTGCAAAGCGAGGTCTACGGCGGCGCCGCGTGGCGGTTCTGAGGCTTCGTCATTCGGGGCAGAGAAGATCGGAGAAAGGTTGTGGCAGGCACAACCAAGGTGGGCAAATGGACGGGCGGACATGCGACCGCGCCGGCGGCAGGCCGGCGACGGCCCGTTACGCTCCCCAGCGGCACCTGCCGTGTGGCGGCGCTCTTGATGGTGCTACTGTGGCTTGCTCCGATCAGCCGCGATTGCCGTGCTCAAGAAGGCGTGGTCAACCGCGAGCACGTGATCAAGGCGGCTTATTTGGCCAACTTTCTCCGTTACGTGGATTGGCCGAAGGAGGCTGAGAACATGCAGCCCCCCCCAATCATCGGGGTGGCGGGGCGGCACCCGATCGTCTCCTACCTGCAACAGGCGGCCCAACAGGAGGGCGATCACGCCTTTCGAGTGGAATTAGTGGAAGGAGAGGTTGTTCCGGAGGGATGCCGGATCCTTTTCCTGCCGAACTCCCTCAGCCCGGACCTGCGCCGAAAACTGTTGCGCGCGGCGGAGAATGCTCCCGTACTGACCGTCGGTGATAACCTAGACTTTCTTCAAGAGGGCGGCGAGGTTCGCTTCGCAATCGAGGGCAACAAGGTCCGAGTGGAAATGGCCTTGAGACCGATCGAGGCCAAGGGCCTCAAGGTCAGCTCCAAGCTGCTGCAAGTCGCCCGCGTCGTGGACGCGGATGCT
>FWPV01001429.1_pt1 | contig 21075 bp, 18 predicted proteins | sample 2228371 | NCBI WGS metagenome assembly FWPV01 (sample SAMEA103939776, study PRJEB20133) | metagenome | reverse complement strand
CCTGAATCAGCTCAGATACTTTCCGAATCAACCTTTTTATTTTTTATTTCTTCAGGTAACCGACCCATCAGTTAAAATCAACAATAAATATGAAAAATATCTTCTGATATATTATATTAATTATTGATCTCATCGTAGTAACTGCAAATAATCAGATTTGAGGGGGAGATTGTAATACGGGGTTCAGTTAAACCGTCTAAATCGTCAATTAACTATATATTTCATTAAGGGGAGGTTTCTATGTACAAAGTAAGATTTTCGGTCCTGGCGGTTTTCCTTTTAGCCGGATTATTCGTAAATTTCCACAAGGCATATTCCGATTTAAAGGGAAAAGTAACGGATAAAGATGGCAAAGGTATTGCGAATGCCGTCTGTACGCTTCTGGTAAAGGGAGAAAAAACAGTCACCGGCGCCGACGGAGCTTTTTTATTTACAACAAATGTAAAAACACCGTCAATAACCCTCCGGCCTGGCACTATCACGCTGAACAAAAATTTTCTGGATTTCAGGCTGTCTGAACAGTCTTTAGTTGATATCAAAATTTTCGATATGAACGGCAGGCTGATAAGAAAAGAAGCATTCAATAATCTTCAGAGAGGATTTTACAGATTCGATATCGGAGCAACAGGTCTGAGTTCAAAGATGCTTCTGATAAAAGTTTTTGTTGGCCGTGAGGCTGCGGCGACATTCAGATACATTCCGGTAATAAGCGGCAGGACTACGGTTTACGCCTCTGTTGGAGGTTCAGGCGTTCAGGGAGAGAAACTTGCAAAAATATCGGCAGTGATCGATACGCTCAAGGTGAGTGCCGCAAACTATCTATCAAAGACAGTACCGGTAACCTCATACGACACTACAGTAAATGTTATTCTGGACGCAATCGATAACTCCATATTAACTGTAAGGCTCGACCAGACCAAGCAGGTGATAGACGGGTTTGGGATAAACAATAACTGGAAACCTTTGGGCAGTAGTGGAATAAACGCGTGTTTCGACTCTGTTTCGGGACTCGGTCTTTCTATTTTGCGTATCGGAATGAATAGTAACGGCAAAATATGGTACGGAGCGGATGACGTCAAAAATGCAAAAGCAAAAGGATGCAAATATATTATAGGTTCAACCTGGAGTCCTCCGGGTGAGTGGAAGAGTAATGGTAAAGAAAATGACGGAGGAAAACTCAATAAGGATAAATATACGGCATGGGCCGAGAGGATTGCAGCTTTTCCGGGTAAAGTGAAACAGGCCACCGGAGTCGATCTTTACGCAATGTCAATAGGCAATGAGCCTGATTTTGCGTCATGCGGTATGAATGAACCTTGCAACGGCAACTACCCGACAACTCTCTATACCGCCGAAGAAATGGTGGAATTCATTAAGGTGGCAGGGCCGAAGCTTCGCAAAACCGGGTGCAAATTGATTGCTCCAGAAGCGTCGGAATGGATTCACACTTGGAGCGACACATCCGGGTGCTGTTCCGTTCCGGGCAATAAAAACAGCTCCGACCCTCTTAAATGCGGCTGTTTCCAGGGTAAAACAACCCCATGTAGTTGTGCTCCGGGAAAGGGATATAGTTACGGTAAGTATCTTTATCAGGATAAAGAAGCATGGGCTCAACTCGACATACTCGGTGTTCACCAGTATGATACCCAACGCGCCGAACCGTGGCCGGATTATGTTAAGGTCGAGGACAGAAAACCTGTCTGGCAGACGGAAATGTCGGGTGTAAAGTGGTGGCCTGAAGGATCGCCGAGTGATAACATAGACAACGGCATAGCCGTCGCGTCATGGATCCACGATGCTCTAACAGTAGGCGAAGCTAACGCATGGTTATACTGGTGGTACAACGGCGGCAGCGGCACCAATGAGGGGCTATTGCTCGATGGGAGAGACACCAAGCGCCACTATACATTCATGAATTACACAAAGTTCGTAAGACCGGGTTTTATAAGGGTCGATATTACAGGAAATATACCCAATGGGGTTCTGATTACCGCTTTTAAAGGGTCGGGTAACAGAGTGGTCATTGTTGCAATCAATAAAAACAATTCGGCCGTAAATGTTCCGATAGCCGTTACAGGCGGGACCGCGCCTGCATCTTTTACTCCATGGGTTACGGCAGGAACTCTATCCCAGGACAATTGTAAATCCTACAATGCCGTCACTGTTACAGACGGTAAGTTTACCGCCGCTCTCGTAGCCAAATCGGTAACTACATTTGTAAGCAAATAAAAATTTAAGAATATCAGTTAATAATAGGGAGATGTGGGGATGCAAATCCCCACATCCACCGATTTTGGTGAAAAAGCATATAATCCCATTTTATGCATTAGGATTGTTCGTTGCAGAAAATACTGTGTTCATTCAGTGAAGCCATAGGGTAATAGTCAATTTCCTCTCTCCCTGTGGGAGAGGCGTCGCGGTGAGCTCCGTCGAACCGGGGGCGCAGGGGGAAGAGGTCAAAAAACACAATCAAACCACCGAAGCATTCGGTATATTTTTTTAACGCGGAGAGCTGAATTTTTTTCTTTTTTCTATATATATGAATAATAAGAAGTATGGGTTGACTGAACGGATGCGTTTCTTTTGACTTTCAGCAGCAAAAATATTGCCGCCAACGGGTTCGCAAACGGATGCCGTTGGCGATCATAATTTATGCCTTGTGCCAGCGAAGCGCGGAAACGAAGCCTTAAAACAGCGGGTATCCGAAGCTTCCGGTGCACAAAATGGGCTGTTGCAAGACGTTTTTGTGTTGCTACCATAGTTTATAAACTTCATTTGCGCCGATTTTCTTTCTCACGCCGCATTGATTTTTGCAGCTAAAAATGGTATCATCTTATATTCTTAAAAATAAGTTATATAGCCGAATAAATAAAAAGGGTAAAAAATATGTTGAAAACAAAAGTCAAAAGTAAAATACCTGTTTTTTTCCCTTAAAGAACAGAATACATTCGTTGCATATTCACCAGCTATTGATCTCTCAAGTTGCGGAAAATCCTTGGAAGAGGCCAAAAAAAATTTTGCGGAGGCATTTAATCTATTTATTGAAGAATGTATAGATATATGGGGACACTTGATGAGGTACTTAAATCCTTTGGATGGATAAAAATACATCGGAAAAAATGGAAGCCCCAGGTTTTGTCGGTGATGATAGGGTAGAAATTCCTGAACTTATTACTGCATAAAAGATATGGGGAAAATAGGACAAATTAGCCCTGAGCAAATTGAAAAATTCCTTCGTTTTATGGATGTACATTTTCTCGCTAAAAGGTAAGTCATAAAGCTTACCGTTGTACCGGATTAAAACGACCTATAATAATTCCAATACATTCTGGGGATTTACCTGTTTTTATAATTCGAAATGTCTTTAAACAATTGAATTTAACAGTTGATTAATATCTTGATATTATGTCAAGGTTATATACCTTTGTATCCGTTCAGTCAACCCATGCCTTCAAAAACCAATTGTAAAAGAAATTTTTTTAGTATTTAAACCCTAAAATTCACAAATAAAAAAATCAAGAACACAAAGAAATTAAGTATACGTTCAGTAAACCCATAAATAAACTATACGTTCAGTAAACCCGTCCCTCGATAAACTCGGGAACCATAATCCCAAAGGAAATGCTGATACGGAACTATTCATGCGAACTATATTACGATAAAATCAAGAAACATCGGCGAATGGATCGTATGGTATAATGCAAAATATGGCCATTCATCTTTGGGATATATGTCACCCCGTAGGCCTGCCTTAAGGCGCGAATTCGAAAGGATGCACAACGCTCAAAATGTCGTTTTCGCCGTTTCGCCGCGTAAAGAAATCCCAAACTCATTTGATCTGAAAAATGTCTTGACTTTAGTGGCTCACTATAATCGTCGATTTCATGATGATACAGACACCTAATTCAATTGGTACGTTATAACAAAAATGTATTGACCAATATACGTAAAAACTAATTCTACAACGAACCCGCACTGGTACAACTTTTGCAGTGCAGATTGATTATTCAGTAGATACAGGATTCCGGAAATGCCAATAACAACACATGAAAATACAGATTCAATAAAAATGGGGATCAATGAAATCAGTGGTACAATTTCGGGGCACATTCTCAAGCTCTTTTCCGATATTGTCCATACAATTACCGAACGCGCAGGCCAACAGGAGATGCTGCACGAGATACTTAAAATTCTCGAACAGGTTACCGGCGTCATGAGGTGTACGGTCATGCTGTTGTCTCCCGAAGGTACGGAACTGATCGTAGAGGAGGTGCGTGATGCAGGGACCGACGTCAACAAAAATGCCCGCTATCGCTGGGGAGAAGGCATTACGGGCCGCGTTCTAGCAACCGGAAAAACCGCTATAGTACCCAACATCATCCATGAACCGGCATTTCGAGATCTTATCCACCATCGAATCGACGCTGGAGTATCCGATGCAAGTTTTATATGTGTACCGATAATACTGAGCGGTGATGTCATCGGGACAATGTCGGCCGATATGCGCATTTCCAGTAATGAGCAGGAAATGGCGAATCTGATACAAACCGCCCGGATATTGGAAATAGTTGCAGCGCTGATCGCCAACGATGTACAGAATCGCAGGAATCTGCTTTCGGAACAACGCAACAGAGAGGCAGTTACATCTGAACTACGCGATGTATTTGTACAGGGAATTCGTTTTAGTTCAATGATCGGTACTTCAAAGGAGATGAAAAACGTTTATCATAAAATTGCCCAGGTAAGCAATGTCGACACGACCGTTCTTATACGCGGAGAATCGGGTACCGGAAAGGAACTTGTTGCATCAGCGATTCATTTTTCAGGCTCCCGGGCGCAAGGACCTTTCATTAAAGTACACTGCGGGGCGCTTAACGAGAACCTTCTTGAAAGTGAACTTTTCGGCCACGAAAAGGGAGCATTTACAGGTGCAGTTCAGAGCAGAATAGGAAGAATAGAAGAAGCATCCGGTGGAACGCTTTTCCTCGACGAGATCGGCGATATATCACCAACGGTACAAATAAAATTACTCCGTGTACTGCAGGAACGTGAGTTTGAACGTGTCGGATCGAACAAAACGATCCCGGCAAATGTACGAATTGTATGCGCAACTAATCGTGATCTCGAAAAAGCGACTGCCCAAGGACTGTTCAGACAAGATTTGTACTATCGAATTAATGTCTTTACCATATTCCTTCCTCCACTTAGGGAGCGCCGCGAAGATATTCCATCGCTTGCCAACTTTTTTGTTGCAAAATACAGTGATCGAATGAAAAAAATTATTCGACGCATAAGCACGCCTGCGATAAATGCACTCATGATGTACCATTGGCCGGGAAATGTCCGTGAGTTAGAGAATGCCATCGAACATGCGGTGATTGTAAGCAAGGACGGGGTAATACATTCCTATGATCTCCCGCCAACCTTACAATGCCCCGATACGTCCGAAATAGAAAACGCAGGTATGCTCACGGTACGTGTGAATGCGCTTGAACGGGACATGATAATCGATGCATTGAAATCTACCCACGGAAATATAGAAGCAGCAGCCCGTTTTTTGGGAGTTACTTCACGCGTAGCCCGTTACAAAATCAAAAAACTAGGTATTGATCACCACATATACGCTCCTCCTCGACGATAACGCAACAATACTTCGTTTCAGCGCTCTGAACGTATCTGTCTGCGCGTAACTGCATTTTTATTATGACAATTTTAGCAGCAACCGCAGAATTTTAACAATTATGTCTTTTACCGTTTAACTTGAGTTATTTGATTTTTATTTGCAGATTTCGTCAAGTGTTTTTCACTGTGAACTATCCTTATTGACATTTTTGTAACCCTGCATCCTACTGCGCGTCCCGTTTTACGCATTTGTGGGCATGGCACAAAGCTTGCAGAATGTACTACCAGTCAGTTGTTGAACACTCACAAGAAGGAGTAGACATGAGAAAAGTTGCGATTTACGGAAAAGGCGGTATCGGTAAATCAACAACCACACAAAACACAGTTGCAGGACTCGTCGAGTCTGGTAAAAGAGTTATGGTGGTGGGGTGCGATCCGAAGGCCGATTCCACACGCCTCCTGCTTGGCGGACTCGCCCAGAAAAGTGTACTACAGACATTGCGTGACGAAGGAGAAGATGTAGATCTTGATGATATCCGTAAAACGGGATTCAAGGGAACAATATGTGTTGAATCCGGAGGGCCGGAGCCGGGAGTCGGGTGTGCCGGGCGCGGCATAATTACATCCGTCAATCTTCTTGAGCAACTTGGTGCTTTTTCCGAAAAAGAAAAACTCGATTATGTCTTTTATGATGTTCTCGGGGACGTTGTGTGTGGTGGTTTTGCAATGCCGATCCGCGAGGGGAAGGCCGAAGAAATATATATCGTCTGTTCCGGCGAAATGATGGCCATGTATGCTGCAAATAACATTTGCAAGGGTATCGTAAAGTTTGCGGAATCCGGCGGAGTAAGGCTGGGCGGGCTGATTTGCAACAGTCGAAAAGTAGACAATGAACAGTCAATGATAAATGCGTTTGCAAAAAAGCTTGGTACTCAAATGATCCATTTCGTTCCGCGGGATAATATCGTCCAGAAGGCTGAGATCAATCGGAAAACAGTGATTGATTTCGACGCATCCCATCCGCAGGCTGATGAGTACCGCGCATTGGCAAAAAAGATCGATGAAAACGATATGTTCGTCATCCCAAAACCCATGAATACCGACGATTTGGAAAAACTGTTAATTGAATATGGAATAGCAAATTAACAGAAAATAGTGTCTGTAGATTATCACTTTTCAGAAAGGACGAATTCTATGGTCATGATCAGATCGATAATCCGACCCGAAAAGGTCGATGATGTTTTAGTAGCACTCATGGAAGCAGGTTTCCCTGCAGTTACAAAGATTAGTGTCGTCGGACGTGGAAAGCAACGTGGGATTAAAATCGGCGAGGTCACGTATGACGAAATACCAAAAGAAATGCTCATAACTGTGGTGCCGGACCGTGACAAGGATTTTGTTGTAAAAACAGTCATGGAAACCGCAAGAACAGGAGAGAAAGGTTCGTTCGGGGATGGGAAGATTTTCGTTTCGCCTGTTCTTGAGGTCTATACCGTAAGCTCAGGAGTCAAGGAAACCTCGAAAACCGAAACCACGGAGGTCCCGGTATGAAAGAAGTTGTGGCGGTAATCAGAATGAACAAGATTAACGAAACCAAGCGGGCGCTTTCGGCGGCCGGTATCAGTTCATTCCATGCCCGAGAATGTTTGGGGCGCGGTAAAGGCATTGTGGATTTCAAACTGCTTGCCGGTGCTGAAAAAGGGTACGAAGAGGCTATTGCACAACTAGGACAGTCACAACGGTTGGTTCCCAAGAGAATCATTTCGGTTGTAGTGCCTGACAGGATCGTAACCAAAGTTGTCGATGAAATTATCGCAGTCAATAAGACCGGCCGTTCGGGTGACGGCAAAATTTTTGTGCTCCCGGTGACTGAAGCGTATCGGATCAGAACCGGCGAAAGCGGTGAAGATGTCATAGCAGCGTAACACACTTTTTAAAGGAAATCGCCATGACAAAAGTGACTCCTACAGCAGAAACGTTAAAATCCGCCCTCTTGGATAATGTGCCTATAAAAGTAGCCCGGAAGCGGTCCAAACAGATTGTGATCAACACACCGGCAGCCGCGGAAAAGCCACCAGAGATCTTGGCGAATGTTCGCACGATCCCCGGGATTATAACCATGCGCGGCTGTTCCTATGCTGGTTGTAAAGGTGTGGTCCTTGGCCCTACGCGGGACATTCTGCAGATTACACACGGACCTATCGGTTGCGGTTTTTACAGCTGGTTGACGCGAAGAAACCAGACACGACCGCCGACTTCGGATTCACCAAATTATATGCCTTATGCTATGTCAACCGACATGCAGGAAGAAAATATCATTTTCGGCGGTGAGAAAAAATTGAAAAAAGCAATCGAGGAGGCGATTGCAATATTTAAACCGAAAGCTATCGGTATTTTTTCGACCTGCCCGGTAGGACTTATCGGTGACGACGTACATTCGGTCGCACATGAAATGGAGGCAAAATATCCTGATGTCAATATATTCGCTTTCAGTTGTGAGGGATACAAAGGCGTTAGTCAATCCGCGGGCCACCATATCGCCAACAATAAAGTCTTTACGGATGTGGTCGGTACGCTCGACATCAAAAAACCCGGTGCATTTAGGGTCAACCTGCTCGGTGAATACAACATCGGTGGCGATGCCTTCGAAATCGAACGACTGTTCGAAGCGTGCGGGATGACACTCCATGCTACTTTTTCAGGAAATTCTAATTACGAAGATTTTGCCAGCGCTCACAACGTCGATTTGAATACGGTTATGTGCCATCGCTCTATAAACTACATGGCCGAAATGATGGAAAAAAAGTACGGTATTCCATGGTTAAAGGTGAATTTTATTGGTGCCGAAGCGACAGCGAAATCTCTCATAAAAATCGCACGCTATTTCGGCGATAAAGATCTTATCGCACGAACGGAAGAATTTACCCGTAAGGAACTAGCGGAGATCGACACTGTCCGTAAGGTAGTGCGTGCACGTTGTGAAGGAAAAACGGCAATGCTCTTTGTCGGCGGATCACGTGCGCATCACTATCAGGAATTATTCAAGGAAATCGGGATGAAAACCATTGCTGCCGGATATGAGTTTGCCCATCGAGACGACTATGAAGGTCGCGATGTTATTCCCGACATCAAAATTGACGCCGATTCACGCAATATCGAGGAATTGCATGTTGATCCGGATCCGGATCGCTACCGTGAACGCAAATCGGAAAAAGAAAGAGCAACGCTTGAATCCTCGGGTATTCGTCTTGGAGAATATGGAGGTATGATGCGCGAAATGAGCCCTGATGCGTTAGTTATCGATGACCTGAACCATTACGAAATGGAACGCCTGCTCGAACTCTACCATCCCGATATCTTCTGTGCGGGTATTAAAGAAAAATATGTGGTGCAAAAACACGGAATTCCGCTCAAGCAACTGCATAGTTATGATTACGGTGGTCCATACGCAGGATTCCGCGGCGCAGTGAACTTCTACCGTGAGATTGACCGGATGATAAATACTCGCGTATGGGGTCTCGTTACGCCTCCATGGAAAGGCGCACCGGAACTCACCGCCACGTATTGCTGGGAATAATTCACACTAACCATAGGAGTATCTCATGCTGCTTCGACACACCCCCGATACTATTGTTAAACGTGAAGCGCTTACTATTCAACCGGCGAAAACGTGCCAGCCTGTAGGTGCATTGTACGCAGCACTCGGCATTCATCGCTGTCTCCCGCACAGTCACGGATCACAGGGATGTTGCGCATATCACCGCAGTGCTCTTACACGCCATTACAAGGAGCCGGTAATAGCGGCAACAAGTTCTTTTACCGAGGGCGCATCGGTATTCGGGGGTCAGGCAAATCTCCTTGAAGCGATCAGCAACATTTTTGCTCTTTACGATCCCGATGTGATTGCAGTACACACTACCTGCCTGTCTGAGACCATCGGCGATGACGTTTCGCAGATTGTTGCCAAAGCGATCGATGAAGGCAAGGTCCCTCCTGGAAAATTTGTCGTTAAGGCTAGCACGCCCAGTTATGTCGGTTCCCATGTGACGGGTTTTTCCAATATGGTAAAGGCCATGGTCGACGAGTTTTCGACTCGTACCGATCGGCGGGAAAATATTGTCAATATTATCCCAGGTTTTGTTGAACCTTCCGATATGAGAGAAGTCAAGAGAATTGCCGAACAGCTCAAGGTTAAAGTAATTGTCTTTCCGGATACATCAGGGGTTCTCGACGCACCCATGACAGGACAGTACAAAATGTATCCGCGAGGCGGTACTACCGTGAAGCAGCTCATCGCAACAGGTGACGCCATGGCGACCATTGCTCTAGGACATATCGCTTCACAGCCTGGTGCCCGACAGCTCGACGTGAAGTGCAAGGTTCCTTGTCAAACGCTGGGGTTACCTATTGGAATACGTGCCACAGATGATTTCGTGAACGCATTGCGGGTACTGGGCGGAAGCGTGTCCGAGGAACTCGAATACGAACGAGGGCAAGCGGTCGATGTGATTACCGATATGCAACAATACTTTTTTAAGAAAAAAGTTGCGCTTATCGGCGACCCCGATCATTTGGTCGGACTTGCCGGATTTTTATCGGACATTGGAATGGATGTTCGACACGTTATCACCGGCACACCCGGGAAAAAGTTCATGAAACGCGTCCATGATGCAGTAGGTACCGACATGCTTAATGTAAGAGAAAGTTCCGACTTTTTTTATTTCCATCAGCTCATCCGAAACGAAAAACCCGACCTTATAATCGGTAATTCGTACGCAAAATATATAGCACGCGACGAAGATATTCCGTTGTTGAGAATTGGTTTTCCCATTTATGATAGAATAGGACATCAATATTACCCAATCGTAGGCTACCGGGGTGCTTTGCGGTTGTGTGAACGCATTCTTTCGATTCTCCTTGATAGGCAGGATCGAGACACACCGGAGGAGTCGTTTGAACTGGTCATGTAAGGAGTAATAGAGACTGCCGAAAGGAAAACAAATGAAATCAATCATCAAAGAACGGTCGGAGCAGATCGTTACCGTCGGGAAAAACGTTACGGCGCCGCAATGCGAGCGCCGAAGCGCGGCAGGAGCGGTAAGTCAACGTGCGTGTGTCTTTTGCGGAAGTCGCGTGGTACTGTACCCAATCACCGATGCACTCCACCTTGTTCATGGACCGATCGGCTGCGCTGCCTATACCTGGGACATCCGGGGCGCACTGTCGGGCGGACCGCAGCTCCACCGCCGCAGTTTCTGTACCGACCTTCGCGAACGCGATGTGGTGTTCGGCGGCGAGAACACGCTGCGTGAAACGCTCGTGCGCCTGATCCGGAAACACCGGCCTTCAGCTGCCTTTGTATATTCGACCTGCGTTGCCGGAGTCATCGGTGATGATGTGGTGGCAATTTGCAAGGAAGTGTCACTGCAAGAGGGAATTGATATTATTCCCGTCGGCTCTCCGGGTTTTGCCGGCACAAAAAAAGATGGGTACCGGACCGCATGTGACGCACTCCTCGCTTTGATCGGAACCGGAACGGCAACCCAAAAAAATCCGCTCTCCATTAACATTCTCGGCGATTTTAACGTTGCAGGAGAAACGTGGATCATAAGGGAATATTTCGATCGCATGGGTATCCGTGTCGTGTCGGTTCTGACAGGTGACGCTCGGGTCACCGACATACGCAATGCCCACACCGCTTCCTTCAACATCGTACAGTGCAGTGGCTCCATGACGCCTCTTGCCGAGGCCATGAAGGAACGCTGGGGTATACCTTACACGCGTGTCTCTTTTTTCGGTTTCGAAGATACTGCTGCGTCACTCTATGCTGTAGCCGATTTCTTCGGTGATGCAAATGTCTCGCAACGCGCAACAGAAGTTGTGCGCAACGGGGTCAACAGCGTGCGTGAAGCTCTGACAGCTATACGCAATGAGACTACCGGTAAAACCGCAGGAATTTACGTCGGCGGTGCATTCAAAGCCGTATCGCTTGTTAAGGCACTCCGGCATCTCGGTATCCGTACCGTTATGGCGGGAACCCAAACCGGCAGCAAGCGGGATTATGAAATACTCTTGTCTGTGTGCGACCATGGAACCGTCATTATCGATGACGCAAATCCGTCGGAGCTCTCCCGCGTCATTCTCGATTCCGGTATTGATCTCTTCATCGGCGGCGTTAAAGAACGTCCGCTTGCATATAAACTCGGTGTTGCGTTTGTCGACCATAATCACGAGCGAAAGGAGGCGTTGGCCGGTTTTGATGGTATGCTTGCCTTTGCCCGTGAGGTGCACCGTTCGCTCAACAGTCCGGTTTGGAAGTTTGTATCGCGACATGCGGCTAAAAGCATGGGGGTACACCTATGACAATAGTTCGCACTGTCAATACTCAACCCCCTTTGTTCGAGTCGACTGAAAACCAAGGTTCCATCGATCCCTGCCGCCTTTGCGCTCCGCTTGGTGCAGCATTAGTATTCAAGGGAACCGAAAAGGCCGTTACCTTACTTCATGGTTCTCAGGGATGCGCTACGTACATTCGACGGTATTGTATCAGTCACTTTCGCGAGCCTATCGATATCGCTTCATCAAGCTTTTCAGAAGACAGTGTCGTGTTCGGGGGAAAACAGAACCTCCTTGACGCGATCCGTAATGTATGCACACTCTACGCGCCTGATATCATCGGAATCGCTACCACCTGCCTTGCCGAAACGATCGGCGACGATCCGGCGCTCCATCTTGCCTCGATCCCTTCGGATACGGATCCTCCCTTGCCACACCTTATTACGGTTTCAACTCCTTCGTATCGAGGATGCCATACCGATGGATATCGGGCTGCCGTGAACGCCATTCTCCGCACTTTTGCAGAACCTAAGAAGAAGGCCAACCCGCCCTTCGTCGTTGTACCAGGGCTTTTATCGCCCTCAGACCTCCGCTATCTCCATGAACTTGCAGCGCTTTTCGGCATACCTCATACGATCCTTGCGGATTACAGTGAAACCCTCGACGGCGGCAACTGGGATACCTATCATTCGCTTCCGCCAGGCGGAACTCCACTTGACGCAATAAAAACCGCAGGATGTGCCATCTTCCTGTTTGATTGGATCGGTGGTGGTACTTTCCTTACCAATCATTTTAAGGTTCCAACAGCACGCACTCCCCCACCGATCGGCATCGATGCAACGGATCAATTTATTGCGCAAATCGAACATATCAGTGGTACCAGTGCCCCGATCACACTGGTACAGGAACGTGCTCGTCTCGTGGATGCATACGTCGATGGTCACAAATATGTGTCGGGAATACGTGTCTTGATACATGGAGAGGCTCCCCTGTGCGCCGCAATGGCTGGTTTCTGCAGCGAAATCGGATGCATCCCTATCGTTGTTTCGAGCCCAGAACCCGTTGAGCAGTTGCAGGAGTGGTTGTCGCCCGACATTTCGCGTACAGCAGTGCTCTCAGCCGACAAAGATTATGACGCTCTCGCTGCCATCGCACGGGAAACACGTCCGTCATTAATCATTGGCAACAGTAAATGCGCTGGGATAGCACGTACATTAAAAGTCCCATTAGTAAGAATCGGTTTTCCAATCCACGACAGATTCGGTGCGGCACGATTATTGCATATTGGATATAGAGGCACTCTGTGTCTTTTCGATCGAATCGTTAACGCTCTTATAGAAACAAAGCAGAACGGAAATGACATTGGTTATGCCTACATTTAACAAGGGAAAGGGTCATATGGAAAGTAAAGCTATCCCTCCCGCTCTACATGGTCACCCCTGTTTTGATCCGGCAGTCAGAATGCATGCAGCACGGGTACATCTTCCAGTTGCTCCTGGATGCAACGTACAATGCAGGTTCTGTAACCGTAAATTCGACTGCGTTAATGAATCTCGGCCGGGCGTTACGTCTACACTTCTTACCCCCCACCAGGCGGTGGAATATCTGTCGCGACTCTTCGAAAAAGGTATGGCGGTCAGCGTTGCAGGGATTGCCGGACCGGGAGATGCGTTTGCCGACCCTTCTCTTACGCTCGCCACTCTATTTCTTGTCAACAAACATTTTCCGGAACTGCTTCTCTGTCTCTCAACAAACGGAGTTGCTGCAGACCCCTTCGCCAAGGTATGCGCGTCCCTTGGTGTAACTCATGCGACAGTAACAATTAATGCGATCGATCCCGACACGGCTTCTCGATGCTATGCCTGGGCACGTATCGACAAGCGCGTTTTACGTGGAAACGAAATGGGTGCGGCGATCATTGAACGCCAGTCACAAACTATTGCTGCATTTGTTGCTGCCAGGATAACCGTTAAAGTGAACATTGTCGTAATTCCTGGAATCAACGATGCTCATATCGAGGAAATAGCGGTCAAAGTAGCTTCCCTCGGAGCCACTCTCATCAACTGCATGCCGCTCTTGCCGACAGCCGGTACGGATTTCAGCATTATGCCCAAACCCGACCATGAACTCATGCAATCCGTCCGCTGGAAAGCGTCACGCGTTCTTCCGGTCATGCACCACTGCGTACAATGCAGGGCTGATGCGGCAGGTCTTCTCGGCGCACAGGCAACCGAAGACTTTACGAATCTGTTGCGTACAATTGTCAAATGTCCCCGCGTTCCAAGCGAACGAAGGCCGTATATAGCGGTCGCTTCGCGCGAAGGAATCTTTATTAACGAGCATTTGGGTGCAGCGCGTTCACTCTCGATATATGACCCGGCCCTGGATGAACGACCGATCACTGTTCGCGACTTACCTGAACCGGGCTGCGGCGACAACCGGTGGCATGCACTTGCAGCGATTCTTGCCGATTGCCGTGCCATACTTACCTATCAATGCGGCGAAGCGCCACGCCGGGTACTGGAGTCGGAAGGTCTGACCGTTATCGAAACGGAGGGTTTTATAAGCACGGCACTCGCTGAATTTCGATCCGGGCATGTCCCTCATAATCGGTCGTATCGTATTCATTGTGGCCAGGGCCGTACTGGAAAAGGGGCAGGCTGCGGATAGAGCTCTATCCGCACTATCTATAATTTACTAATGATGTCACCAATGCGATATTGGAGTCAACGGATTGATTTCTTTTTATACGAACCGAAACGAGGAGGAAACTATGCGTAAACCCACCTATCATATCCTGCTCTGCAACAGTTTCAGAGCAACCGGGGCACCACAGGGGGTGTGCAACAAAAAAGGTGCGATAACCCTTCTCCAGTATCTCCAGGAAGGGTTGTCGGACCGGGGAATGAATGATGTCGCCGTTTCGCTGACTAATTGTCTCAATGTTTGTGACCGAGGTCCGGCTATGGTCATCTACCCCAATAATTTCTGGTATGGATCGGTTACCGAGGAGGTCATAGACGCGGCTCTCGATGCTCTTGCAACGAATGAAGCGGCACCTCAGTTTTTAATAGCATAATCCCTCCCGAAGGCGTTGCATGGAACGCGAAATAAGTATCGTCGACACCACACTCCGTGACGGTTTGCAATGTCCCGGAACGGCAATAGGTCTTCCAGAACGTCTTCAAATAGCCCAAGCGCTGGTGGATGCAGGAATAACCTGTATTGAAGCGGGGACTCCTGCCTCGGGCGAAGTGGATCAAGCCTGTATCTCCCGCCTGACAGAGACGTATAAACGATGCCGCATAATTGCATGGTGTCGTTCACGCCAAAGTGACCTGATGTCTGCTCTCACTGCGGGCGCCCGAGCCGTCCATCTTTCATTTCCGGCTTCAGACCATCTTTTGCAAGTCCTTAACAAACCGCCGGGCTGGATCTACAACCAACTCAGGAAACTGATTCCTGAAGCCTTGCAACGGTTTCCCTGGGTTTCGGCCGGGTTTATGGACGCATCCCGAACACCTTTTCCTCGCCTTGGGCGGCTGGTTGAGTTTGCCATTAAGCTCGGTGCTTCGGCCATACGGATTGCCGACACGCTTGGCCTGCTCACTCCGCAGGCCACTATGCTTCTCGTACGCAGGCTTTCAGATAAAATGCCGCTGAGTCTTTTGGAATTTCATGCGCATAACGACCTGGGGATGGCAACGGCAAATGCAATCAGTGCCGTCGAAGCAGGTGCCGGTGCGGTCAGTGTAACGGTCAATGGTATTGGTGAACGAGCAGGGAATGCCGCTCTCGAACAGGTCGTTGTGGCACTCTACCAATGCCTTGATGTTAGATCTTCAATTCAGCTCAGCCGCCTGCAGGACCTTTGCGAAGCAGTTGCCGGGGTGACTCGTATTCCTATCCCGCGGGATCGGCCTATCACGGGAGCGGACATTTTCGTTCATCAAAGCGGCATCCACTGCCATGGCCTGCTTCGTAACCCTCTCTCCTATGCACCCTATGATCCTGTTACCACCGGTCATTCGCCGAATTCAATGGTAGCTGGTCCCTATAGCGGGCGGGCAACGGTTATTGGTATGGTTGGTCAACGATTCGGGGATATGGATGCACACCGGGCTCATTCTGTACTCAACAGAGCACGACATCGTGCACTTAAATTGCGACGTTGTCTCTCCGTGGAAGAAATAGTTGCTATCGCGAGTGATATGGAATCGGAGGGAACTTAATGATTCTCCCTAAGAGAGTTCGATGCCGGCTACTCATGCTAACCCTGCTCCTCCATCCATCTTCGTTCCCGGCAGGAAAACAACCGGTGCTGACGGCAGCTATATCTTCAAGTTTACGGCCATGCGTGGAAGAGATACTGTTTGCCTTCTCAAATCATTACGATATGGCTATTCGTCCTATATATGCAGCAACCGGAAAGCTGGTAGCCCAGATCCGTAATGGCGCTGCAATTGATATTTTCCTTTCCGCCGACGTTGCCGGTGCCGAGAGTCTTAATGTGTGGGGCTGTAGCGTCAATCAGCCAATGATCTTTGCGTATGGATCGATCGTTCTTTGGACCTGCCGTCCGGACATCGATATTTCCCTTGGCATCGATGCCATCAGAATGCCTGTTGTACGCACTGTTGCAATGGGTAATCCCGTTACAACGGCGTACGGCAAATCCGCCAGACAACTTCTCGAATCCTCGGCATTGTGGCCATCCTTTTCCCACAAGTGCGTATTCGGCGAAAGCATTATCCAGGCTGCATGCTATATTGCATCAGGAGTTGCCGATATAGGCTTCGTTGCGAAAGCTCAGGTAATCTCCGAACCGTTTCGCAACAAAGGTATCTGGGTCAACCTTGCTGCTTCATCGAAACAAGGTTTGGCTCAAACAGTGGTTCTCTGCAAGAACGCGACTCCCCCCTGTTCCGAGGCTGAAGCGTTGCTCAGGTTTTTGTTCGACAGTAGAACACGTACTATTCTACAAAAATACGGCTACGACGTGCCATGAATTACATCCCTGCAACCATTGAATCCATCGAAGTGGCCCCTCCGATCACTTATATCTGTGGCTGCAGCATAGCAGGACCATTTTCCTCGCTCATAATTCATTCCGAGCGCCCTACGTTCATTTTGGCAGGAGCAAAAGTACATATCGGCTTTAAGGAAAGTGATGCTGCTGTTTCAATAGATTTCAATGCGCGTATCAGCATCAGGAATCGTTTTTACGGTACAATAACAACTTTACACAAACAGAACTTTCTGGCGCGATTGACCGTGACCTGTAATGGAATCCCTCTGGCAGCCATAATAAGTGCACAATCAGCGGAAAAACTCGGCCTTTTTCCGGGTCTTTCGGCAACGCTGCTGGTCAAATCCTCTTTGATTGTAATAGTGCAAAGAGGTCTCAATGATTGACGACTGGACTCCCCTATTTCTCAGTCTCAAGCTTGCCTGCACGGCAACCCTTCTGCTCTTTATTATCGGTATTCCATTGTCGGCATGGCTTGCATTTACACAATCACCTATCGCTATTGTTGCTCGTGCCCTGATCATGCTGCCGCTTGTTCTTCCTCCTTCGGTAGTAGGTTTCTATCTCCTTGTTGCATGGAACCCGCAAGCACCGATAGGAGCTGCAATCGAAAGAGCAACCGGTATACGCTTGATATTTACATTCGAAGGGTTGGTTGCGGCATCTGTGATCACCGGACTCCCCTTCATGATTAATCCTGTTACTGCAGGTTTTGAATCTATTCCCCGCTCCCTTGTTGAAGCAGCAGCCACCCTAGGTAAAAACCGCTTGCAGATATTGTGGCACGTGCTCTTACCTTCGTCAAGACCGTCCGTTCTGCTCGGCGTCGTGATGACGTTCATTCATACCTTCGGTGAATTCGGAATCGTCCTGATGATTGGCGGTAAAATTCCCGGAGAAACGCTCACCTCATCCGTGGCCCTTTACGACCTCGTCGAATCATTTCAGTACCGGCAAGCACACGTTTATGCGGCATTCCTGATATCGTGCTCGTTACTTGCGCTCCTGGGGCTATTTGTACTGGAGCAAAAAAGACGGAAAGGCGTTTCATGATCGAGATGAACGTAAAAAAACGCATCGCGGTCTCAGGCGGTATCCGGGAAATCGAAATAAGCTGCACAATACACGAAGGTGAATGTTTTGCGTTTTTCGGGCCGTCCGGTGTCGGCAAAACGACTGCACTCCGTATGTTAGCCGGTCTCCTTAAGCCTGACCAAGGTACCATAATAGCAAACGGTACCTGCTGGTTCGACGCGCGGGGAAAAGTCAATTTACCCGTTCGCAATCGCTGCATAGGGTTTGTTTTTCAGGATTATGCCCTTTTCCCCACAATGACTGTCCGCCAGAACATAGTCTTTGCCGCCGGTCACGACACGCCGGAAATCGACGATTTGATCGAAACGATGGAACTTAGCGCTTACGCACAATGCCGTCCGGCTTTGCTTTCGGGCGGCCAGCGCCAGCGACTCGCACTTGCCCGTGCTCTTGTCCGAAAGCCGTCTCTTCTTCTGCTCGACGAGCCGCTCGCCGCGCTTGATGCCTCCATGCGCCTTCGGCTTCAAAATTACCTCATGCAGCTTCGCGGCAACTCGCAAATGACCATTGTTATTGTAAGTCACGAAATCTCCGAAGTGTTCAAGCTGGCCGACCGTGTAGCTTTATTCGGTCCATACGGTACAAAACGATGCGGTTCTCCGTCGGAGCTGTTCTGCCCTCCAAGCAGTACAAAATTCAAGGTCGCCGCGACAGTCGCTTCGGTAGACTACGCCGTGCCGATTACGCTGGTTACGGTATTTATCGGGGCCCAGGCAGCATGTATTGCTATCGATTCTGCGGAGGCACGATATTATCAGCCGGGAATGCAAGTCTTGGTAAGCGCCAATGCTTTTGCCCTATCGTTAAAGCCTTTTAACGAAACATGGAATACTTCCGATGGTCATCAAAGCAAATTTGAGAAACAAAGCACATCGGCGAGCACTGCTTGATCTGATCGACGAATACCGAACCGATCCTATGGGCGGAAGACTTAAGCCATTTACAAAGGCAGAACGCCGTCGCTGTGCTGCTGCGCTCGCACGGCATCCCACTCTGCACTGCTTCCTGTCCATTGAAAACAATAAAGTTGTAGCCGCTGCTATATGCTTTCGCGGCTATTCAACCTTTGCCGCACGCCCGCTTCTCAACATTCATGATCTCTTTGTCACCCGTTCTGCCCGCAATAAGGGGCATGCACGTGCCCTTCTGTCTGCGATACGATCCTATGGTCGCCACCTTGGATGCTGCCGCATCACGCTCGAAGTGCGGACCGATAACCGTCCGGCACGCACCCTCTACCGCTCTATAGGATTCAAACCATGTACCCCGCCGATGTCATTCTGGCAATGGCCATACCCCTCATCGCACCCACGGAGCGGATCCACCGGCCAGGGCCGGCCAGCTTTAGAGCATTACAAACAGCTTAGACACGGCCGAAGCTGCTAGGGTGGAGCACCAAGCGACGAGTGGTTGTCGGTCGCCGGTTGATTTCGAAGAAGAGTCCGTAAGAAAGCATGCGTTTGTTTGGGGAGAGTGTCTACGAGCACTACACTTGTTTTTATTTTAGAGGTATTCATACTTTGATCTTTCACTTCCCCTGTCTTATGCCGCCACCGTTGCGTCCAACCGCTGTTGGGCGACCTGTAGGGCGAGCAATGCGTAGCGTTCTTGCGCTAATTCTGTGTCCGTTTTTCAAGCGGTACCTCCTTTGTAGCACCAAAGCTAAGAATGCATAATGCACTATATTTCAATGAGTTGAGAATAAAGAAAGGGCAGTTTATCTTGGCGAAGACGGAATTTTGTTCCATGATTGTGTCCAGAGCGAGCATCGAAATCCACAAGTATAAAACCTTCTTCGATTGCCTTGATAAATTTATTAAGTGATAATGAACTAAGCAGTTGGATTTTTGAGTAATGATAAAATTCATTTTTCCCTTCCCGTTTTACGTCAGCTCGGACATAAAAACAATTATGAAGTTTTGTCCCTGCTTTATGAAAAAGGCCGTCAAAACCCCAATAAGGTTACGGAGAGAGTTCGCCCAATCCGACCCTGGTTTGTACAGATTTAAGCCAAGAAGCGTGTTTTTCGTCTACTGCCGAGGAATCAAATGAAATGGTGATTTTTTTATCAATATTATCAACAAATAATCCCAAACCTCGGTCAGTACGGTTTAAGGCATCAATCGTTTGGCGGAAACTCAGTTCAGTCTCGGGATAAACAGAACCAGCAAGTTCATGTTTCCAACCGTAGTTCGGTAAAAGTATAGACGGAACAAATTTAAGCGCCCGAGGAGACGGCTCACTATAGTTGAATATATTTTGCTTGCAAATCAAAACCGACGGCATTTCGGTTAAGGTCTTTTGCAGCGAGTAATGTCGTGCCGCTACCGACAAAGGGGGCCAGTACTATTTCGCCTTGATGAGTAAAAAGTTGAATGATTTTTTTACAAAGTGAAATAGGAAAAGTCGCGGGATGAACGGTTTTGTCGCGAATATCGCGTTTTTCATAAAAAAATTGCCATACACCTAATTGTGAACGAATCCATTCTTTAGCCGTCATACAATTAAGTTTTCCATTATTACATTGGCACGTTCGTAATCCGGAAATTGATAATTTATTTTGAAAAAGCTCTTTGTTTGATGGGTAAATTGCAGATGGTATAGGATAAGACAAAGTATCTTCTGCTACTTTATTATGTTTATAATGCTTCGTAGAAGCTTTTAATGCTGAACTATCTTTCATTTTTATTACTCATGGCTTTTAACAAAACAACAGACGACTGTCGGTCTACGTGGCACCGCTTCCTATGAGTCAAAATACTAAAAGGCAATGCTGTTTTTCAGCGTTAATTAGCGCAAGAATGTTGTCCACCTCCCTGCATGACGCTAGTGTCATGCAGGGAGTTTCTAGTATATATTATGCTAGTACCCCCTTCAACCTTCCTCCTTTATTCTATTCCCACACATTTTCCGCATAGCATCATTTCACCTCCTGACGCTCCATCTGCGTTTTGGCTGTTGTTTTGTTTTTTGAATATTATAAAGATCGTAAG
>FWPV01006954.1_pt1 | contig 21076 bp, 14 predicted proteins | sample 2228371 | NCBI WGS metagenome assembly FWPV01 (sample SAMEA103939776, study PRJEB20133) | metagenome | reverse complement strand
AACCTGAATCAGATAAACGTGCTTTTTGCTCTGCAACTATTTGTAATATCTATACCGCTATGTCTTGTTATAATTATCTTGGACAGCAATGATTGCATATAATCTATAATATAAATAGACTGCTTGGTAAATAATGAAATTGCAGAACGTTCGCCCAATAGTTTGGTGCTGCACGTGACATCAGCGCGGCCTTTCGCCGCCACCACCCTATTGTCGGGGCCGATATTTCGTATGCATTACCAATGAACTGGTTTGCGGGGAAACCCCCAGTCCTCTACCCCTGCGGCAGCGGCGATTATGCAGGGGCAGGAAATATAATATGATACTATGAATGATGATAGTCGTGATGCGACGCAGCAAAAACCCTTGGGTTTTTCGGCACGGTCGAGATGTTTTGCGGCCTATTCCTATGAAATTGTCCTTGCAATGCCGTAACCCCTGTGTTACAGTTTTCACACAAAAACGCCGCTGCAGCTCCTTATAAAATCCCTTGCTATGCAGGTGTACTCCTCAGTCATTCATATTCATACGACCAGCGATACCGATATAATTAATATCAGCCCTCAGGTAGCAGACATTGTTTCCCAACACCCGGTTGTTAACGGCATAGTGCTTTTATTTATTGCCGGTTCAACGGCAGCGCTGACCACGATAGAATATGAACGGGGGGTTATCAACGACCTGCGGCGCGCAATTGAACGTATTGCACCGCAGACTATTGCTTATGAACATGACCACAGATGGGGCGACGGAAACGGTTTTGCGCATGTGCGCGCGGCCCTGCTTGGCCCCTCGCTGGTTATTCCGCTGCGTGAGGGACAGATTGGTCTGGGGACCTGGCAGCAAATTGTGGTGTGCGATTTTGACAATCGGCCGCGCACCAGGGAAATTTTGGTTCAATTACAGGGTATTACCTGACAGATTTTGATGGCTGCGAAAGCTGAAATACAGAATAAAAGGCGATTTTGCACGGAAACGTTGACCTTTGACGACGGCGCGCTGGTGCACGCACTTTGTGGAGAACATGACAAAAATCTCAAATTGATAGAGACAGCACTTGCCGTGTCATTATCAGTCAAGGGCGGTGATGTGCATATCAGCGGAGCTCCGCAACAGGTTGCGAAGGCAAAGCGCCTGGTTCAGAATCTCTACTTTGTTATCGAATCCGGGCGCACCCTGGGTTTGGATGATGTTGACCATGCAATTTCCATGATACAAGAAGACAGCGCCATTAATCCTCAGGATGTGTTGTTGGACACGATACTGGTGTCATTTAAGCGTCGGCCCGTCCATCCCAAAAGCATTGTCCAGAAACGTTATGTTGAAGCCATCAGAACCTATGATATTGTGATTGGTATTGGGCCGGCAGGAACCGGCAAGACGTATCTGGCAATGGCCATGGCACTGGCCACGCTCATGAAAAAACAGGTAGACCGAATAATACTGACACGACCGGCAGTTGAAGCTGGGGAAAAGCTGGGATTCTTGCCCGGGGACCTGTACGAAAAGGTGAATCCCTATTTGCGTCCGCTCTACGATGCACTGCACGATATGATGGAGATGGAAAAAGTGGTTGATTTTTTGCATCAAGGGATTATTGAAGTTGCGCCGCTTGCCTTTATGCGCGGCAGGACGCTGAATGATTCATTTGTTATCCTGGATGAGGCGCAGAACACCACAACCGAGCAGATGAAAATGTTCCTCACCCGTCTCGGGTTTAATTCAAAAGCGGTTATTACCGGAGATGTAACGCAGATTGACCTCCCGCCCGGAAAGACCTCGGGCCTCATAGAAGTTCAACAGGTGCTGGCCAACGTGAACGGCATTCGGTTTATTTATTTTTCAGAAAAAGACGTGGTGCGCCATCCTCTGGTGCAGGATATCATAAAAGCGTATGAATCATACGTCTAAACGCAATCGCCTTTTTGCCGATGGTGGGTGCTGCCCGCTCCGCTCCGCAGCGGTGAACCAGACCAGAGGTTCGCAGGGCGCGGTGATACGATAGATTATGCTCAGACCATTTACCTCTCGCTCAGATAGAAAAACAAAGATTAAAAAAAAGCAACAGTCGCAGGGACTGCTGCGGTATGTCAAAAATCCGGATCTGCACCGGGCGCTGATTGGCATGGTGATGAGCGCAATCATCGCCCTGCTGATCCCCTCACAGCTTACTGTCACCAGCCGCACCTATCAACTCGGCGATATTTCCCGGGAGAATATCAGAGCCCCGGAAGATTTTGCCATCGAGGACCAGATGGCCACAGAAAAATTGCGCCAGGAAAAAAGAGCTGCGGTCCTCTCGGTATATGATTTTAATTCTAAGGCTGATGCAGATATCGAGAACCGAATTGCCACAGCATTTGCAACAATGCGCGAAGCCCTGACGAATGGAAAACCAGGGGAGGTGAATGATCACAGTTTAAAACAGGTTTTTGAATCCATTGCGCGCTTGCAAGTAACAGACAGTGAATTTGCCGCCCTCAAGCGGAGGAAGTTCAAAAAAAGTCTGGAAGACCATCTGCTGGAACTGGTGCTGCCGTTTGCCCGGCGGGAAGTGGTGGGATCACGGGGAGAACAACTCTTTAAGGACTGGGGGCGCAGAGTTCAATTGCGTGATATAAACACTAGGGAAGAGATGGTGCTGGAAGATTATTCCCGGTTAATTGATGTGCGGGACGTGCAGTTATTGATGCGGCGCGAAGCGCGCCGAGTTCTGCAGAACGTGCCGGAACCGGATCGCAGTGTTCTATTATCCCTTGCGGGACAATGCATAGAACCTACGATTACCTTTAATAAACAGGAAACAGAAAACCGCAGAAATCAGGCTGCACAGACAGTAACGCCGGTGGTGCTGAAAGTCAAAAAGGGTGAGATTATTATTCGCGAGGGAGAGCGGATTAACGAAATCGCCCTCATGAAATTAAGCGGGTTAAAGAAACGCAGTGAATATTCAAACATCACCTGGACCCTGATAGGGTATTTCATCATATCCTTTATATTGCTGTATTTTATTTACCAGCTCACGCTTAGCAACCTCAAATCCAGGAACCTTGCGTTTCGGGATTTTATCTTTCTTAGCTCCATTTTGTTATTCTTCGCGCTTGTTCTCAAGCTTTCTGTGGTGACCGGCAAAACCTTTTACAGCAATTCGTCTCTTATCCCGCTCAATTCCTATTTTTATGCCGTCCCCTATGCCCTGGTTGCCATTATTATCAGCGTGGTGCTCAATACCCAGCTTGCGGCAGCAGCCTCTATCGCCATCTCCCTTTATTCCGGGCTGCTTATCGATAATCAGGTGATATTTATTATTTACCCGTTCATCGGTTGTCTGATGGCCGCCCGAGAAGTCGCCCGATGCCGCGAGCGAAAGACGCTCATTATGGCGGGACTCAAGGTCGGGATATGCAACTGCATCATTATTGTGGTGTTTTCTATGATCACGGGTAATCTGCTCAGCGCAGATACTATGATCAGTATCGGGCTGGGAATGGCAGGCGGTCTGCTTGCAGGTATTCTGGCAACCGGCATTATTCCTATCATTGAGATTATCTTCAATTATACCACCGATATTAAACTGCTGGAGTTGGCAGATCTCAATCAGCCGGTGTTGCGAGATCTTATCATATCCGCCCCTGGCACCTATCACCACAGCATTATCGTCGGGAGCCTGGTAGAAGCAGCGGCTGAAGTGATCCAGGCAAATCCTCTGCTTTCCCGGGTGAGTGCCTATTACCATGATATTGGAAAAATTAAAAAACCCCTCTACTTTGTGGAAAATCAGAAGAGCAGTGAAAATAAACATGACAAACTCCTGCCGAGCATGAGCAGTCTGATCCTGATTTCGCACGTCAAAGATGGCGTCGAGATTGCCAAACGGCACCGTCTGGGGAAAAGCATTCAAGATATCATTTCTCAGCATCACGGCACCAGCATTAACTATTTCTATCAGAAGGCCAGGGAATTGAACGTCGGTGCCGAACACATGGTCAGTGACAAAGAATTTCGCTACCCGGGGCCCAAGCCCCAGACAAAAGAGGCCGGACTGGTCATGCTTGCCGATGCGGTGGAGGCGGCTTCGAAAACACTCACCGATCCCACTCCGGCACGAATTCAGGGTATGGTAAACCGCATCATTACCAACATCTTTACCGACGGACAGCTTGATGAGTGCGAGCTGACCTTAAAGGACATTCACCTTATCGCACAAAGTTTTATCAGGATTTTAAACGGTATTTTCCATGCCCGGATCGAATATCCAGAAAAGATGGAAAGGGAAGGCAATGGCACAACGCAGAGTCCGAGTGCTGATCACAAATCAACAGAAACAGATCTCAAACGGTCTGCGGATAATACGAAGGATGGTCAGAAGTATTCTGGAAAGCTTGCAAAAATTCCCGTCAGAGATAAGTATTCTGCTTTTGGATGATGCCCAGATCGCCAGACTTAATCAGCAGTATCTGGCACGCAATTATCCGACCGACGTCCTGTCCTTCCCGATGGCCGGCGGGCCGTATCCTGCGATCAATCCACACCTGCTGGGCGACGTGGTTATTTCTGTGGAAACCGCTCAACGGCAGGCGCGCGAGAAAAATTGCAGCCTCGATGCAGAACTTGCCCGCCTGCTGATCCATGGCATACTCCACCTTACGGGGCATGACCATGAACGCAGCAAAGCAGAGCGATTAAAAATGCGGCGACTGGAAAAAAAACTTTTTACTAAGCTTTGTGATGAGGGAATCATAGCCGCCCCGTAGCAGCTTGGTGCCGGGTCGCGTCACATGAATTACCTTGTCCAAATGGTTTTATCATGTTACCTATTACCGAACATGCGCATATGACTGCATTGCTCGCACCAGCAGTGAAACGCTGTTGTTGTCGGATAATTTTAGCATGAAAGGCACCTGATGATGAAACTTGATGAGCAGGTTATTACCAGAGCAATTATAGAACGATTCAGCAACAAGCTGATCGAGCATCTGGCTGTGGATGTCGCCGTGGTAGGGGGTGGCCCCGCAGGACTGGTTGCCGCTTACTATCTTGCGCGAGGGGGCAGTAAGGTTGCGCTGTTTGAAAGAAAGTTGAGCATTGGCGGCGGCATGTGGGGCGGCGGCATGATGTTCAATGAAATCGTGGTTCAAGAAGAAGGGAAAATGATTCTTGATGAATTTGGTATTCGCAGTCGCGAATATGAAAAAGGCTACTATACCGCCGATTCAGTGGAAGCAGTCAGTACCATTTGTTCATATGCGGCAAAAGCTGGTGCGCAGATCTTCAATCTCATGAGTGTGGAAGATGTTATGGTGCGTGATAACCGCGTAACCGGAGTGGTTATAAACTGGACTGCTGTTGAAATGGCAAACCTGCATGTTGATCCGCTGTGTGTGAAGGCGCGCTTTGTTATTGATGCCACCGGCCATCCCATAGAAGTCATGAAAGTTATTGAGCGAAAAGTTGACGCGCGGCTGCTCACCCCATCAGGAAAAGTCGAAGGCGAAAAATCCATGTGGGCGGACGTAGCGGAACGCACGACCTTGGAAAACACCCGCGAGGCGTTCCCGGGCGTCTATGTGGCTGGCATGTCAGCAAACGCCACGTTCGGTAACTTTCGCATGGGGCCGATCTTTGGCGGGATGCTGCTTTCTGGAAAAAAAGCTGCGCAGCTTATTCTTGAACGATTGCGCGATCGATCCTGATTAATAGCAGCAATATGCTGCTCCATTGCTGCTGAAATAGAAGCATGCAGCCCAACCAGCGAAATTCTGCCGATAACGAAACAAGCCCTCATCTTTTTGGGAAGATGAGGGCTTGTTGTCTTTTTGCGTCCCACCTTAAACTTCGGGAATACGCATCCTGTAGAACGACCGCCACACAAAGACCAGCCCGATAATAAACAGGGGAACGGAAATGTATGGGGCAAGGTTGACGGAAACAGCTTCCTTGGCATGCACCGACATTTCTATTGCAATTTCGGTTGCCAGCAGACCAAACAGGGTTGAGAATTTGATGATGGGATTTAAAGATACTGCCGAGGTGTCCTTGAACGGATCGCCCACCGTATCGCCGATAACCGTTGCCGCATGCAGCGCAGTCCCCTTATCTTTCAAATCCACCTCAACCACTTTCTTGGCATTATCCCAAGCGCCGCCGGTATTTGCCATGTAAATGGCCTGAAACAATCCGAAACAGGCAATTGAGATTAAATAGGCCACGAAGAAGTTCGGATCCAGCAGGGCAAACGCCAGCGTAATCGCCATCAGCGCAATAAAGATGTTCCACATACCCGACTGTGCATACTGGGTGCAAATTCTGACAACGGTCTTGGAATCCTCAATATCAGCCTCTTTTTTATCAAGATTCATATTCTTTTTAATGAATTCCACCGCGCGGTATGCCCCCGTGGTAACTGCCTGCATAGAAGCGCCGCAAAACCAGTAAATGACGGCGCCGCCGCATATCAAGCCGAGGATAATCGGCGCATCGGTGAGTTGCACCTGCAGCATATTTTTGCTTTGCAGCAACAGAATAATGGAAAAAATCATGGTGGTTGCACCGCATACGGCAGTGCCGATGAGCACCGGTTTGGCCGTTGCTTTGAAGGTATTGCCAGCGGAGTCATTTGCTTCCAGATAGTGTTTGCCTTCCTCAAAATTTGGATCAAAGCCAAACTTGCTTTTTATCTCTTCCCGAATGCCGGGAATGGATTCAGTCTGCGCCAGTTCAAAGATAGACTGGGCATTGTCAGTAACCGGACCATAGCTGTCAACGGCGATAGTAACCGGTCCCATGCACAGAAACCCATACGCGACCAGTCCAAAAGCAAAGATTGATGGGTAATTGATGACTTCCGGGGCTATGAACTGGCTGGTAAAGTACCCAATCGTCATCAGGCAGACAATCAATATGCCTTTATAGAACGCGCTAAAATTTCCGGAAACTATGCCGGACAGGATCGTAAGCGATGCGCCGCCTTCCCGCGATGCGGTAACAATCTCGCGCACATGTTTGGATTTTGAACTGGTAAATATTTTTGTAAACTCGGGAATGAGGACGGCGGCAAGGGTTCCGCATCCAATGATCAGCGCAAGTTGCCACCAGACATTGGGCATGGGGGTCAGAACGCCGTCTATCAGGACCTCAAGATCGCTTATCAGCAGATAACTCATGACAAATGAGGTGCTGATGCACAAAATCGCGGCAATCCAAATAAGCCGCATCAGCGGTTCTTCAAAGTCAAATTCCTTAACGCCTTTATACTTGGCGGAAGAAATTGCCTGATTGACAAAATAGGAAAGTCCTGAACAAAAATCCATCAGGAACCGCATCGCAAAAATCCACACAATCAATTTTCCCTGAATAGCCTCTTTGACGCCGCTGTCAGCACTTACCACTGCCAGGGTAATAAAGGTGATCAGCGCAACGCCGGTAACACCATAGGTCTCAAATCCGTCCGCAGTAGGCCCGACACTGTCTCCGGCATTATCACCAGTGCAGTCGGCAATAACCCCTGGATTGCGGGGGTCATCCTCCTTGACCTTGAACACGATCTTCATGAGATCGGAGCCGATATCAGCGATTTTGGTGAAGATACCGCCGGCGATACGCAGCGCTGAAGCGCCTAAGGATTCGCCAATAGCAAATCCAAGGAAGCAGTATCCTACGATATTGCGCGGCACAAAAAGCAGAATGACGACCATCATAATTAATTCCAGGGAAATGAGAAACAGCCCGACGCTCATGCCGGCGCGCAGCGGGATATTTACTACTTCCCATGGATTACCGGCCAGTGATGCAAATGCCGTGCGGGCGTTTGCATAGGTGTTTACGCGGATACCGTACCACGCCACCGAATACGAACCGCCCATGCCGACCAAGGAGAACAGCAACACCAGCGCCAGCGTGAACACTGATTCACCTTTGAGTGCAAGGAAATAGAAAGCCATGGCCGCAGCGATGAACAGGAACAAATAAATCAGGAATTTTCCCTGCTGAATTAAATAGGTGCGACAGGTCTGGTAAATGGTTTCAGCCATCCTGAGCATTGACTCATGAGCCCGTATTTTTTTGATCTGGGATCGCAGGAACAGGCTGATCCCCAGTGTACCGGCGATAATGCAGGCACCGTAAAAAAGCAAATCCCATGGCCGTATTCCGCCCAGCAATGTGTACGGGGCGCCCTTATGGAGATCAGGGATTGCAAGATCAGCTTCGCTGGCGATGACCGTGAGCGGGACAAGAACTGTTAATAAACCAGTGCCTAACAGATACGTGATCAGTTTTTTCATGGCCCCAGATGGTGCCAGATACTTAAGTATCATCAGTGTGACTCCTTTCTCCAAAAACGTCGTTTACTTCCTTTTCCTGCTGGGGGATATCGCCGCAGGATTGCACCGTTTTCTATATGTCATCCCTTATTCAACTGTAGATTTCATGCCAATGCACTGCAGAAGAGTTCTGTAAATCTATAAAGCCTTATTGTCAATACGCACCCCTACGTATTTGTTTATGATCTTTATGGTAACATTTCAAGCCAACTGAATTGTGAGTAGTTAAACCCTCGCGCTATGGGTTTCGAGGTTAATGAGAAGTAAAAAGGAGCTTTTTAGTTAATAGATGGGGGATTATAAATGGCAAAGATTCCTGCACCGTATTAACTTGTTCTTTTTGGATAGCTATTTATATTTTAAAGATAATATGGCGTCAAGAAAAAAATCTTTCCAGGACGTTCTCCAACATTTTTTATCGTTTGCTATTGAGAGCTTAGAAGGGGGACCTCACACCACGATGGTTTGTTGCTCCCTTCACGAACTCCGCACGTTCCGTATGCGGTCACGGGCATGAAGTGTACAGATCCTTCGATACCGGTTGTTGCCGTGTCAGAAGTGAGCTACGGTTTGGATGTGGCGGGAGAAAATCCCCTTGCGCTCCTATGGCGTTTGTCTGGTTCTTAATGCTCTTTTTGGGGAACATCTTGGGAAATCTATTCCACAGCGACACACTTTTCATTTCGTCCGTAGTCATTTTTTCTGGTGGTCATGTTCTTTAGATAATTTGAATAATTAATAATATATTTATTATTTTTTAATAATTTTATTTAAAAAGTATAAATATAAAACTTTTTATTAATAAATAAATTTATAATTAAAGATAAATTACTTAATGAAGATATATAAATAACAAAAAAATTAGCACTCGCAGCAATCGAGTGCTAATTTTTTTGTTGCCAAACCGCAAATTATGATATACATATTTTTTTCAAAAGAGATTTTACGGTGAGGCATAGTTTCACAACAAGTATTTTTCAAATCCCCTGGAAGAGTAACGAACGATTCCGTTTTTACTCTGCAAGGACAATCATATAAACCTAAAACCTTATTAATTTTCATTTCACAAGGAGGATTGAGGTATGAAGATAAAGCCATTGCAGGACAGGATCATTGTGAAGCGGTTAGAGGAAGAGGAGAAGACGAAGGGGGGGATTATCATCCCGGACACAGCCAAGGAGAAGCCGATTGAGGGGGAAGTGGTGGCAGTTGGGCCGGGGAAGGTGTTGGAGAACGGGAACCGGGTAGCGCCGTCGGTGAAGGCCGGGGATCGGGTATTGTTTGGGAAGTATGCGGGGACGGAGGTAAAGATTGAAGGGGAAGAGCATCTGATCATGCGGGAAGACGACATTTTGGGGATCATAGAGAAGTAGTGGAGAGATAGGTAAAGGAGCAAGACAGTAACCATAGCGAAGAAGATGGGAGGATAGGAGAGATGGCAGCAAAAGAGATAAAGTTTGATCAAGAGGCGCGGAGTGCGATATTGCAGGGGGTGAACCTGCTGGCCAACGCGGTGAAGGTAACGCTGGGGCCGCGGGGGCGGAATGTGGTATTGGACAAGAGTTTTGGGTCGCCGACGGTGACCAAAGACGGGGTCACGGTGGCCAAGGAGATCGAGTTAGAGAACAAGTTTGAGAACATGGGCGCGCAGATGGTGAAGGAAGTGGCGAGCAAGACCAGCGACGTTGCTGGGGACGGGACGACGACGGCGACGGTGTTGGCGCAGGCGATTTTTACGGAAGGCAGCAAGCTGGTGGCCGCGGGACACAATCCGATGGATTTGAAGCGAGGGATTGACCGGGCCGTAGAGGAAGTGGTGAAGGAGCTGAAGAAGATCAGCAAGCCGACCAAGGATCGGAAGGAGATTGCGCAGGTGGGGGCGATTTCGGCGAACAATGATGAGACGATCGGGGATATTATTGCGGAGGCGATGGACAAGGTTGGCAAAGAGGGGGTGATCACGGTAGAGGAAGCCAAGACCATGGAGACGAGCCTGGAAGTAGTGGAGGGGATGCAGTTTGACCGTGGGTATTTGTCGCCGTATTTTGTGACGGATCCGGAGCGGATGGAAGTGGTGCTGGAGGATTGTTATTTGTTGATCCATGAGAAGAAGATCAGCAACATGAAGGATCTGCTGCCGATATTGGAGCAGATTGCGCGCAGTGGGAAGCCGTTTTTAATCATTGCCGAGGATGTAGAAGGGGAAGCGCTGGCGACGCTGGTGGTGAACAAGCTGCGGGGGACGCTGCGGTGTGCGGCGGTGAAGGCGCCGGGATTTGGTGATCGGCGCAAAGCGATGCTGGAGGATATTGCGATACTGACTGGTGGGCGGATGATAGCCGAGGACTTGGGGATTAAGCTGGAGAATGTGAAGATGGAGGATCTGGGGCAGGCCAAGCGGGTGACGATTGACAAGGACAACACGACGATTGTGGAAGGAGCAGGGAAGAAAGCCGATATTGAGGGGCGAGTGAAGCAGATTCGGGCGCAGATTGAGGAGACGACCTCGGATTATGATCGGGAGAAGCTGCAGGAGCGATTGGCGAAGCTGGTTGGCGGGGTAGCGGTGATCAAGGTTGGTGCGGCGACGGAGACGGAGATGAAGGAGAAGAAGGCGCGGGTTGAGGATGCGCTGCATGCGACGCGGGCGGCAGTTGAGGAAGGGATTGTGCCGGGTGGCGGGGTAGCGCTGATACGGTGTTTACCGGTGCTGGAGAGTCTGAAGTTAGGGCAGGAGGAACAGCAGAAGGGTGTGGACATTGTGAAGCAGGCGCTGGTGGAGCCGCTGCGGTGGATTGCGAAGAATGCGGGGTATGACGGATCGATCGTGGTGGAGAAGGTCAAGAATGAGAAAGGTGGGTATGGGTTCAATGCGCAGACGGAGCAGTATGAGGATTTGACCAAGGCAGGGGTCATTGATCCGACGAAGGTGGTGCGGTGTGCGCTGCAGAATGCAGCCAGTGTGGCATCGTTGTTGATCACCACGGAGGCGATGGTGGCGGAGAAGCCGAAGAAGGAGACCCCGATGCCGCCAATGCCCCCAGGTGGAATGGGTGGAATGGATTATTAACATTAAGAGCAGAACGGACGGAAGTAAGCAAAACAAACGGCTCTGCGCATGATGCGCAGAGCCGTTTGTTTTGCTATTGTTAAAAAAGTTACCGCATACCGATTCACCCGGGTTTTGGTATGCGGTCATTTGTCATGCACAGTCCGGGGATTGACTTTTTTGCTGTCAAAAATTTATCCAGCTTATCTTCTCCGTGTGAACGACATTTTCTGTTCTCCAATGGGCGCTCAGTGGGTCTATGCTTGCGCAAAGTTTATTTATTGTTCATCTCATAACTTACTTGAACTACTATAAGCTGCAAAGCGGCAGAAATAAAAAAGAAACGGTCCCATAAATCACAGAGAACCGTTCCTGAAACATATGCTTATAAGAAAATTAGCAGAGTTACATCTCGAAAATAGTTGCTTAAAAGGGGATATCGCTTTCTCCTGGTGGCAGTTCCGGGACATCATCATAGGGCGGCGGTTCAGGCGCCATCCCTTTACCTTTTTCTGCCGCATTTCCCAGAAGCTGCATGTTCTGAACAATTATCTCTGTAGTCCAGCGTTTATTGCCATCTTTATCCTCCCAGTCGCGGGTCTGCAGCCTTCCTTCAATATACACCTGCCGGCCTTTTGCGAGGTATTCTCCGCAGATTTCTCCCAGTCGGCCAAAGGCCACCACTTTGTGCCATTCAGTTTTTTCTTCCTTCTGACCATCCTTGTTGTTAATAACGGTGCTGGTTGCCAAGCGAAAGTTGGTAATCGCGGTGCCGCTGCTGGTGTAGCGAACCTCAGGATCTGCCCCGAGCCTGCCAACAAGGATAACCTTATTAACACCCGCCATAATGAGCTCCTCTAATTGCTAATTGGTTGATGGGTCAGTTGATACATTGACACTCTTATTACGGCTTTGTCAGAGCTATTCTATAATCTTATCAGTTAAAGTCAAGGAGTTTCAGGCCATTCCCCAAAACATGCCAGGCACCAACGAATAAAATGAATGGTGGAGAATGTCCGGCAAGGAGTTTTAAAAGCGAGATAACAAACCGAACGGAGATGGTTTGTCCGTATTTTTGCAATTGACTATGCAGGAAAGTTACAGTAAAGTTTTTTAATATACTAATTTGATTTTGCTTTGGTTATTCTTCCGATAGACAGGGGAAAATACAAGCTCAACAACAGGTCTTTCGGTTCAAAGGGCAAGGTATTTTATGGCAGGCCGCACGCGTTCAGCAAAAGTTTCCGCAATAAAACGCCCCTATTTGTGGCGGGAAATTTTTGGCATCATTCTGATTGGTTTTTCCATTTTTATCCTTTGCAGTTTGATTACCTATGCTCAAAGTGATCCGTCTTTTTTTACCGGGTATTCGCGCCTGCCCGCAAAAATCCATAACTGGGGGGGCATTATAGGGGCGTATATTGCAGCGTGGTTATTTCAGCTGGTGGGCATTACGGCCTTTTTAGTGCCGGTAGTGTTGCTGGTTTTCTCCAAAAAAATCTTGTTTCCGACTGCTGAGGATCTTTCGTATTATGTGCAGCTTGTGCTGGCAGTAATTTTCTATCTATGCGGTGTTACCCTGTTGAGTATTTATTTTGGCAAACTTAATGTGTATCAATACCATTTCAGTGCCGGCGGACTTTTAGGCGACACGCTCGCTGCAGTGTTGAATACCTATCTGAATATCTTTGGCTCTTATTTTGCTTTGCTGCTTACCGCAGGACTTGCGTTCATGGGCATAACCGGAATTTCATATGTCAACCTGTCAAAAAAAATTGTGCAGCGTTCGATGAAGAGCGGTCAAAAGGTCAATACCCTGATCCAGCAAACGGTGAGAAAGGTTGAATGGCCTTTTTTGAAAAAAACTGAACCCGCGCACCCGGGGGCTGCTACTGAGGAGCAATGGCAGGCCCCGCCAAAGATCGTCATCAAAGGATTGTCTCAGGAAAAAAATACGCCGCCGGCGGCAAAAGCATCTCCAGTCATTCATGACGACATTATTATCCGGGAGCATCGGGAAGAGCACAAAAAAGAGCACATGTCGTTTACACCCATAGAGCGCAAATCGGTTGGCACCTATCGTTATCCGCCACTGAGCCTTCTTGATTCACCCAAAGAAAAAGACACCCGCGTCACTGAGGAAAGTCTTAAAGAAGATGCGCAGATTCTGGTGCAGAAGCTGGAAGATTTTAATATCAAGGGGCGGATCACGGAAATTAACCCCGGCCCGGTTATAACTCGCTTTGAATTTGCCCCTGCGCCGGGCATAAAAATAAACCGGATTGTCGGTCTTTCCGACGACCTGGCACTGGCACTGAAAGCGCTGAGCATTCGTATTGTGGCGCCTATTCCGGGAAAGTCAGCGGTTGGTATTGAGGTGCCCAACAAACGCCGGGAAACCGTTTATTTTAAAGAAATTGTCTCGCGAGAAGAGTTTCTCAATGCTGAATCAAAACTTGCTATTGGGTTCGGGAAAAACATCGCCGGCGATCCAGTCATCAATGATCTGGCGCGTATGCCGCACCTGTTGATAGCAGGATCAACAGGTTCCGGCAAGAGTGTTCTGGTTAATGCGATTATTTGCAGCATTCTGTATAAGGCGACGCCTGATGAAGTGAAATTTTTGATGATCGATCCCAAGCGGCTTGAACTCTCGCTGTATGAGGGTATTCCGCATCTTCTGCATCCGGTGGTCACCGACCCGAAAAAGGCCGCAGTTGCACTGCGCTGGGGCGTTGATGAAATGGAGCGGCGGTATAAGAAGTTGGCAGAAAAGGGGGTCAGGGATATAGTTCGCTATAATCAAAAGATTGAAGACGAACAAAAGGCCGCTGCCGCAAAAGCGGACAAGAGCGTGGCAGACGCCGAATCGCCTGTGGTGTCCAACGGTAAGATGCCCTACATTGTGGTGGTGATAGATGAGCTGGCAGACCTCATGATGGTTGCCGCCCGTGATGTGGAGGTGCATATTGCCCGCTTGGCGCAGATGGCGCGGGCAGCCGGTATCCATCTCATCGTCGCCACCCAGAGGCCGTCGGTGGATATTCTGACCGGCACGATCAAAGTCAACTTCCCCTCGCGTATCTCGTTTCAGGTTTCATCTAAGGTGGACTCCCGCACGATCCTGGATACCATTGGCGCAGAGCGGTTGCTCGGCAGAGGGGATATGCTGTTTCTGCCGCCGGGAAGTTCAAAACTGCAGCGGATCCACGGTGCATTTCTCTCGGAAGAAGAAACCGCACGGGTGGTTGAGTTTATTAAACAGCAGATGCCCCCCTCATACGACGAAACCATTTTGTTATCTGCAAAGACCGACGCGACCGAAGACACCGATGAGGAATTTGACGAGCTGTATGATCAGGCTGTCGCGCTGGTGGCAGAAACGGGCCAGGCATCAATCTCTATGTTACAACGCCGGTTGCGCGTGGGCTACAACCGCGCCGCCCGCATGATAGAAAAAATGGAAGAACAGGGGGTTGTGGGGCCCAGCGACGGCGTCAAACCGCGCAATGTGCTGATTCATCGACTGTAAGAAAAGACTGACAGGAGGCGTGTCTTGAGCCGCACCAGCAGGCAGCGGGGCGGCATCGAAGACCAGGATATATGTGCCAACAGAGCAAGCTGACAATCACCCGGATACTGCTGTATAGCATAGCAGTTTTTTTTGGTACGACCGGTATCGGATTTGCCGTCCTTGCGGCTGACGACTGTATTCAGGCAGTGGAACAGCAGTATGCTGGTTTGCAGGATTTTTGTGCCAACTTTGAGCAGCAGACCACGATCGGTTCGTTACAGCGCGTTGAAACGGCGGAAGGCACGGTCTGTTATAAAAAGACCGGTAAGATGTACTGGGAATATAAAAAGCCGACCGCGCAACAGATCTATCTCTTTGGCGATACCCTGTGGTTTTATTTGCCGGAGGATAAGCAAGCGATGAAAAATGATACGGCAAAGCTGCCCGCTGATATTACCGCCGATTTATTTGCCGGCACGCTTAAGATCAGGGATAAATTTACTGTTGCCCGCATCCAGGAGCATTCCGTGCCCGGAAAACAGGGCATAGAAATAGAGCTTATTCCCAAACAGCCGCATCCTAACATGAAACGTTTGACACTCTGGCTGGATTGCAAAAAGCGGTATATCATTCGCTCAGCACTTGAAGATGAAATCGGCAACCTCACCGTGCTGCAGTTTTCAAAGTTTAAGGTTAACAAAGGAATCAGCGACCGGATGTTTATTTTTACTCCGCCAGCGGGGGTGGATATTTTTGAGCCGCCAGCTCTGTCATCACCGCACCATTCACCGTAACCCTGCCGACCTATCTTATAATCACGGTCTATAATGATGAAGTCCGATCCCCAGGAGTTTTCTGATCTGTTGCGGCCGTTCGCAGAAATCAGAAGGGCCATAGAGCAGACCACCGGTGATATTTTTGTGTCAGGCGTGAAGGGTTCGCTGCCGGCATTTTCTCTGGCGCGGCTGTTCGCGGAACTGAACAGAACATTTTTAGTGGTTACCGGAACTCCCGATTTGGCCCTGGAGATATTTAATGAACTGCTGTTTTTTCGCGGCATTGAAGAGAACAGCCAGGCAGCCTCTTCTCCCCAGGTCTTGCTGTTCCCGGCCCTTGAAACCCACCCCTATGAAAATGTCCCAAACCATCCGGATGTCTGTGGCCAGCGGATGTGGACTCTGTATCAGCTCTGCGCGGTACACCATCCCCGCATCATCGTAACCTCCATCCAGGCGCTCCTGCAGAAACTGATACCGAGACAAATGTTATTCAGCGCGGTGTGTCGGCTGTCTGTGCAGCAGGAAGTAAATCGGGATGAGTTGTGCCGGCGGCTTATAGAAAGCGGCTATGTGCGGGTCAGCCTGGTAGAAGACCGAGGCGACCTCAGTATCCGCGGCGACATTATGGATATCTTTCCCCCCGGCTACCAGTTTCCGGTGCGCATCAGTTTTTTTGGCGACAGCATTGAATCTATCAGGATCTTTAATCAGGCAACGCAGCGATCACTTGGCGAACAACCTGAGTGTAGCATTGTGCCCGTGAAAGAAGCGGTGCTCAACAGGGAGACCATTGAACGGTTCAGGCTAACAGCCCGCAACAGTGCTGCGCACGGCTTGTTCGCGGGCAGCCGGGGAAAAGCATTTCAAGACAGCATCCTCAACGGATTCTTCCCCTCAGGCATTGAATATGCGGTTTCCTTTATATATCCCGAACTTGATACCCTGTTTGCATATCTGCCCGACCGCGCGTGCTGCGCCTGGATCGAACCCGCAGCCATTACCCAGCAGCAGAAAGTATTTCAGGAGGCGGTGGAAACCTATTACCTCGCGGCGCTTGACGAACAGCGTGTGGTCTCGCCGCCCGATGCAATTTTTATTGAACCCGGCCAGATACAACGCCACGCTGCACACCACCAGCATGTATATTATGAAACCCTCCGCACCGAGCGATCCCATGAAACGCAAATTGCCCTGCCAACCGAGGCAAACGATGACATTCGGCGCGAGCTGATTGATGTTAACTCACCGCGGGGAGCACTCGCGCCACTGGCAGAAAAACTGGAAGCATGGCTTGACGAGGGGAATAGAATCGTGCTCGTCGGCCATACAGCGGCTCAAGCCGAACGCCTTCGCGAGTTATGCGCGGATTATGGCTTGCAGGGGCGGGTTACCGGAGGCGTCAGGGGATTGGAGGATTTTGTTTGCATGCCGCCAGGCACCCTGGAATGTAAAACCGGTTGGTTATCCCGGGGATTTCGGTTCATGCCGGGACATTTTATTATTATAACCGAAGAAGAAATTTTTGGCGAAAAAAAGCGGCATGCTGCCCGGGCACGATTTCAAGAGGGGATCGAAATTTCAAGCTTTGCCGATCTCAAGGAAGGCCATTACATTGTTCACCGGGATCACGGCATAGGACGGTATCGAGGACTTGCGACGCTTGAGGCGGGTGGAATCCGCGGCGATTACCTTGCCCTGGAGTATCTGGGGGGAGACAAATTATATGTGCCGGTTGACCGCATCAGCCTCGTGCAGAAATATGAAGGAGCTGAAGACACCATTCCGCGTCTTGACAAACTGGGAGGGGTGTCGTGGAAGAACATCAAGCGCAGAGTAAAAGATGCCATTCAGCGCATGGCCCGAGACCTGCTGGAACTCTATTCAGCGCGCAAAGTCTATGAAGGATATGCGTTTGCACCGCTTGACCACCATTACCGGGAATTTGCCGCGGCCTTTCCCTATGAAGAGACGCCGGATCAGCTGGCAGCCATCGAGGATGTCATGCAGGATATGTCGGCGGCAAAACCGATGGATCGCCTTGTGTGCGGAGACGTTGGGTATGGCAAAACAGAAGTCGCATTGCGCGCGGCTTTTCGCGCGGTGATCGAGGGTAAACAGGTGGCGGTGCTGGTGCCCACCACGGTTCTGGCGCAGCAGCATTATCAGACTTTTACCGAACGGTTTACCGCGTATCCCGTGCATGTGGACATATTGAGCCGCTTCAGAAACCGGGCGGATCAGAAAAAAATTATTGAAGGACTTGCCACCGGCAGCATTGATATTATTATTGGGACGCATCGCCTGTTGCAACCGGACGTTCTCTTTAAAGATTTGGGACTGGTGGTGATTGATGAAGAGCATCGCTTTGGCGTTAAGGACAAGGAGGTTTTGAAAAAACTGCGGCGCACGGTGGATGTTCTGACCCTTACCGCCACACCTATCCCGCGCACGCTGCAATTCTCACTGCTGGGCATTCGCGATTTTTCGGTAATAAACACACCGCCTGAAGACCGGCTTTCCATACGGACAGTTGTTACCCGTTTTGATGAAGGGATCATCCGCGAAGCAATTCTCCAGGAACTGCGACGCGGCGGGCAGATATTTTTTGTCCATGACCAGGTGCGGTCCATTGCCGCCATGGCGCTCTTTTTGCAAAAACTGGTCCCGGAGGCGCGGCTGGCAATCGCACACGGCCAGATGAAATCACGGGAACTGGAACAGGCAATGGTCAAATTCATCCGCAAGGAGATTGATCTGCTGGTGTGCACCACCATCATTGAATCCGGCCTCGATTTTCCGGCTGCAAACACCATCATTATCAACCGGGCGGATAAACTGGGCTTGGCACAGATGTATCAACTGCGGGGGCGGGTCGGGCGCGGCAAGGTGCGGGCCTATGCCTATCTGCTTATCCCGGCGGAGTCTGCTATTAATCAGGATGCGGTAAAACGGCTCGAGGCGCTGGCAGAATTTACGGAACTCGGTTCAGGGTACCGGCTTGCCACACGCGACCTGCAATTGCGCGGGGCAGGAAATATACTCGGCCATGCCCAGTCGGGACATATCGCGGCGGTGGGCATGGAGATGTATCTGCAAATGCTTGATGAGACCATCCATGAACTCAAAGGGGAACAGGTTCTTCCTCGCATAGATCCGGTGGTAAATCTGCCCGTGCAGGCTTATATCCCTGAGGACTACATTCCTGATATTAATCAGCGGCTGGTGATTTATCGGCGCCTGGCAGCAGCCCTTGCTGATCATGAAATAGAGGATCTGGAACGCGAACTTAAAGACCGCTACGGCTTGCTGCCGCTGCCGGTCGAACAATTGCTGCACATAGCGCGACTGAAGGGGCTATTACGCCGTTATTTAATCAATGCGGTGGATTATGCCGGTAACCAGCTCGTTTTTTCCTTTCATGAAAAAGCGGAAGGATCGCTTGAAAAAATACTGACACTTGTGTCCCAGAACCCGGAGCGGTTCCGCTTTACCCCAGATCTTAAGCTTATCGCCAGGACCAGTGCGGCCGCAGAGCAGAACCTCCTTGCCGAAATTAAAAACATCTTGAAATAGAAAAGACCTTTGTGATTTAATACAAGCATGGCAGGTAAGAGGGAAACGGATAGTCTTCTGCCGGGTTGCAGGAAGATTTGATTGGTATCCTGGGTGTTGCCAACCTCCAAATTCTCCAAACATTTTCTCGGGTTCGTGAACCGTTGAATCCGCCGACCAAACAAGAGCAAACGGAGAACAATATGCTGAAACGAGCAGTTCAGGTGCTGGCATTGGTTTTGTGTAGTTTCTGCTACACAATTGCCGGTGCGGAAGAACTTATTGATCGCATTGTGGCCGTGGTGAACAATGATGTGATAACCCTTTCAGACCTCAACAAGGTTACCGCCCTCATGTTTGCCGGCATTGATAAAAATCAGAGTTTTACCGAAGAGCAGCGGGCAGAGGTTGAACAAAAAGCATTGGAACAGCTCATTGAGAAAAAACTCATCGAACAAAAAGCCCGGGAATTTGATATAAAAGTGAGCGACAAAGAAGTGAACCGGGCGATAGAAGATGTGCTGAAAAGAAACAATCTCAGCCTTGAGCAATTAAAGGAAATTTTGAAAAAGGACGGCGCAAGCTTCGAGGAATATCGCAAAATGCTCCAGTCTGAAATCCTTCAGTCAAAAGTAATTGGGCGGGAAGTCCGCTCAAAGGTTACCATTACCGACAAGGATATCCACGAATATTATGAAAAGAATGTGAAACATCAGGAAAAAACCGGTGAAAAAGTCAGGATTCAGCAGATATTTTTTGCCACTCCTCCTGACATGATGCCGAAACAGGTTGAGAAGCTTGCCAGCCAGTTGGAAGAGATCAGAGCAAAAATAGTGGGCGGAGAGGATTTTGGCCGGATGGCAGTTGCGTTTTCTCAAGACCCGTCGGCAAAAGAAGGGGGTGATTTGGGATATTTTGGCCGCGGAGAGCTGTTACCGGTCATTGAAAATGCTGCGTTTAGTTTGCAGATCGGCGAGGTCAGCACGGTGATTCGAAGCCCTGCTGGTCTGCATCTCATAAGGGTCATTGATAAAAAAGGCGGTGATGGTCAGACCGGGATTCATGCGAATCGCGAAGAGATAGAAGAAAGCCTTTACCGCCAGGAAGTAGATGCGCTGTTTATCAAGTGGATGGAAGAGCTGAAGAAGAAGGCATATATTAAGATTTATATGTGATACTTCTGTTGCGTTCCCTGCTGGTTCCCCCCTGTATCTCGAATGGTCTTGGCACCGGTTCCTTCTCGGTTCACACGGGCAAGGGTGGCAAATGCAACAACGTCACTGCAAAGTCTACCCTTTTTTCGTTTCGTCTCGCCATTAAGTTAAGAGCTGACATATCTTCTGACATTTTTTACCCCTCATTTTTAAACAATAAAAACTTTTTGGGTAAACAAAAATAACGGACTTTTAAAAACCCGTAACTATCTTTCTGCGTACTCCTTCACCTTGATCAATAAAACTGATTACGCTATGTAGTACGCAACTAGTCGCTTTTAACGGATTAATGGCAATAAATTAATAAGTCAATAGAGAGTCGCCCTTCTTTTATTCCTCAACAATATCTTCTGCTCACATTTGTATGCCATTTTTGTATAGCTAACAAATTATCCTATTTACAATATTAAAATTAATGTTCTGATTTTAATTTGGCAATTAATGATGGAAGCTCTTTTTCAACCCAAGAAATAATATTATTTTCCAAAAATGAAAAAAACATTAATATGTTTTTAATCTCATTGTTATATGAATTTATTTTTTCTTCTGTATCATCCTTTGGTTGTTTTATTTGTGGTGATTATTCCGCTCCAAAGTTTCCACTGATTACGGTGGAAAGTTTCCACCCATAACGCTCTAAAGTTTCC
>FWPV01006952.1_pt1 | contig 21079 bp, 21 predicted proteins | sample 2228371 | NCBI WGS metagenome assembly FWPV01 (sample SAMEA103939776, study PRJEB20133) | metagenome | reverse complement strand
TCAGCTCCCTTAGCGCCTGCTCAGCTTCGGCCGCCGCCTGAACCTCGTCGCCACAGGCCTTCTCACCCGCCAGCGCCAGCTTCGCAAGCCCTGCCGTCACCTGCCGGTGCGCGCCCTTCAAAGCCACCGGCGCCAAAGCCTCAGTCCCCGCCATGTCCGCGCTCGCATGCCGCCCCTGCCGCACCAGCTGCGCCAGCTCCACGCTGCAACCCAGCTCCGGCTTCGCTACCGCCGCCTGAATCAGCCCGTTGGTCTGGCTCGACCAACCGCGAATGTCCGGTACGAACGCCTGCATCACGTCACGGTATTCTCGAACTGGGTTGGCCGATGCGACACGCGTAGCACCCATGACTGGTCCAACTGCCAGAACGATGACCAGAAGAACCTTGATGCGTGCCATTGTCAACCCCTTTCTTGCGCTCTACCGTAAGCTCGTTGCTTACGAGACCCAGTGTGCGCCATCCCGAGCCGCTTTGCTTGACGCCTGGCTGCCGTGGCAATGACGGTCGGCGGTGGCACTGCTTACCAAAGGCTGACGGATTTCTGAAATCCCGGCTTCGAGCACCCACGGCTTGCCGATCAGCCACCCGGGGCCGAAGACTCCAAGGACGGGCGGCAAATGGCAGCGCCGCCAGGTGGCGCCCGTGTCCGGTTGGAGGCACTCGGCGGCGGCCTCAAGATCCCGGGCGAGCCCTGGAATCGCGCCTCCCAAGGAGTCACCGCGCATGGGCCAACTATGCTAGGGACCGGTCGTCGCGCCCCGAACCGCGTCAGCCGATGCTGTACCTGATTTCTCGCGGCTGCCTTCAGGAGTGCGGCGCATTCTGGGGCCGTGCCCTGCCCTGGACTGGCAAGAGCCGGGCCGCGCACCAGCCCATGCTCGGCCGTCATTCGATCAAGACCCGGGCGCTGGGGCCGCAGTCGGCTGGCGACGGGCCTTGGCTAGCCCTGACTGCCGGGCGCGGAAGGTGGCGATGGGCTTTGACACGTCCCACCGGAGACACTTTCATGTCTCGGCATTGACTACGGAGAGCCGGATCGTGCCGCTGACGGCTGCGGCCAAGCCTTGGACCAGGTCTGACCAGGTCTGGCGGATATCGGGAAGTTGGCCGACACCACTGTGGGGCCTGGTGCGACTGCCGCCGACGCTATCAGGCAGCGCCCTGCAGGTAACTCGGCGACCAGTCTCACCAAAGGCGCTGCGAACGGAGTCCGCACCTGGACAAACCGGCCGGCCGGCACTATTGCTTATACCGGGCCTGCTCCTACAATCCGCTTCGTATAGCACGCCGGGAGTTTCCACAAGGAGGGCACAGAGATGACGTGCGCGTATCGTCTACTAGCGGCGTCGGTCCTGACGGCCAGCCTGTTGATCGGCTCCACTCCACACTCGGTCGTAGGTGGCGTGCCCACGGCTCGGCCCGCCGCCGACGAGGTGTGGACAACCTATACCAACGCCAACTACGTCTCTGCCCTGGCGCACGATCCCCGATCCGGCAGCATCTGGGCGGCGACGGGCGGCGGCGTCGTTCAGTGGTTTGGTGTAACCGGCAAATACCTGAAGTACACCACCCTTCATGGGCTGGCAGATAACGTCGCCCAAGCCGTCGCCATTGACGCGCTCAGCGGCGATAAGTGGTTCGGAACGGCGGGCGGCGTTAGCCGCCTGGCACCGGACGGCACCTGGACGACCTTTACGACCGCCGACGGGCTGGCCGACAACGAGGCTTGGGCCGTCGCCATTGACGCGCTCAGCGGCGACAAGTGGTTCGGAACGAAGGGCGGGCTGAGCCGTCTGGCCGCTGACGGCACCTGGACCACCTTCAGGCACGAGGAGGGACTGGCCGATAACCAGGTTTGGGCCATTGCCATCGACCCGGCCAGCGGCGACAAGTGGTTCGGAACGGCGGGCGGCGTTAGCCGCCTGGCACCGGACGGCACCTGGACGACCTTTACGTCCGCCGACGGGCTGACCAGTCACCAGGTGTGCGCCATCGGCATCGACCCCACCACCGGCGACAAGTGGTTCGGAACGTATGGCGGCGTGAGCCGCCTGGGATCGGACGGCACCTGGGCGAGCTTCGCAATCCCTGACGGGCGATTCGGAAACATCGTCCGGTCGATTGCCATCGACCCGGCCAGCGGCGACAAGTGGTTCGGAACGGAGGCTGGGGTGAGCCGCCTGGCCGCTGACGGCACCTGGACCACTTTCAGAGCCGAGGACGGACTGGCCGATAGCGAGGTCTGGGCCATCGCCATCGACCCGGCCAGCAGCGACAAATGGTTTGGAACGCACAAGGGAGTGAGCCGCCTGGGATCAGACGGCCAGTGGGCTACTCTCGCGACTGACGACGGCCTGGCCGGTTACTACGTTGACGCCGTCGCCATCGATCAGGCCAGCAATGACAAGTGGTTCGGAACGGTCTGGGGTGTGAGCCGCCTTGCGTCCGACGGGAGCTGGAGCACCTTCACGACCAAGAACGGGCTGACGGACGATTGGGTCTGCTCAATCGCCGTCGACCCGGCCAGTGGCGACAGGTGGTTCGGTACCGAGCGCGGGGTCAGCCGTCTGGCCGCCGACGGCACCTGGGCCACCTTCCGGACGGCGGACGGCCTGGGGGGCGAGCGGGTCAACGCCATCGCCATCGACCCGGCCAGCGGCGACAAGTGGTTCGGAACGGAGGCTGGGGTGAGCCGCCTGGCCGCTGACGGCACCTGGACCACCTTCACAGCCGAGAACGGGCTGGCCGGAAACTGGGTTTGGGCAATTGCCGTCGACCCGACCAGCGGCGACAAGTGGTTCGGAACGTTCGAAGGCCTGAGCTGGCTGTCCGCCGACGGCACCTGGACTACGGTGACAACCAAAGACGGTCTGGCCGCTGACGATGTCCGGGCCATCGCCATCGACCCGGCCAGTGGCGATAAGTGGTTCGCGACGTCGGCCGGCGTGAGCTGCCTCGCCGCCGATGGCACGTGGACTACCTTCACAACCGACGCCGGACTGGCCAACAACGACGTTCGCGCCGTTGCCATCGACCCCGCCAGCGGCGACAAGTGGTTCGGAACGGGGCGAGGGGTCAGCCGGCTGGCCGCCGACGGCACCTGGACCACTTTCCGGACCGGCGAGGGGCTGGCCGACGACGATGTGCTGGCTATAGCCATCGACCCTGCCAGCGGCGATAAGTGGTTCGCAACGGCGGCCGGCGTGAGCTGCCTGGGTGTCATTCGGCCGAGGTCGGCGCTCTTCTTGCCGTGGGCAATAATGGACTGGTGAAACCAGGTTCGTCTCAGGTTGCTGTCGCCCACTGGAACCAGCGTCGCTCGAAACTGTGGCGCCCAGCGTGGCCACCGCAGCCCGTGCTCCGACAGGTCCCCACATGGCCCGATGGTGCGCCCGCAAGGCATCGGGCTTGACGGGCTGCCTCGACGTAAGACGGCCCTGAGCATTGCCACTGCGATGCGCGAGGCAGAGGCCGCGCCCGAGAGCTGCCACAGCCTGCACCCCACGCCAGGGCGCAATTGCGGAGGGTGCACAAGCGACCGGCGGCCGATCGGGTGACCGGCCGCCGGTCGTGGTATAGATGCGCCGGCTGTTAGCTTGCCGCTCTAGTCCTTAGTTCGTCGCCACAGTTGCGCCGTTCGTCGTCTCAGGAACTCGCCCCGGCCCGCCCAAGAGCTGGATGATCGGTGCCAGGCCACTGCTCAGCTCCCTTAGCGCCTGCTCAGCTTCGGCCGCCGCCTGAACCTCGTCGCCACAGGCCTTCTCACCCGCCAGCGCCAGCTTCGCAAGCCCTGCCGTCACCTGCCGGTGCGCGCCCTTCAAAGCCACCGGCGCCAAAGCCTCAGTCCCCGCCATGTCCGCGCTCGCATGCCGCCCCTGCCGCACCAGCTGCGCCAGCTCCACGCTGCAACCCAGCTCCGGCTTCGCTACCGCCGCCTGAATCAGCCCGTTGGTCTGGCTCGACCAACCGCGAATGTCCGGTACGAACGCCTGCATCACGTCACGGTATTCTCGAACTGGGTTGGCCGATGCGACACGCGTAGCACCCATGACTGGTCCAACTGCCAGAACGATGACCAGAAGAACCTTGATGCGTGCCATTGTCAACCCCTTTCTTGCGCTCTACCGTAAGCTCGTTGCTTACGAGACCCAGTGTACGCCATCCCGAGCCGCTTTGCTTGACGCCTGGCTGCCGTGGCAATGACGGTCGGCGGTGGGGGTGCTTACCAGGCCCTGACGGATTGCTGAAAAGGGGCGTCGTCGGCGATGCACTGCGCGCCAAAGTGGCCGAGGCGGCAGCCGTGGCGCGCCAGGCCGATGGCGACTCTGCGCGGCCGGCTCGTGGTTGCGGCCCAGTCATGAACGCCGCAGCTCAGACGCACTCGGGGTCAACGAGCCGCACCGCTAGTTCGTCGTTGCACGCCGAAAGAGTGAAGGGAGGTACATCGCGACCCACGGTTGGGCCGTCGCTTCGGGCGTGGGCGTGATCACGGCTGTGGTCGGCGGGCTGGGCGAGACCGGCGTCTCAGTCGGAGGGCTGCTCGTCGGCGGGGGTGCCCAGCCAGGCCCGCAGATCTCAGAACCAACATCGTCGATAGACATGGAGGTGGACACGTCGTCCTGGTCATTGCGGAAGCCAAACCCAAGACAGGTTGGCCTGGCTTGCATAATCGGGAAAGCCGTCTCCGGTATCCTCACCTCAACGGAGCGCCAGACATCCTCAGTGGCATCCTCGTCGGAGAAACCGATCAGTTGCCAAAGCTTGCGGCTGCGCTGACCAGGAGCGTCGAGAGCCGAGTAGGCGCGCACGCGGCGGCATTGGCCGCGCCCCGCCAAGTCATGTTGTAGGCCCCCTCAAGCCGCCGACAAGTCCGCCGGTTGCTGGCCGCTGCGACCGGGAGAGTCATATCGGGAGAGCTTAGAGCCGGGCCTGGCCAGTGGCATGGTCGCCGGACGCAAGCCGGTGTGGGCCCCCTGGCGTGTGGCAACCGGCTGTAGCGCAGGCAGGCTGGCCCAAAGTCCCACTGGGCGCTATGGCCTTAGGGCTTGGCGCTCGGCCACTCTGTGTGGGCCGGCCAGCCGGCAGAGAGCCGCCTTGCCCACCAGCCGCTTGACGAGCCCGCTCGGCGCGGGCATAGTCCCGGTGCTTCGCGCCTGCCCTTCTGGCGCCAGGTTGGCCACTGGCGAAAGGCCATGACGCGAGCGCCTGTCGCCTGCATGAGCAGCGGCGGCGGAGCACGGCCGCCCGGCCAGCGGCGGGCGTAGAGGCTGTGGTCAGAGTGACTCTGCAAAGCGAGAGGAGCCTGCCAGACGGTCGGTTGGCCGAGCTTGTAGCGACGATCCTGCGCCTTGAAGCGCTGACGCCCGGCCAGCTGAACGCGTTCCAGGGCGCAGCCATGCATCGCAAGTTCTTAGAACTGATCGAGTCCAGGAGCGCCGCCTGGTCTGCTGGACTCCACGAGCAGGCGCCGCTCAAACCTTTCACCGTCTCGGGTCTGCTGCCAGCAGCCGGGACTCCCACTCGCAGGCTCGTTCGACCCGGACAAACCTACCGCTGGCGGGTGACCACCTTCAGCGAACCGGTCACTCGTTTGTGGCTTGAATCGGTGTTGCCACACCTGCCGCCCAAGATGACCATCGACCAGGTGTCGTTCGCCATTCGGGGCTGGACTACTGAGGCGTCCGAGGACCACCTGGCGGGTACGGCATCATTCGCCGGTCTCGCGGCCCAGGCCCAGCACAGACAGACGGCGGACGCCTCGGGCACACGTGTCCACCTGCGCTTCATGTCGCCCACCACCTTCCACTCCCAGGGTGTACAGCTACCGCTCCCGGTTCCCCAGCTCCTCGTCAGCAGCTGGCTGCACAAGTGGAACGCGTTCAGTCCCATCCCTCTGCCCCTGTCCTGGCAGGACCTTCCTCGAGCGCAATATGCACTTTGCCAGGCTGCGATCAGGACCTTGCCTGTCCGCTGGGGCCTGCGACTGGTGATCGGCTTTCTCGGAGACTGTACGTTGACCGCACGCAACAGCGATCCGCCCTGGAGTGCAGCGCTAGACGTCCTCTCCAACTTCAGCTTCTGGTGCGGGACGGGACATCATGCCCCATACGGTTTTGGACAAACCGTGCGGCAGGGCTGAGGGCCGCACGGCCTTGTCGGAGGATGGCATGCCGCTACGCGCCGAAGGCCGGCTCTTAGCCAGCGCCGCACCGGACTCACGCCACCAGGCCCAGGTTGACTACCGCTCCGCTCTTCGTGAGAGTGTCCATGAATGGCGGCCCTGGCCGCGAGTTCTGCGCCATCCCAAGGGCGTCACCTCTTCGCCGATCGACTCCCAGGTCGCTCATTCGGTTATAGGCCGCATCCATTCGTCGGGCCCGGCCGCCAGTCTGGCGCCCGAGGGCCGCGGCAGGTGAGCCGCCGGTGCGGCGCCGATAGGCCTTCAGAGCCACCTACCTGCCCTGCCCTCTCGGCCACGCGTGCTTAACGCCGCCTGCTTCCGCGCTTTCCCTTGATCGTGTGGAAACCGGACTAATCCCCGTCGGTGGATTGAAACCTGTAGCGACACCAGAGGAAACATTACCGCCCGTGCAGCTGGAAACGCGACTAACCCCCGTCAGTGGATTGAAACGTGGTCTTGTGGAGCAGCCGCATTGTGACCGCAGGCGGAAACGGCACGAATCCGAGCCAGAGGCTTGCAGCCCAGAAGTGCGATCGACGTCGAGGAGGAGCTTGTAAGTTCGGCTGGAAATGTGACTAATCAGGTTAGGGGATTGAAACATTACTCTGTTGGCGCCTCCTTGTGCCTTTCTGCTGTTGAGATAGCACGAATCCTCGTTAGGGGATTGAAACCTGGCGCCCTACGTCGATGTCGCCATCGATGACTGTGTGGTCGAAATGCGACCAATCCCCGTCAAGGGGCCTGAAACCTGCACCGGCGCTGCACTCGGCCGCTGGTGCCGGCCCGAGTAGCCTCGAGTCGCCCGTGGCTGCCTGAGCAAGGCAGCGGTCAGTCCATGGGGGGTGGCACAGCTGTCTGCCGCGTGCGACCGAACCGCCCGGCCCCACCTGGAGCTGGCCATTGTGCTCGCCTGGCACATCCGAGCTGGTCTGGCTACTATCGAGCGTGGTGCCGCGCAAGGCTTGGTCGGTCCGGAGCCACCGTCCCGCCCGCAACTATTCACCGAGCGCGGTAGTCGAAGATAGCGCCTCCGACTCGTTCATAGAAAGGGCTAATGGGTCATAGACATGGCCGTCCTACTGTCATTCCTTGGCACGGGTACCTACCAGGAGACTACCTACTTTCTTGATGGAAAGTCCCAACAGACGCGGTTCTGTCCAGCGGCGCTCGCCGCCATCCTCCGGCCAGAGACCATGCTGATCGCGATGACCGAGGCTGCCAAAGCTGCGCACTATGAGGCGCTGGCTCTGGAAGTCCAGCAGCTCACTGGAGGCGCAACCAAGGTCGCGAAGGCTTTGCTCCCCGAGCACAAGGACGAGATGGACCTGTGGGCAACCTTCGACCGCATCACGGCTGACATACCGCGCGCCGACAGGGTGATCATCGATATCACCCACGGCTTCCGGTTCCAGCCCATGTTGGGATTTCTTGCCGCGGCTTTCTTGCGGACTGCTCATCGAGTCCAGATCGATGCAATTTACTATGGTGCCTGGGAAGCAAGGGATACCGCTACGAATATTTCACCGGTGTTCGATTTGACTCCATTTCTCACGCTACTCGACTGGACGATCGCCACTGACCAGTTGCTGGCCACGGGCGACAGTGACTCTTTGTCCAAACAGCTCGAGCAAGCGCACCGCTTGCCATGGCAACGGGCCGCCGCAAAACCGCGAGCACCCGCCACGGCAAGCTTACCGCGTCGGCTACAGACCGTGGCTGGGATCCTGGAGACGCTCGGCGAGGCCTTGAGGCTTAACCGCCCCGCGACGGCCACCGAGACCGCTGCCCAGCTGTTGGACCACCTGGACTCCGTCCGTACCGAGGCCGGCACCTGGGCGCGGCCGTTCGCTGCCCTGTTGGACCAACTGCGGACAGAGTACGAGGATCTCGCTTTGCGGTCCGACCCCGGAAGCCCGGATTATGGCGTCGCCGCTCTAGCGACACAGCGCAACCTGGTGCGTTGGTACGTCAAGCGGCGACAGTACGTCCAGGCTTTCACTCTGGCGCGCGAGTGGCTTGTCTCGTTCGCCGCGCACAAGTTGGGCTGGGACACACTCAAGGATCGCGAGGTAGTCGAGGGCTTGTTGAACGCTGCAACACTGCTCGCCCGGAGTGGCCGGGAGTTACCGCTTCGAGACACGACCGAACAATGGATGGCCGAGCTGGCTCCGCTCTGGGCAAGCATCACTCAGGCCCGCAACGATCTTGCGCACTGTGGAATGAGCCAGCACCCCCGTTCCGCGAAGGTACTCGAAAAAGCGGCCGCGCAACTGCAGGATAAGCTCTCCCTTTTCGAACTCTGAGGGGCCGGCAAGGCCTGGCGAGCAGGATCGGCGGGCTTACGGCCCGCCGGGAGCGGCCGAGAGCACGGACGCGCGGCGGAACCTTCTTGCCCTGAACGGCCGCCGGCGAGCACCATCAGCCCGATTCACTTGCCTTGGTCGACCGCCGCCAAGCGCGCAGAGCGCGATCCACTTGCCCTGGTGGGCGACCGGCGAGCATCATCCGCAGGATTCAGTTGCCCTCGTGGACTGCCGCCAGGCACGATCGGCCGAGGGCGCCTGCGCTCGCAGACCGCAGCCAGGCGCCACCGGACGATGGTCCAGGCGCGGGCGCCGACCGCGAGTTCGCGAACCATCTTCGGCGCTCAGATCCTGGGCTAACGAGATGGCACAACCGTGGGAGAATCTGAAGGCCGAGGCGCGAAGCAACTCAGCGCTCAGGTCCTGGGCTAACCGTTTCCGAGGCTGTCCAAGAGTTCTCGCACCCAGGGCTTGCCCTCCCATCCGGGCAGAGCCCCCACATCGCGAAGCCGACGAACGATGACCGTTGCCAATGGCTGACGTGCCGGATCATCGGGCGGCAGCCCGGCCCACTTAGTGTAGAACGCATGGGCCTCAGGTTTGACTCGGTGGGAAGGCAAGGCTTCCATCGCTCGGACAAGAGGGCTGCTCTCTGTGACGCCAGGCACGCCCGGCGTGCGGAGATCGGTGAGTTCAGGGCTTGCAGTGCCTGTGCCGGGGCTGGGCTCTTGCCCAGCCGCTCCACCCGGCTCGCCAGCCTGGGTAGATTCGGCACGACTCAGCCTGCCGTAGCCGCTAGCGGTCTTCCCACCGATCCCGTAGTCCTCGAGCGCCTGTAGCGTTACCTTGAGGCCCAGTTGAGCCCAGGCTTCCGACGGACCCTGTATGGCAAGCCAAAACCGCCCGCGGACGCTCAGGTACTGGATGGGAACGGGGTCGTCGAAGTCCCAGGGCCATTGGGCTCCGCCCCTCTGGTAGTACGTCGGATGATGCACCGTGATAACGTCAAGGACGAGTGGTCTGTCGTCCGGAGCGCTGTCGGGAACATACCAGGCATCGTAGAAAGTGATGTGACCCGCCTCACCGGTCGAGCCGAACAACACATCGCAGCACTCAGACATTGCTTGGGACACACTGCCCGAAGCAGTCCGACCGGCAACGGACTCGAAGTAGTGCCGTGCCAAACCCTTCAGAGCCGAACCGGGAATAAGAGGCATGCCGTAGGTGTGATGGAGAGCGATGCCCGTCTCGAGCACGCTCTCCGCCCCCAGGCCGACGATCAGCCGACCCTGGGTCTGCGCTTCTGCCTCGGCAAGAAAGCCCCCCTGGCCAGCACAATAATCCCGAATCGCCAGGCGCGCCCGCTGCAACGCGGCGCGGTAGGCCTCGCCGGAGCGGGCGCTGGTGACACGCTGGAGCAGCTTGGCCCTCTCCGGGCTGGCCGCACCCGCGCACTGCGCTCTTAGGGTCTTCGCCAACTCCAGCGCGGCATTGTCAACCGCGTGTCCGGTGGCACCATCCAGAGCCTCACCCAGCCGGTCACGAACTGCTCGCGTCGTCATCGGTGTCCTCGCCGCCCTCGGCGGCAGTCTCCAGGCGCGCCGCGGCAAGCCGCCTGTGGTAGGCCCAACCCGCGAGGAAAGACCGGGACAGGCTCATGTACTCCTGAAGCGACTGGCAGCCAAGAAGCGACTCCATCAGCCTGTCGGACGGCACCCCCATCACTGCCGCGGCATGCTGCTTGATGAGGTCGTATGCCCGGCCATCGGCTGAGCCCTCCGGCCGGGCCCGCTCCTCGACAAAGGCCATTGCCTGGCACAGCCCGCATGCCCGAACGAGCGCAGCCAACCTCTTGCAGTAAGACAAGTACTTCTCCTGTACTTGGGGGTCCTGGCGCTGCACCTCCGCAATGTCATTGATTGCCTGTCTAAGATACTGCTGTTGTCTAGTCATCGCTTTTTCCCCGTCAGGCACACGCGCACCAGACCTTTACCAACGCTGGCATTGCCACCAACCTGAATCACCTTCGGTGTTGACAACAGTGCATACATCTTCTCAGCGGTTTCGGGCTCGGCCCGTTGGCACAGGACGGGTGCGGCGAAGATCGCCTCCGCCGGGACAGCTTCCTCATACCAGAGAGCGTTCTGCGCAACAGTCCTGGTTCGTGGGTCGATCCTGACTCGCGCCGTCACCTCAGTGGCCGTTTCGCATAGAAAGCTGAAGGTGTCGTCATGCACTACTGCCAACCGCTGCCGAAGCTGCGCAGCCCAGGCCTTATCAGTCGGAAACACCGCGTCACCGAGATGCTCCGCCAGTGTCTCCACGGGGCCCTCGCCGCCAGCTACCACAGATTGCTCTACCACCGATAGGTCAAGATCCTCGAGTACCACCAATCTACTAATAGGCCCGGGAGCCTCTCGCTGAGTCGGCCCGGCTCGGGGCGCTTGGCAGAGGGCCGATGCAGATGCTACAGCAACCTTGTTTGCCTCATCAAGAGTCAGCGAAATCTTGGGAAAGGGTAGCTCCAAGTGGTCGCAGTCGCGCTTCAAGCGCTGCAAGGCCAAGGGGCAGGTCACCCAGGCGAACGTGCCCCATAGGCTCCGCACGGGCAGGCAGACGATGCGCGCATCGGGGAATACGAGGTCGCCAGCGAATTCTGACGCTCGGTCCACGCCCGGCCCGAAGGCGCGCTCCCACAGCTCCAACTGCGCTTTGTCGGTGGGAATCGTCGCCTCCCTGAAGACCCCCTTGATTGTCGGTCCAGGCAGGTAAGGCCAACCGGTTGTCTCTTCCCGGGCAATGGGGAGGTCAATGACATCGACAGACCGACCCGTACCGGTGTGCACCGGCGTAATGGCGTGCAGATACAGCATCCTCGCGATCATCTCACCTCCTAGGCTGGTTCAGTCCACACTCCGGGTAGCACCAGGCCAAAGCCGTCCTGCCGGTCCGAGGGTTGGTCGCAGATCGACGCCAGCCAGAGCTCTCCGGGGTCCAGACGGCCCTTGTGGACCTCGAAGAAGAAGACGCTGCCGGCCGGAACCATGTAGCGAGGCGGCCGCGGTTCGTTCCGCTCGTAATCCCAGCCACTCACTGCCTGCCGCCGACCCACGGCTGCAGCAACCAGACGAAGTTCACACTCAGCTGCCGTAGGCGGGCAGCCGATCAACTCGTCGTTCAGCCAGCCGGGTTTCCAGCCGCCGTCGAGGATCGCCGGCGTCACCAACTGGAGACGAAGCTTAGCCCCGTTTGAAAGAACCTTGGGCAGCGCATTAGCCGGGGCAGGCCAGGCAAGCTCGTGCTGCTCTGCCAGGTCCAGGTAGGCAACCCGGCGCTCGCCACCCAGAGTCACGACAGCTGGCTGGGGCAGCCACTCACCTTCGAGCCCAACCTGGCACAAGATGGCGGCAGCCGTTGGTTCAGGGGGCTCCGTGCTGCGCCGCGGCCACTGCGCATTGGGCGTACCATCTGGGAAAACGAGGAGGCGGAGAGAGTACAGAAATCCCGGGTCGGCAGTCGAGCGCCCTGAGTCTATCTTCACCTGGACCCGGGTGTGCTGCGGCATGGGACCCAAAGCATCAGCCGGCATCTCTTCGCGCGCCGGGTCGACCGACCAGCCGATTGCATCCCCTAGCGACCAAAAATGGAAGCCAGTTTCAGGTTTTACATCGACCAAAACGCGCAAGGGCAACAGGCCCGGGGGGAGATCGCACCCCGCCCCGCTCGTCGGCCGGAAAGGCTGCAGCCGCGACATACAAAGAACACCGTCCGCGTCCCGAAAGGCCAGGGCGTCGAGTGGCGCATGCACGTAGACGCGCCACGCTTTCTCTGGCTCCGGCTGAGCAACCAAGAGGGGACCCTTGAACGCGACGGCCCGCGCCTTCTCAGGTCCATCGGCCTGCCAGCGCCAGCCCAGCGCATTGCCAATATGCGTGCGCAGCGCCCCGGCGCAGGTGCGAGGCAGCGGCCACGGAAGGGTGCGGGCCGCGGCCCCGGGATCGGCGCCAAAAGGTCGGCCGTCGCGAAACAGCATGGGCTCTCGGGGCCAGAGGACCAGATCCCACGTGCTCACGGCTGTTCTTCCCCCAGGACGGCGGCGATTGCGGCCTCAACCTCGGCTGGTTCACTGCCTGCCAGCTCCGCCGCGTCAGTCAGCCGCCTGGCAACCAGCATTTCGGCCACTGTCCTGCCGAGCGATTCCAGCGTGCTGCCCGCAAGCCGAACGGCCGCGTCGTAGACACGCGGACTGAGTTTCGCCCGCCCGTGCCCCGCTTCCTTGCGCGCCAGGATGCGCCTCACTTCACACGGCAGCACCTGAGCCAGCAGGTGCCGGCGCTCCTCAGGCGACATCGCTGCCGTAATCCCGCGCAGCTCTCGCTCGAGCGCACTCAGATCGAAGACCGCCCGATCGGGCAAAGCGTCGGCCCGGTGCAGCGCCACCCACAGCCGGAGCCTCCCGGCCGGTCCCTCGGACCACCTGGAGGTGATCTCCACTGCCTCCGGTCCGGCGGTCCGGGTATGCAGGGCGACGGCGAGCGAGTTCCGCTCTCGTTTTGCAGTCCGCTCCGCATCCCGCGCCCAACCAACCATCTCACCCAAGTGCTCGCCGTAATGATTGATCGACACGCCAACGCTCAGCGTCGGCGCGAGCTCCGCTCCAGCGGAAGTCCCCCGGAAAACTTCGCTCATCTTCGCGGCGAATGCTCCGGCGAGATGCTCGGCACAATCAACGGCTCGGTCCAAAGGCACGAAGGCCAGAACGTCGTCGCCGCCGGTGTAGACGAGCGCTCCCTGGTGCTTCGTAACGATCCGCTCCGCCTCCTCGGCAAAATCGGAAAGCGCGGCCGAGAGCGCCCGGTGTTCCTCGGGGGAACTCAAGGTCCGGATCGCCGCTCCCATACGGTCGCCGTCGGCGTGGATGACTGCCAGGTACGGCGTGGGCGACAGCTGGCTCGAGCGCAGGGTGGCGGCGAAATCGTCGAGCGCCTCCGCACGCTGCCGGTCATCCCCAGACCACTCGGCGAGCTCCCGGTCCGCCTGACGCGGCAGGTAGATTAGGTCACAGTCATAAGGAAAGGCACGGTATTGTGGCCAGTCATCGGCCGAAAAAGGTGTGACAGCAGGGCACTGCATATGAAACAATCGTGATGCACATTCCCCTAGCCGTCTCAGACGCTCGGGATGGTCCCTGTCCAGGCGACGGATGAGCGGGTCGGCAGCCACTCGAGAGACGGAAACGAAGCGCCGCGGCTCAGCCACGCGCTTCACGAACGACACGCCGTCCAGTTGCTCCCCGGGCTTGATGCCGTACGACGCCCACTGGGGGCGCGCCGACTCCAGAAGCACGGTCTGCCGTCCCCCGTCAAGCGAGCTCTTGGGCTTGCCTCGGGAATCGGTCGCCTGGCGGAAGTCGCGGAGGGCCTTGCGACCGGCCAGGAGCAAGTCGGCCTGCTCGAGGGCGGAGCCGTAAGCCAAATCCGCGCGAGCCCAGGGATACCAGGCGGCATAGAATTCGAGAAAGTCCTGCAGGTGACTGTTGACTGGCTGAGAATCGACGATCTGTCCCGCTCGCGCCAATGCCCCCTGGGCGAACTGCACCAGGCGATCTGTCGCCTGCTCCCTGGCCCGGCGAGCCAGCAGCGCAGGCTCCAGGTTCGAAGGGGTCAGAGCCACCAGTCGGTTGGGGACGGCACGGGCATCACCATCGTTGAGCACACCAGGCGGAGGGAAAACCAGTTCGGCGCCGGCGTCTCTCAGGCACACCGCCGCCGCTCGGCACACCTCGCTGAGAAGCCACGAGCCGGCCCAAAGATCCCGCGTCTTCCGCGCGGCGGCGATGAACTCCTGAACCGGCCCGATGGCAATCACCAGGATGTGGCTCACGGCAGCGTGACCCCTGTCCAGCCTGCCTTAGCCAGGTAGTTGACGAACCCCGTTCGAGCGTTGTCCGCCCCTACATCGCTGAGTGGCCGGGTCAGGCGTGCCTTCGCTGGGTCTTCCAGCTCCGTCTGGATCAACGGATTTACTCCCCTTGGGCCACTCAGACGGACTCCCGGCGTGCCGCGCGACCAAACGTGCGGGGCGGCCAGCACCAAACAGAATGGCACAGCTTCATCGAGCGACAGCGCCAGCGGCTTGAGGATTATTGGCGAGGCCATCCGGGTTGCGCCCTGGCCAGCCGCTTCGAGTTCGTGTTGGTCCGGCTCGTTCTGGCCCTTGAACTGGAAAACTATCGGGAGCCCCAAGTCGGCGCGGGGATAAAACGGCCGTGCCGGATGGCAAGGGCGATGAGCGTAGGTCGGCAGCTTGGCCGCCTCACGAATGGAATCCGCTTCGGGCCAGCGGCTCCGTCCAGGGCGCGGCTGACCGGGCCTTTCGTCGCGCGCGATGCCGACCTTCTGCCGAAAGTCGTGCAACTGGCCCAACGCTTCAGACCACGCCGTAAGCGGCGGACACGTTCCTTCAGGGCCGGCACCGGCGCGCCAGAGCGCCCGCGCGCCTTGCACCTGCGGGAGGAGCGGTTGCCCGGCGACGGCCGGGGCCGCAACGAGAACCCTGGCTCGCTCCCCGAGCCAGTGGCCCAGTTCGCCCACCGGGGGAGGGCGGAATCGCGCGTCTTGGTCACTTATGCACACGAGGGCACCACAGCCCCGTCGTGTCCGCGCCCCCACGCCGCCGAAGTTCAGCCACGCCCATAGAGCCGCCTCCACCTCGCGCTCTAGCTGCTGTGCATGCAGGTCGTTGAGGAAGATTCTGAGGCGGAAACGTACGTCGGCGAGCACCTCGGCCGGCGGCTTATCGACCTGGCTTCTATTGCCGCGGAGCTCCCCGCGAAAGGGCCAGAGGGCGTATGGCGGGTGCTTGGCCACCGGCTCGGGAATACTCCGGTACCCGCCATCCCTACCGCGGCGGTACTGGGCCCATTGGTACGGACGACGCGGGGCCGTCACCTCGGTGCAGATCTCAACCTGGCTCCGGCGCTCAACCGAGCCCCAAACAGCCGCCTCGGCGCGATATAGCTCCTGGGGACTCTGATAACGGCCGGCCCGACACACTCGCCACCAAAACCGTAATTGACCGCGCACACTCGCCGGCCGGATGGGATACGAGGTGTCCACCTTGCCGGGCTCAGCGCTGCCGCCGACGAGCGGCGTCACGAGGCCGATCTCGAGCTCGAAGGCTGGTTGTCTGGGGACGCCCAGCGCAATGTCCGGACAGGGCTTTGGTTCGCGCAATCTGGGGCCACCTTCCCAACATTCGGCGATCACTTCGCGCTGTCGCCCTCTGGGTTGCCGGAGCCGCGGCTGCCAGCTCCAATCCATTCCTTACAAATGGAGCGGCTCGGGCCTGGATCCCGCAGCCTAGTATCAGCGCTGAAGCCTGCCCAGCCTATACCCTTGCGCGCAGTGAGAGCCCTGGTAGAATGCCACGTTATCATGACTAGCCTCACCCTAGACGCGTGGGTCCGCCCAACCCGCCTCCTGGGCCCGCCCGGGCGCACGACATGCTAACACGCGATCAACCAGCGCGCAAGTCAAGTGCGTGCGGAGCCAGCCTCCTCGACCGCATCCTGAACCCAACGAACCTCGCTTCAGCCTGGGAAATGGTTGCTCGCAATGCCGGCATGCCTGGCGTGGATGACGTGTCGGTCGCACGGTTTGCGCGCCAGTGGGAAGGGGCGCTGGTCGACCTGGCCGCCGAGGTCCGCGGCAACTCCTACCGGCCGGATCCCTTGCGAGTGCAGTTCATCCCCAAGTTCGGGGGCGGCTGGCGACGAATCAGCGTACCCACGGTGCGCGACCGAGTGCTCCAGAGGGCCACGCTGCAGGTGCTTCTCCCTCGGTTCGACCGCAAGTTCCTTTTCTGTTCGTTTGGTTATCGCCCCAAACGGTGCGTCGGACACGCGGTCGCAGCCCTGCTTCGATATCGGGATCGCGGTCGGCGTTGGGTCCTCGAGGCCGACATCGACGACTGCTTCGGTAGCCTTGACCAAAGCCTGCTCCTGGGGTTCGCTGGCAGTGAGATCACCGACGCCCGAGTCCTGGGTCTGTGGCAGGCGTGGCTCGCCATCGGCGCCTCGCCGGCTGGCTCAGGCGTGGGAATCGCCTTGGGTATGCCGATTTCCCCGCTATGGGCGAACATCTACCTCCATGAGATGGATCGAGCCCTCGTTAACGACCGTTGGCCGCTGGTCAGATACGCCGACGATTTCGTGGTCCCGGTGTGCAGTTCTGTCGAAGGCGAAGCAGCACTCGCCCGTGTCGTGGAGGTCCTGGCCGGCCTTCGCCTCCGCCTCGAGCCGACGAAGACGCGAGTCACCTCGTTCGCCGAGGGCTTCGAGTTCCTCGGCGTGCGCTTCGAGAGCGACAGCTACGCCTTCATCCACCGAAGCAAGCGAATCACCGTGGAAGGTGGCTTCCAGGGGCTATGGAGTCACCGCATAGGCTGGGATTACTAGCGTGGCCACCCTCTACGTCACTGCGCCTGGTGCCAGAATTGAGCGCGAATACCAACACCTCCTCGTTAGCAGCAAGGACGCTGTCCTGCTTCGCGTCCCCATCGCCTCCGTGAGCCACGTGGTCCTGATCGGCCGCGGCGTGGGCGCAACCACTCCAGCGATGCACGGGCTGCTAGCGGCCGGCATCCCCTTGAGTCTGGTCGACCACTCCGGCCGCCTGTTGGGTCGGCTGGTGCCGCCGACCGGCAGGAATCTACCGCTGCGCCGGCGGCAGTACGAACGCGCTGGCGACCCAGGTTTCTGCCTGGCGTTCTCACGCCAGCTGGTTCGTGGCAAGTTGGCCAACGGCCGAACCATGGCCCGCCGGTGGCGCAACGCGCGACCCGACCTGCCGCCAGAGCCGCTGTCTCGCCTGGAAGCTGCCATGGCCGGGATCGATACCGCCTCCGACCTGACTGCGCTGCGGGCGATCGAGGGCGCGGCCGGCCGAGCATATTTTGCCCTCTTGCGCGCCAGTCTGCGGCCCGAATTCGCGTTCCCCCGCCGAGCTCGCCGTCCGCCAACCGATCCGGTGAATGCGCTTCTCAGTTTCGGTTACACGCTCCTGGGCGAGGCCGTCACCACCGCTCTGGAGGTCGTCGGGCTGGACCCATTCCAGGGATTATTCCATGCCGACAAGTACGGCCGCCCGGCTCTCGCCTTGGACTTGATGGAGGAGTTCCGCACGGTTGTCGTTGACTCGGTCGTCGTGACCCTCGTAAACAAGAGGATCATGAAGGTCACCGATTTCGAGAAACCCCACGGACCCAACGGGCCAGTCTTCATGACTAGCGCAGCGCTCCGCAAATTCATCAGGCACTTCGCTCACAGACTTCAGACAACCGTCGTGGAACCCCAAAGTCGCCGAGCACTGAGCTATCAGAAGTGGTTCGAGGTCCAAGCACGGAGAACAGCCAAATGCATAATGAGCGATGATTGCCGCTATCAACCATTTCACCTGCGGTGACGTCCCTCGCAACGGCGCCCGGCCGAGTAGAGTGGCCGCGGGGGGCGAGAGCTAGGCCGCGAGCGGCTAGCCGACAGGTTCGACGAAACCGCTTTGGCCGCAAGGACCGCCTCGCGCCAAGGAGGAGAGATGCAACCCGCCGCCGTAAAGCGGCGACGAAGCGGCTTTGGCGGCAAGGACCGCCTCCAAGCTCCTGCGGCCTCATCCGCCGGCGAAAGGAGGCAACCGTGGGGCCCAGTACGGAGTAGCTGTGCCCGTTGGTCTTGGAGGCTTCATGAGCAAAGGAATCTACCTCGTCACCTACGATAGCCCAGACGATCGCCGCCGCGCCCGTCTGCACGACCGCCTGCTTGACTTCGGTTCACCCGTGCAATACAGTGTGTTTGAATGCCAGTTGGATGCTCAACGCCTCGAGGAAATGAAGGCCGTCATCTTGCGGACGGTCAATCGGCGAGTAGACCACGTACGGGTCTACCGGATCTGTCGCACGTGCCTGGGCCACACGTGGGTCACCGGTGGCCGCGAGGTCCTCGGCGAGCCGCAGCCCGCGATCGTCGTCTAAGTCATGGTCCCGCGAGCGGATGCAGCGGTGCACCATTGGGCTCGGACTCCTCGCCGCCCCTCCCGGGTTTCCTGCCTCCCCCGCGGGCATCTCGAAAGCGGCCCGACCCCCCGGGGATGCCCGCAAGGATCCCGGCCCGCGAGGCGTCGACGAGCGCCCTGACTAGACAAAAGACGGTCTCCGGCTCGTCACGCAGGCTTCGCATCGCCAGTTGCGGGCGAGGGCAGCGGCCTCCGGAGCCGATTCAGGTCAGCTTTGCGTCAGGCAAAGCAACCTACGGTCAGACGGCAGCGCCCCAAGGCGTCGCGTGGCAGCCCGGAGCAGGAACTTTACCGCCGTTATCGGGCATCCCCGCCTTTTCGGGCGACACCGAGATGCCCGATAATGCCGAATGTCAACTTGTTATGGAAAGTAAGCACCATTTGCCGACAGGTGCGAGTCAGCTATTGGCATCTTGGGGAGCTCGGTGTCAGGTTCGGAGCTCTCACGAACGGTGGGAATTGGACGAATCCCCGTCAGGGGATTGAAACTAAGTCTTCATCTTTTTTCTCCTATCTGTGAGCCACTCGTGGGAATTGGACGAATCCCCGTCAGGGGATTGAAACCATAGATCGCAGCCTGCACATCGCCAGCACCGGACACCAAGTGGGAATTGGACGAATCCCCGTCAGGGGATTGAAACCCTCGACGTCGTCCATTTTGCCTCCTGTCTGTATAGTATGGGGCCCGTGGGAATTGGACGAATCCCCGTCAGGGGATTGAAACATCCCAGTCGACGCCATGTCGTAGATCGGGATCCCTGTCGTGGGAATTGGACGAATCCCCGTCAGGGGATTGAAACTGGACTGTCCCCCAGTTTGCAGGGGACGACGCTCCAGCCCCGTGGGAATTGGACGAATCCCCGTCAGGGGATTGAAACCGCCACCAGTACCAGGCCTCATCGATGAGGCCCAGTTCAGGGTGGGAATTGGACGAATCCCCGTCAGGGGATTGAAACTCCCTGAGCTCCGAGTCGGTCCGCGCGAGCTGCTCCAGCCGCGTGGGAATTGGACGAATCCCCGTCAGGGGATTGAAACGCGTCCCCCTGCGTCCTCTAGGTCTCGTCGCGTGTACATGTGGGAATTGGACGAATCCCCGTCAGGGGATTGAAACATACGCGGGCCCCAGCCGCGGAGGTCAACCGCCTCCTGGTGGGAATTGGACGAATCCCCGTCAGGGGATTGAAACGGCAGGCAAAAAATCCCCCAGAACTGTCTCCAGATCGAGGTGGGAATTGGACGAATCCCCGTCAGGGGATTGAAACCTGGCTTATTTGGCTGGCCGAGAGAAAGCTGGCCAAGTGTGGGAATTGGACGAATCCCCGTCAGGGGATTGAAACGACAGGACGAGGACGACGGTCAGTATGCAGTTGTTCGGTGGGAATTGGACGAATCCCCGTCAGGGGATTGAAACGACAGGACGAGGACGACGGTCAGTATGCAGTTGTTCGGTGGGAATTGGACGAATCCCCGTCAGGGGATTGAAACCTAATCTGTCTCATCTCTCCCTCCCCTACGAAAGGCGAGTGGGAATTGGACGAATCCCCGTCAGGGGATTGAAACACAACCCCTTCGTCTCGATGACCTCGCCAGTAGCCTCGTGGGAATTGGACGAATCCCCGTCAGGGGATTGAAACTCGGCGATGAGACCGTCCACCCGATCGACGGCCTCGAGGAGGTGGGAATTGGACGAATCCCCGTCAGGGGATTGAAACGCGCCCGCTCGAGCCGCGGGCCCCAGCGGCCGAGATCAAGTGGGAATTGGACGAATCCCCGTCAGGGGATTGAAACTTGCATGGCGATAGTCTCAGGCTTGATCTTCTGGACCCAGTGGGAATTGGACGAATCCCCGTCAGGGGATTGAAACCTCTCCTGCGGACTGCCCTGTAGGCACTCGCCAGTGTGGGTGGGAATTGGACGAATCCCCGTCAGGGGATTGAAACCTGCGTTTCACCCCTTCCCACGACATTGCATGTCTCCTTGTGGGAATTGGACGAATCCCCGTCAGGGGATTGAAACTCCGTCGGAGGGCCCTGTAGGCACTCGCCAGTGTGGGCGTGGGAATTGGACGAATCCCCGTCAGGGGATTGAAACTGGCCGTGTGCGACGGCGTCGCGCTCGAGGTGAGCGTCGGTGGGAATTGGACGAATCCCCGTCAGGGGATTGAAACAGCGGTGCGGGCACGTTCCATTCGCCCAGGATCGGGCAGTGGGAATTGGACGAATCCCCGTCAGGGGATTGAAACGAGTCTCGATATAGTGCCATCCACCGCTCAACGTCTGGCCGTGGGAATTGGACGAATCCCCGTCAGGGGATTGAAACTTGATAACCGCGAGAGGCCCAGACGAACCACAGTTCCCAGGTGGGAATTGGACGAATCCCCGTCAGGGGATTGAAACAGGAGTGCCTGTATGGCATTGTCGGTCTGCGTGTGGATGGGTGGGAATTGGACGAATCCCCGTCAGGGGATTGAAACCATGCTGGTCTTGCCCGAGAGCAAGTCCTGTACTGCCGGGTCGTGGGAATTGG
>FWPV01006951.1_pt1 | contig 21079 bp, 20 predicted proteins | sample 2228371 | NCBI WGS metagenome assembly FWPV01 (sample SAMEA103939776, study PRJEB20133) | metagenome | reverse complement strand
TGGGCGGCCAGATCCGATGCGGGTCCCGCGTGAGATCCTCAGGGGATATCCCCGAGGCCAAGGCGGTCCTCTTGGATCTCACCCCGAGAAACCTGGCCGCCATCAAGGGAGATCTGTTCCCGTCCGCATACCTCAGGCGTCTGAAAGCCCATCCCGTGGGTCCCGGGGCGTTCAAGATAGACTGGGCTTTGTCCGAGCCCATCCCGTGGAAGGCCAAGGAGTGCCTTCTAGCGGCCACCGTGCACCTGGGGGGGAGCATGGAGGAGATCGCTGAGGGCGAAGCTCGTGTCTGGAAAGGCACGGCCCCTGAGAGGCCCTTCGTGCTATTGGTTCAGCCCACCCTCTTCGATCCCAGCCGTGCACCCGAGGGGAGGCATATCGCGTGGGCCTACTGCCATGTCCCCAATGGCTCTGACTTGGACATGACGGATCGCATAGAGTCGCAAATAGAGCGATTCGCCCCAGGTTTCAGGGAGACGATCCTTGCCAAGTCGGTGTGGACGCCCCGCAGGTTCGAAAGTCACAACCCCAATTACACCGGGGGGGACTTCCTGGGGGGTCCACAAGATCCCGTGAGGCTCTTCGTGCGGCCCCTTGGTCGGTGGAGGCCATACCGCACACCTAGGAACGGCCTGTACATATGCTCCTCCTCCATGCCTCCAGGAGGAGGGGCCCATGGGATGTGCGGGTACAACGCGGCCCTTGCCGCCTTGGCGGAGCTGTCTTGAATCGGATCGGTGAGGATCTGCGAACGCGGGGCTGGAAGAAACGGGGAGCGGCCCTGCGCTTATGTTACCTCAGAAGCACCTCCAAAAAATCCTTTCGTCTCAATGGATTGTGAGAGAAGAAATAAAGATGAGTCTCACATTTGCAATCCGTTGAGCCGAACTTTTTCGCCACCGTCATCCCACCTATGGCCTTCAAGGCTGCGGCCTTGTGGCATTCCTTTCTCACCTCGGACGGCATCGCGAAGATCGCCTTGAGCACGGCCTTTTCGAGGAGGAAGTCGATGTGCCAGTGCGCCTTCTTGTGGTGGCTCAGGTGCCTCTGGACCCTGGGCTCGATCCCGTTCATGGCAGAGCCCACGTACGCGTACCAGCCACGGGGAAAGAAGCTTGAGCCATTGCCGAAGGTGATAATGCTGCCCCTGCGGAGGTAGGCGACCAGGCAGTAGCTCCCCTTCATGCCCCTTTTGCCCCCCGGTTCCGATAGACAGGGGTCGATACAGGACTGCATGAGGCAAGGCCTCGAGGCCGGGCAGCAATGCCCCTCCACCGTAGATCCCAGCCCCCCGGGGCGGGTCGGAGACCAACACCCCAGGAGGAAAGGCTGACGCCGAGACTCACCGAGCGAGATGCAACACCTGCCCTCAATGGTAGGGGATCCTTTCCATGAGGGCATCGACCTTAGAGTGGTCGGGAACTCCTCCAGAGAGAAAAGCGCTATAATGTCCCCTGAAGCCCTGGCCGCCCACTTCCTGGACCCACCTGGCCCAGCCCTCCCAGGCCTCCCGGATCAGGCTGGCATCGCCAACCAGACTGGCCTCGTAAAGCCTGTAGGAAAGCCCGAGGAACTCCAGGACGCCACCTTTTCCAAATGTGCTCTCCTCCAGGCGTCGGACCGCCTCCTGGATGGCACGGATCCTCTCGTCTGTGGGATGCTCCCTGTTTCTCGCCCATGCCTGGAGGGCGAAACAGTAAGGGTGTACGAGCCCTTTGTATCCCTCCATCAGAGATGGGCATTGGCATGGACGGCCGCGTCGTCGGCAAAGATCGATCTGATAAAACTCACGAAAGAGAGTGCCGTAAGTATCTGTCTCCTCGAGCCATTTCCGTGAGGTCTCCAACAGCCGTTCGGCCCCATCCAGATCCGCTGCCCGCAGCCGGTTGTGGATCAGGTAATGATAGGCCCTGGACACCTCAAGAGGGTCCACGGCCTCGAAGATTCGTCCTGCCTCGTTCAGAACGGATCTGGCCTCCTGGAAATCGCCCCTGGCTGTCAGGACCTGCCCCAGGGTGCCCAGGACCTTGGCACGGCACACAGGGGACATCTGGTCTTGCGTCCTTCCCTGTGAAAGCACGAACCGGAGCAGCTCTTCGGCCTCACCAAAACGATGCGCATCGTAAAGTTGTACCGCGGCCTTGGCCAGGTGAATCGCCTCTTCGTCCCTGGTGAGGACCTCGGGGTGGCGATGGAGCCTCTCCCTCATCTGGTGGAGATATCCGAGGCCATCGCCGAACCTGCCGAAGCAGGACAACAGGAAGTGCATCTCCCCCAGCCAGAGGAGCTCCTGCCGCGGGGATAGGAGGTTCCTGTGTCTTTCCAGGGCCCTTAGGGTCAGGAGGGCCATCTTCGGCCTGTTCCTTTGGTACCAATCCTGGCTTTTTCTGAGGAGACGCTCGCAGCGAACCTCGTTCGGCTCGAACTGATGAGGGGCGAGCCACCCTTGGTCACGCAGGAAGGCGATGAGATCGTAAAGCTCGTTTATGATGAGGACCTCGGCGAATCCCTCCACGAGATCCCCGAGTTGGACCTTTTGCGCTGGAAGCAAGACGGCCTTGGTCCCAGGGCCTACCTCCCTTATCCACCCCTCCACCTTTTGCTCCAAGGCCCATGCCGGCCCCAGGGATCCGTCTTGCTCTATGGAGCCTGTGGCGAAGACCGGTTCTGTGGCCATTGCCGAGTGGGTCGAGAAGTAGCCTATGAGACACGGAAGCTCCCAGGATCTGCCGTCCAGAGGAAGTCCGGGCCTCGCCCTCGCCACGAAGGGGAAACGCTGGGGATCCGGGAACGCCTCCTCCCCAGCCTCCGAGCAACATTGCAGAAATGCCTCCATTGCCCCCGAGAGGTCCAGCCTGTGGCCGCGCTGTTCCAGCTCGCCCCTCTGGAAGCGGACATGCACCACGCCTCCGCAGCCCGCACTCTCCACGGATACCGGCACTGGCCAACCCACCGGGGGGGGTGGAGACGAAGGGGCGAGGGCAGCGGGTATGTGCCCAGCGGTCAAGAACGCCCCCCAGGCCCTCGGGTGGACCGTGAACTGCGGATCCTGCATCACCATCTGCAGGGCCACGAGCCTCTGACGCTCCCTTTTTTGCGGCCGCGAAGGGCCCGAGGCGATCCTGGTAAGGATCTCGATGGGATTCTCGGGGAAACCCAGGCGGCGCAGGATCTCCGGGGCTTCGCTCATTTCCTCTTCCTGGGGACCCGAACGGCTATGTCCCTTGCCAAGCCTTCTGCACGAACCTCCAGGAGGAGTTGCCTCTCGAGCCCCTCTTCCCTCCATGCGCCCAGCACCACCTGGGCCCCTTGGGTCGGGCCCCCTCGGCCTGGCTCCAGGGGGGGTGTCGCCTGGACCGCAGGGGGTGTGCTCGCCTGCGGGGAATACCAGAGGAGTTCGTACCCCGGCAAGGCCTCGTTCCTCCGGAGGAAGAGTCGTCCTTGGGGCATCTCGGACGGTCCGAGGATCTCTATGTCGTCCTTCTGAGCCTCCAGTTCCCGCTCTATGCGCCAGGCCAGCTCTTGGGTCGCAGCGGCCATGCGAGGCTCTATTCTCGCTGGCCGGCGGGGAAGGGGCAATCGGACGATCTTCACATCCCAGCCCTCGTGGTAATGGCGTCGCACGCGTTCCATGACCTCTGCCTCGCGTGCCCTGAACCGCCATGCCGGATGCCTTGGGTCGTGCGGCATGGCCCTCCCCACCCCTTGAAAGTCCTTGGGCGGGGATTGGGATCCCTGATGCCACAGGAAAAGCCTTCTAACGAGTTCCAGAGGATGCGGATGGATGTGGGCATGGATGAGGGTTGGCCCTGCAGGCAGGAACAAGATGCTGTTCCAGACTTCCACGAGGGCAGGATAAGGGGCACTCCACTCATCCGCATCCAACATATAGTCGTGTTCAGAGGCCTCCCAGTACTCCAGGGAGATCTTGGCGCAGACCAGGGCCCCCCTCTCTCTGGAGATGGCGGCCACGAGGGCGTGATCCTGTTCGCAGTGGGGCCTCAGGGTGGGGGCCTCCAGGAAGAAACAGTCGCCAACCTCCGGAACGCGTTCTTGCTTGCGTTTGTGCGCAAGCAGGATCTGGTGGAGGCGCTCTCGGGTTTGTGAAGGGAGATCCTCGTGCCTCATGGTCTCGACCTCTCTGATCTCAATAAACGCCCGAGTTCAAGGATATTCCGAAGCAGGCTTTCATTCTCGCAAGAGCACCTCGATCTTCCCTAGCTCGTCGTACACAACCGACTTCGCAGCCCTGATCATAGCGCATATCTCGGGCACTGTATGGCCCCGAAGATGGGACAGCTCGAAGATTTTCCTTTGACGAGGCGTGAGCCGGCCCAGCGCCCTTTTCAAGTGAAGCCAGGCATCGGCCTCCCCCATCTCGGACATTACACTCGCCGGTTTCGAGGAGGATTGCATCCCGAGCTCCTCTGCCTCTTCTTCTGTGACATCGATGGAGTGGAAAGCCGGGTCATGCACATCCAAGCGCCGGCAAAGGAACTCTGTGAGTGTATCCAGATGGACGATCCCTGTGACGGCCTCGAAGACGCTCGAAAGGGTGCGTTGGAGATCCTTCTCAGAGATCACGGGCGAGGCCCTCTTTTCCCCCCTGTATGTCCTCCTGACGAATGCCGGGAGCTCCTTGACCTGAGCGTTGAGATCGCTCAATTCCAAAGCTTCGCCCGATGATATGGCAGGTGGTGACCAGCAGTCCGTTCTTCCGAGGACCGCCCTTGCCTTGCCATCTTCGACGAGCCTCACCATCGCCCTCTTGATGCGGGCCCTCAGTTTCGACCCGTGCGGGGAGATGGCCTTGGCGCACTCGGCCAGGAACTGATCGAAGATCGTCACCATCAGGAAGTCGACTTCGTTATTCCTGGCCTTGTCCAAGACATACTCCAAAAGGGCCCTCCCCTCAGCGGCCAGGTGCCTTGTCAGGAACTCCATGGCCAATTCTTGCAGGGCACCTTCATCCCAATTCTCCGAGGGAAGCCCCAGTTGCCAGGGGCTCCAATGCCTCCTCGCGACCCTGCTTCTCGCGAGAATGGCGAGCTTCTCGAAGAAGGCCTCCGAGAACCTCCCCTCTTCGGAGAACTTCCGGAACTCCTCGGCAAAGCCGAAAGGCCCCTTCGCCTTCCCTTTACGCCCCATTTCTCGCCACAGCCTCCAGGACCCGTCGAAGGTCCTGCTCCGACAGGACGCCCACGTGGTCTTCGACGAAGATCGCCTTAATGGGTAGATCCCTCGAGAAAGGCTCGAAGGCAGTGGCCTTGGTAAGACCGTTCGAGCCATCCGGGTAGACCACCACATACAATTCCCGCATGTGGGGAAGGACGTTCCTCAAGTCCGTCCCCTTGCTCACCTTCACCATGCGGCCACGGTCCTGGAGGACACAGCAGGGGTGGCGAAGGCTCATGTGCCTTGGGATGCCAAGGAGGACGTTTCCCACGAGGAAGATGTGGCCCACCAGCTCCTGCGGGAGCCCGTGGGAGAACGGGCGGGTAACGGGCTCTCCCTCGAGAGACCTGCGCCATGCCAGGGGCTCACGCCGCGCACGCCTTCGGCGCAAGAAACCCCTGGCCTCATCAGGCCATTTTCCCATGGCCATAGGGCCCCCATGAACGGGCTCGATACTCCGTAAAGGCCTTCCTCCCGGTTCATACTGAAATCCGGCGAGAAAATCAATAGAATTAAGAGACAGGCGACGGCCAGAGGTTTGTTGAGACGAAGGGGGATGGGTTGCTCCATCTGTGTCAGCCAGATAACCAAAAGTCGTGCGGGGCGTGTTGCGGGCTCTACAACTGGCACGATCATACCCGGCCGACCCTCACGGCCCTGCTGAGGCAAAGGAGTGCCCTGTTTCTGGCCCTGGGGGACGGCCCCGACCTGGAGGAGTACTCGCGGATGGCCAGGGGCTTGGCCCAGGGGCCGAGGCTCCTGGAGGAGATATACAACTGCGAGTTCCTGGGCTTCCTGGACGACGGGGAAAGGAGGGTGGGGTGTCTTCTGCATCCGTCGTTGCACCACGGTTCGGACCTCAGGGAACGGTCCTTCTATGGGGCAGGTCTTTGCGCCTCCCATCTCTGCCCCAGTTACACGCACCTGACCGAGCTGGAAAGGCTCGCGGCGGTGAAGGCCTCGGAGGATTGGTATATTTATGGCCTTGTCATCACGGACATAGACTTCGTGAAGGAGTTCCTGCGCCATGCACAGGATACACTGGGGGATGCCTTGCGCCCCGTGTATCTGGAGGATCCGGAGGTCCTGTCGGCCCTGAGAGACTATTTCTGTCTAAAGGAGAAATGGGAGTTCTCCTCGTCCGAGCCGAGGCTCGGGATGTACTACTTCACCCAATCGGAGTACCGCCTCGCCAGGATAGAATACGAGAAGAGGTGGAGGATCAAGCCGTCGCGGTTCGACAGGATACTGATGAGCCTTTCGTCCGAGTTCGAGACCGAGCGCCAGGTGCGCCAGGCCGAGGACATGATCGAGGAGAGGATTCGACGATTCGTATGGGCCTGTAAGGAGGCCGGCCGGGGCATGGCCTCCAAGGAGCAAGGGGGAGGATGACGGATGCCTGCCTCGGTCTCACCTCTTCAAGGCCACGGGGAAGTCCGGGACATTGGGCGGCTTCACCGTGGTCGGGGTCTGTTGCCCCTGCGTCAGCTCCTTGACCCTCTCTGACACATAGAGGTCCAGCATGTTCACCGTTATCCTGCCGCTCCCCCGGAAGTCGGCCTTCCCCTGGACGCCCTCCACCAGGGCCAAGGTGAAGGCCCCGTTTCCCCAATCCGGGTTCTCCAGTGAGTACTGCCTCCCGGTGGCCGAGGAGAAGACGATGGCCCCGTTTTCGGCGCTGGCCAGCTCGTTGATCACGGATGTTACGTCCATGGCCGCCCGGCGCTTGACCTTGCCCATGAGGTGTCCGGAGTGGCAGGCGTCCAGGAAGACCAGGACCGTGCCCGCCAGGGCCGCCACCGTGGAGGTGATGTCCGCCTGGGAGATCCCCGTGCGCTTGAGCCTCTCGATGTCGGCATCCACCGGCAGGAAGTAGAAGATCCCGTTGGGGTCGTTGATGCCGTGACCTGCGAAGAAGAGGAGGGCCACGTCCTTCTGGGTGACCTGTCTCTGCAGCCACTCCAGCCCGTCCAGGATGTTTCCCTTGGTGGCCTGGGCGTCCGTTAGTATCCTGGCCTCCACGCCTGCGTACATGGCCCCTTGCTGCTGCTGCCACACCTTGCCGAAATCCAATGCATCCTTGGCCGCAAACCCGAGCCTCAACCCCTCGTCCTGATATCGGCTCACCCCTACGGCGAGGACGTAGAGCTTCGGCTTGATCTGAAACTCCTCCTTGGCCGCGGCACCCCGCCATCTGAGCCTGACCGTGGCGGGCTCGCTCGGGGCATGGCGGTTCTCGGCTATGAGGGAGAGCTCCAGGTCGCGTGCAGGAACGGACAGGGTAAGTTCCCCCGAACTCTTGATCTTGCTCGGGTCATCCTCCTTCAGGGCCGGTCTGCCATCTATCATCACCCTGAGCCCGGTAAGGGGCTCCTGACTGCTCGCCAAGTAACTGATCCTCACCGTGGGCGATGAGATCTCGGTGTTGTCCAGAGGCGAGAGGATGCGCACTACGGGAGGGAGCTTCTCCTCCAAGGGAGGGGGGTGGATCTCCTGCCGCCCTGATTCACGGTTGGCCGCCAGCAAGGCCTCCCTCTCATCCAGAGTGACATAGATGCTGTCTATGACATCGGGCCTGGCGTAGATGGATCGGAAACGGGAGGCCGGGAAGAAGTCCCCCTCACGGTCCTTTCCCCGGTTCACGTGCCATCCGATGAGGTCCTCTCCCCCTGGCGAGGAGTGATAGTACCCAGAACGTGTCCAGAGGATCCAGCGTTTTCGGTCCTTGTGCGGGAAGAGGGCCAGCAGTTCCCGGCCATCCGAGACGCGATACCAGCGAATGGTCCCATCCCCCATGGCCCCCACGACGACCCTTCCGTTGGTGTTCACGGCAAAGGCACAGTTGACCGGCACGCTCCAGATTATCTTACCGCTGCGGTCGTACCGGGCCAGGGACCAGTCCGTCCCGAGGATGAAACCGGAGCCATCGGGGAGCACCACCATGGAGCGCGAGAACGCAAATTCCGGGATCTGGAGCGGCTTGCCGTCCAGTTTGGGAGACGTCGAGCCCTTCCAGTCCGTGACGCCCATCCCCTCCGTGACCGGGGCACTCAAGGAAAGGGCGGCCCTGATGCCCCCGAAGAGGCTGTAGGTCAGATCGGAGAGATTCCTTTCTGGCACAGAAAACACGCATGGGGCCTTTCCCATGGCCTCGAAGGCGAAATGAACGGTCCATCCGTCCGAGGATATGAGGAGGCTCTCCTGGTTGGTCCTGTGATTGGCAGTGGGGGACTCCTTGATGAGCCTCCTTCTGCCGCTCGCATCCAGGACCCCGAAGGTGGCCGGCTCGTAGGTGGAGAAGGCGATGCCACCTGAGGACAGGGGGACCAGGTACGACAGCGGTCCCTCACCGGCAGGCATGTCTATGTAATCGCCCCTTCCTCCCCGATCCCACCTCCTGATCTGCCAGACCCCTTTTGATGCATATCCTCCTGCGGCATACAGATATCTCCCGTCCCGGGACCATGCCACCCGGGAGAGGTCGCCCCTCTTGCCTATCCCCGAGGAATCAGGGACAAAGGCAGGGGAGAGATTGGCCCCTCTCAGCTCCAGGACCTCGACCTTGGCGGCATCCAGGAACCCCACCGCCAATCTGGATCCGTCGGGGGAAAACGAGATCCCAATTGGGATCCTTCCTGCCTGAGGCCTGAAAGTGGCCACGGGTCTGATGTCAACGACAGCACCCTCTTGTCTCCGGAGGTCCTTGAGCTCGTAAAGCCGGACCAGCCCGTCCAGGGAGGTGGTGGCCAGGAGGGAGCCGGACGGGTCGAAGGAGGCCCTTGTGCTCATTGCTTCGTAATGCTCGTCCTTGGCCACGAGTTCGTGTTCAGGACCAAAGAGCCTTACACCTCCCTTGAACAGGGTTGCCGCGATCCACCTCCCATCGGGGGAAAAGGCCAGGTGACGGACGCTGCTTCGCTGTCCCTTGAGACGCTTGAGAAGCTGCCCAGTTGTGGGATCGAATAGGTAGATGGAGGTCTCCCCCTCCCATGTCCGACCCGTTTGCCCTGCACAGGCCACTGTCCTCCCGTCAGGGGAGATGGCCACTGCATAGAGCTTACCCTCGTGGCCCGGGCCTATGGGTGGGCGAAGGGTTCGCAGGAGGACCGGCTCTTCCCCGCGGGAGATGTCCCAGACCCTTGCCGTCTTGTCGGTTCCTGCGGTCACCAGGAGCTGCTCGGAGGAGTCCAGGGCCATGGCCGTTATTCGGCCAGTGTGGGCGCCCGTCTCAGGACTTAGGATCGGCTCCCGCGACTGGGCCCAGCAAGACCGTTGGGGGCCAAGGAGGAGAGACGAAATGAGGCAAAAGGCCATCCCGGCCAAGGTCAGGCAGAGACGATTCATGGGGACCTCCCGATGGCCATGGAAAAAGGGCAGTGGGCACTCGACCCGATGAGGAAAATCTATAGCCCAAAGGGCCTGGAGGTCAAGGGCTCGAGGCGCCTTTGAGGCAGTTGCCCGTGGACGTGGTGAGAGGTAGACTTGGATCGTGACGAAGTCGCCATGGTCGGGCCATTTCTTCCGTCGGGTGGCCTCGAGGGATGATCACAGAGGATCAACAAAGGGAGATCCTTCAAAAGGCCTACGTGCCTGAGCACATCGTGGGGCTCATGACGGTCCTGTCGGGAGGCGAGCCTTATCTCCTGGGTGATTTCCTCTGCCTGGCCAAGGAGGACTGGCTCATCGTGATAGGTTATCCATTGCAGAGGCCGTTCGAGTCCGGGGCATTGGAGGACGTGCTCAGGGAGGCCAGGGGGAGGTTTCGGCCGGCCTATCTGTGGCTCGCCGCACCCGAGGTGCCTCTGTCCATCTCCCCACAATGTAACGAGAGGGAGAGTGACTTCTACTACCTCCTGCAGCTAGGAGAGGAGTCGAAGAAGGGGGTCCTGATGAGGCGCGTGCACAAGGCCTCCGTGGAGCTCACCGTGGAGAGGTCCACGGGGATGTCCCAGGAGCACGAAAGGCTCATCCAGGAGTTCCTGCGGCGCGGAGTGCCAAGCCCCAGGGTCCGGCAGCTCTTCCTGAGCATCCAGAGATATGCGCGGCTCTCGAGCACCTGCGCTGTGTTGTCCGCCCGGGACCGCAAAGGCCGACTCGCTGCCATGTACGTGGTGGAACTCGCGGCCACGAGGTTCGCCGCATACCTGCTGGGCTGTCACTCCAAGCAGGACTATGTCCCCTATGCCTCGGACTTCCTCTTTCACGAGATGATCCTCCTGGCGAGGGAACAGGGCAAGGGGTGCATCAACTTGGGGCTCGGGGTGAACCCAGGGATCAGGAGGTTCAAGGAGAAGTGGGGGGGGGTCCCGTGGCTCAGATACGAGCTCTGTGGGTTCACCAGCCTCAAGGGGAGGGCCTTGCAGGTCTTTCGGTGGTTCGGGATGGGGAGATGAGAGGGGCGGGAAGGGACAGGGGATGGCCTTTTTTGGTCGCAAGGAAAAGAGACTGAGCATGTCCTGGAGGGTCCAGAAGGGGGGCCGCGTATCGTATCTTGTGGGCACGGTCCACTTCTTCCCGTTTAGCTTCAGGGAGTCCCTCAGGCGTCTGATAGGCTCGGTGGACACTGTCCTGCTCGAAGGGCCCCTGGACCCGCAGAGCATGGGGGACGTGGTGAAGCGCGGATTCGAGGGGGATGCTGGGGCCTTGCTGCCACAACTGGATGCCAAGACCATAAGGAAGATCAACAGGGCATTGGGGTACTTCAGTGACAGGTCCCGACTCGTCGGGGCCCAGATAGGCCTCCTGGGCTGGGATGCGGGGGATCCGTTTTCCTCTCGCATCAAGGGGCTCAGGCCATGGATGGCGTTCTTTCAGAGTTGGTTTCATTTCCTCAGGCAGAGAGGGTGGAGACACTCCGTGGACCTCGACGCGTACGAGATCGCCATGGACTCTGGAAAAGAGTTGGTCTTCCTGGAGACCATAGATGAACAGCTCCAGGCCCTGGAGGGGATACCCATCGAGAGGATCGTGGCATTCTTCAAGGAGATCGACAACTGGCCCCGTTATGCCAAGGAGCACGTTCGATTCTACCTCAAAGGGGATCTAGATGCCTGGCCGGCCGCCACCGTGGGTTTTCCCACACGGTGCGAGGCGATCCTCGACAGGAGGGATCCGGTGATGTTCGAGAGGATGGAGGGCTATATGGAAAGGGGAGGGGCTGCGGCCTTCGTGGGTCTGCCCCACGTGAGGGGCATGCGGCCGCTTTTCTTCAAGGAAGGATTCGAGCTGGTCCAGGAGAGGATATGATCCAGGGGGAGTCCCTTCATCTCATCGAGTCCCGCGCCTACATCCCAGAGCACCTGCCGGGCTACGTCTCTTCGGTCTCCCTGGCCGAACCGTTCCTGGTGGGCGACTGTCTTTGCTATGTGAGGGGGGATCACCTGGCCTTCATCGGGTATCCGCTGCGCGGTGAATCCGGATGCGACGCGATAGAGCTGGCCCTGATGCGGGCCGTGAGGGAGTTCCGACCCAAGAGGGTGTCGTTCGTGGCGCAGGATATCCCTCCAGGTATCGAGGAGGGAATCAGGGCCCGGCCCGATCGCCCCTGCCGCGAGGGGCGGCAGCAGAGGGCACTGGGCACAGGGGGCCCGACGAAGGGGGGTCGGTCCTCGCTTAGGCTCGAGGCCAAGGGCGTCCAGGTCTCCGACTGGTATTATCGGCTGGGGCTGTCACGGATACATGTGCCCGCGAAGGTCGCCAATATGATAAGGAGGGCATCCAGGGAGGTGCGGGTGGAGCGGGGTGGGACCCTCGGGCAACAGCACGAATCAATGATCCGATCCTTCCTTTCGTCTCGCCCCGTGGATCCAGGCACGCAGGAGATCTTCCGGCGTGTGCCCGATTACGTGGAGTCCGTGTCGAGCGCAAGGCTCTACAGCGCCTTCGATGGCAGGGGGCGCCTCGTGGCCTTCGATGTGGGTGAGTTCGGGGCCGAGGGATACGCCTTCTACATGTTCAACTTCAGGTCGCCCGATGTCCGCGTCCCCGGGGTGTCCGATCTGTTGCTCCACGAGATGATCGTGGAGGCGAGGGCATCGGGCAAGGCCTTTGTCAATCTCGGGCTCGGGATAAACCCTGGGGTCTCGTTCTTCAAGGAGAAATGGGGTGGTGTGCGGTTCCTCCCTTACAGGTTCCGTCTGTACGGGACGAAGGGCAGCGGCATATTGGACGCCCTCATGGGGAGGGCCGTGTGGTGAGATTCAAGGGAGGGCGAATTCGGACAAGGAGGGTCCCATGGCCAGCCATCCACCGGACATAAGGCCTTTCACCGCTGAAGTCACCGAGGTCAAGGGCGAGTGCAGCGCAGGGCATCGAAAGGGCGACACCTTCAAGATAAGCTGTTACGACAGCGGGGGGCTTTGCGGCTTCTTCTACCACGACATCTTCCCGAGCCTGAGCGTCATGCAGTACGGCGGGAAGTATCCGTGGGCTGCGGAGGAGGAACTCACCCTGGAGTGCCCGGACAGGTACAACGCCGTGACCATCGTGGTGAGGAAGGGGTGAAGAGAGGCCGGCGGCTGCCGAGGCCGCCCGTTCAGGAGGAGCGCCTGCCATCCGAGGAGGCGTTCGTCCTGGCAATCCCGGCCAACTTCCTCGCCAGATTGGCGTGAGCCAGCGAGCAGGCCCTCCCGCTCCAGCCGTCAGGCGAGGAGTAGATCTTCCTCGTCGGCCTGTTGCATCCAGGGGCAGCGCACTTGGATGCGGCGAGGGCGAGGTGCACCACCTTCATGGTCTCACTCCTGGGGGTCTTGAGATGCCTCAGGGGTGGCTGTGTATCTCCACCGCCCCATGAACAGGGACCACTTTCCCAACCCCATCATGACAGATCCCAGGCCCTGTTTCAATCCTCAGGGGAGGGGGCCTCCTCGTAAACGATCTCACCTGCCGCCCTCTCCGCGTATTCCCTGCCTGCCTGAAGGGCCTTGACGAAGGCCTCTTCCAGGCCGTTGGGGGCCCTGAGCCTGACCGCTGTCTCCAACAGGGAATGCTCCACGGGGCAGGAGAGGGCTGAGATGGCCCCCAAGGCCACGATATTGGCCATCTGGGGCCTTCCGGTGGCCTCCTTGGCCAGGCGCGTCACTGGGACAGTGGCCACCCACCCTTCCGGTGCGTGATCCACCAGGGCCGGATCCAGGACGATGACCCCTCTGGGCTTCATCATCGCCACACCCTCGTCGCATGCCTCCTGGGTCATGGGGACGAGGACATCGAGCGAGATCGGTCTGGGGTAGTCTATCTCCGTGTCGCTCATGACCACCTCGGCGCTGCTCATGCCGCCTCTCACCTGGGGGCCGTAGCTGACGGTCTGTACCACGCGCAAGCCGGGTTTGAGGGTCGCCGCCTCGGCCAGGATGATTCCGGCCAACACCACCCCCTGCCCACCTGTGCCGCTTATGCGGACCTCGTAACGCACCTGGGTCCTCCCTTTTCAGTATATCTGATGCGATTCTATCATCTTGGAGATCTCCTGGGGATCCACCCTGTACGGTACGGCCTGTGCCGCACGCTGGCGCACCTGCTCGTACTCGGTCTGGTAGTCGGGGATGTCCCGGTCCACCAAGACCCCGATGCGGAACTTCCCCTGGAGGTCCTCGGCATCCATCTTCTTGGCCTTCTCCACGGGCACCGCGTGGGATGCCATCCACATCATGCTGTCCACCGCGCCCCCCAACAGGTTCAGCTTGCTGAAGTGGGTGGGACAGTGGGTTATCACCTCGAGGAGGGCGAACCCCTTCTTCTCCACGGCCTTCTCGAGGAGCCGGTCCAGGAGGTTGACGTGGTAGACCGTCCCCCTGGCCACGAACGATGCCCCGGCGGCCTCGGCGAGCCTGGATATGTTGAAGGCATGCTCCACGTGGCCGAAGGGGGCAGTGCTGGCCCTCACCCCGTAGGGCGTGGTGGGGGAAGACTGCCCTCCGGTCATGCCGTAGATGCTGTTGTTCATGATCACGGCCGTGAGGTCCACGTTCCTGCGGGCGGCATGGATCAGGTGGTTTCCACCGATGGCCGTCGCATCGCCATCCCCCATGACCACGATCACCTTGAGGCGCGGCTTGGCCAGTTTTATCCCTGTGGCGAAGGTCAGGGCCCTGCCGTGGGTGGTGTGCAAGGTGTTGAAGTCCACGTAGACCGGCAGCCTCCCTGCGCACCCTATGCCGGAGACCAAGACCACGTCGTCCTTGGGGTATCCCAGTCTATGGATGGTCCTGATGAGGGAGCCCAGCAGTATGCCGTTGCCGCATCCGGGGCACCAGACATGCGGGAACTTCTTGTCGTGGCGAAGATACTGGTATATGAGGTGCCTCTCGCTCTTCATGCCTTCTGACCCTCCAGGACCTCCAGGATTTCACCCGGCCTGATCAGCCTCCCCAAGGCCTTGCTCACGGTCCGCACGCTCGCCCTGCCGCGCACCACGCGCTTGACCTCCCTGGAGATCTGCCCCAGGTTCATCTCGGCCACGACGAGGAGATTGCACTTGCCGAGGATGGATTCCACGGCCCTTCTGCAGAAGGGCCACAAGGTGATGAGCCTGAGCAGGCCCACCTTGAGTCCGGCCTCCCGCGCCTCTTCCACCGCGCGCCTGGCCGACCTCGCCACAGATCCATAGGCGATGATGGCCACCTCCGCGTCCTCCATGCGAAAGGTCTCCCACCGCTGGATGTCCTCCAGATGGCCCCAGATCTTCCTGAACAGCCTCCTCATGAACGGCCCTATCTCGTCCTCGCGAAGCGTGGGGAATCCCCTGACATCGTGCATCAGCCCGGTGACGTGGTACCTATACCCCTCCCCGAATATGCCCATAGGGGGGACACCGGAAGGGGTGTCCTCGTACGGTATGTACCACTCTGGAGGGACCGTGGGCTTGACCCTGTCTATGACCTCCACCTCGTGGGGGGAAGGAAGCACCACGTTCTCCCTCATGTGGCCCACCACCTCGTCCATGAGCAGGATGACCGGGGTCCTGTACTTCTCCGAAAGGTTGAAGGAGCGGACCGTCAAGTCGAAACACTCCCTCACGCTCCATGGAGACATGGCGATGATGGGGTGATCCCCGTGTGTCCCCCATCGGGCCTGCTGCACGTCTCCCTGGGATGGGTTGGTGGGGAGCCCCGTGCTAGGTCCGCCACGCATCACATTGACCACCACACAAGGCACCTCCGCCATGCAGGCGTAACCGATGTGCTCCTGCATGAGGGAAAAGCCAGGGCCGCTCGTGGCAGTCATGGACTTGACGCCGGCCAATGATGCACCTATCACCGCCCCGAGGCTCGCTATCTCGTCCTCCATCTGGATGAAGGTCCCATCCACGGCTGGGAGCCTGTGGGCCAGGACCTCGGCGATCTCCGAGGATGGGGTGATGGGATACCCGGCATAGAAACGGCAGCCCGCGGCGATGGCCCCCTCGGCGCACGCCTCGTTGCCCTGGATGAGACGGGCTCCGTTGGGATCACTTGGCTTGCTCATCCGTGCTTCCCTCCTCTTGCACCTCTATGGCGAAGTCCGGACAGCGAAGCTCGCACATCCGGCAGGCCACACACGCCTTGGGATCCCTCCAGCGTGGGAATCCCTCAGGATCCTTCTCCAAGGCCCCCTTGGGGCAAAATGCCACACAGATCCCGCAACGCTTGCACCAGCTCCGGTACACCTGCAGGCGCTTGACCCTATCCCCAGAAGTCCTCTTTGCCCTCGGCCTGGAGACCGCCGAGGTGCCAACGCCCTTGTCCATGGTCCCCCCTGACCGGTATGTCTGCCCTTGGGGCCTCGAGACGTGCCCTCATGGTCCATGCTAAGTCGCGGGTCGCGACAGTGTCAACACGGGGTCCTTTGAGCCGACATGTCACCGGATCAAACGCCCCACGAAATTCGCCACCTCCTCCTGATGCCTCAAATAGGTCTCACAGAACTCCCTCTCGGTGCGGCAGTCCATGATGTGAAGGAAATAGCCCAGATCCCACTTGCCGACGATGAAGAGGGTCTTTCGCACGTTGTAGGCCTTCAGCATGAAGTTTATGGCCGGGAGGATCTCCGGGTATTGATCCCTCAACAACCCCACATCCGTGTGCCTGCTGTCACGGTGGACGATATGAAGGAAGGGGAGGACCCCCCTTCGGAACACGTATTTTATGCAATCGTAGGGTTGGATGGATTCGATGAACTCATGGTAAGCCCTCCGCCGATAGAGGAGCCTCAGGGCATTGCCATCCAGAAAGGCCAACTCCTTGGGGAAGTAACGCCCTTTGAGGTACGAGATGTAATCCGCCTTGATCTCATCCCCCTTCTCACCGAGGATGTACCCCCTTATGCTCTCGTAGGACCTCCCGGCCCCATTGGAAAGCCTCTTTCTTATGCAGGACTTCCACCGATCCAGTGCCTCCTTCCCGCCCAGGAAACGCATGGAGAAGGCCCACGGGAAATGAAAGAACTGCGGCTGGAAGAAACGGTGATCCCCAACGGCCCTCATCTCTCCCACTCGGCAGATGTAGTCCAGGAAGTCATCGAAGGAGATGATGCGCTCCCCATTGTACTCGCCCAGGTGGAAGTAGTTGATGTGATGAGGGAGGAAGGACTCGTCGATATCCAGATCGCATATGCGCTTGAACTCGTTCTTGAACAGGCCCTTCAGCTTCTCGTACTCCTCCCGCCGAGGTCCGCCGTGGAGGAAGATGCAGTCCACGTCGCTCGTGAACCCTATGGCGCCGCTGCCTATGCCCCCGTACACACCGATGACGAGGGGTTCCCTCGCCATGTCCAGCTCTTCCTTGAGGCGGTCGAAGAGGCCCTGGATCAGGCGTAGGTGCACATCCGCGTAAAGCTTTGCAGTGCGAAGCCCGCTGCCACGCCTCCTGAGCTGTTGGCGGTAGATCATGTAGATCTCTTTCTTGAAGGCCTGCTCGATGGGGTCCTTGCCCTCGTTTACGATGATCCGAAGCAGGCCGAGGACCTTGTCCTGGTACTGTGCGGTTATGGGCTCACCGTGCCTTTGGCTGATCCAGAAGACGTCCCTGGCTGTCCTGTCCCCGGTGGCTGAGATGATGGCCCTTTCGATGTTCATCCCGGCAAGGGAGAGGGTCCATGAGATCTTGTGGAGGAGGCCCTTCTTGTTGGAGGTCCTCACGGAGAGCACCGCTTTGTCGCCACTCACTTCCTCGAAACGCGGGATGACCTCATCTCGGATCACCCCGTGCCCCTTCTCCCAAAGGAAGATCTCCTTCTCGATGTTGGTGTCGCCCCTCAGGATCTTGAGCAAGGAGTCGAGGAGCCTCCTCTCGAGGGAGGATGGGTCACAGTCCTTCGGCAAACGGATCCTGTACAGGTCCGTGACCACCCCCTCCCGAATGGTGATCTCAGCCTCCAGGATGTCGCAGTCGTGGATCGTGAAGTTCCCAGCCACGCGGCTCAACAGGAACGGATGGTCCAGGGTGCAGACAAAGCATAGCGCCTCACCCCCGCCCACCGGGAGGAGCTTCATCCCCAAGAAGGGTCCTTTGGAGAGCTCCTTCACCTTACGCCCCCATCTTCGCCCTCATCCGGCCATCCTGCCCGGAAGCGGCCTTTCCCTCCTTGGGCCTGAGCCTCTCGGCCAGGACTGCCCGGGTCTGGGCGATCTCCGCCTCGGTCACCGACCTCCTGAGTTCCTCCATCCTGGCCATGACCTGGGCGAAGCGCATCCCCTCCGCAGCGCTTATCCATTCGAGCTGGAGGCGCTCCGGCCTCAGGCCCCACTTGCGCATCTTCTCCCAACACCTCTCCACGCGTCTCTTGGTCCAATGGTTGGCGTTGATGTAATGGCAGTCGCCCAGGTGGCAACCGGAGACCAAGACCACTGGGGCCCCTGCCGAGAAGGCAGCCCAGATGAAATCCTCATCCACCCTCCCGGAGCACATCGTCCTGATGAGACGGACCGTGGGGGGATACGACAGTCGAGAGACACCTGCGAAGTCGGCCCCTGCGTACGAGCACCAGTTGCAGGCAAAGCAGACCACCTTCTCCTGCGCCCCCTGCTCCAAGAGGGAGCTGACCTGGGACAGGATCTGCGGGTCTGTGAAGTGGTTCATCTGGATGGCGTCGAAGGGGCATTCCGCAGCGCATGTGCCGCAGCCGGCGCATGCCGCCTCTACCACCACTGCAGGTCTCTTTGCCTTCTTGTCCACAGTGATGGCATTGTACGGACAGACCTCAGCGCAGATCCCGCACGCCTTGCACTTGTCTTGATCCACACGGCTCACTATGGGCTCTATGGCTATCCTGCCCGGCGACATGAGACGGGCGGCCCTCGCCGCGGCCGCAGAGGCCTGGGTGACCGCGTCCTTGATGTCCTTGGGGCCCTCGGCCGTGCCGGCGAAGAAGATCCCCTTGGAGGCGGAGTCGACGGGCTGTAGCTTGGGGTGTGCCTCCAGGTAGAAGCCGTCGGAGGTCCTCTGGAGAGATAACATCTCCTGTATGGCCTTCATGTCTACGGGGGGGACCAGGCCTTGGGAGAGCACCAGCATCTCCACCCGATGTCTCTCCAGACGGTCCCTGGAGGTGTCCTCCACCCACACGATGAGATCCTTGGAGACAGGGTCCTCCTGCACGTCTCCCGGGAGCCCCCTTATGTACCTAACCCCTCTTGCCTTGGAGCGCTGGAAGAGCTCCTCGAAGCCCTTGCCGGAGGCGCGTATGTCCGTGTAGAAGACCTTGACCTCCATGTCCGGATAGTGCTCCTTGAGCATCAGGGTGTCCTTGACGGTGTTCATGCAGCAGATGTTGCTGCAATACGGGTTGGCCTTATCGTTGCCCGGGGATCGCGAGCCCACGCACTGGACGAAGGCCACGGAGCTAGGGACCCTGAGGTCGCTCAGGCGCACCACCTCGCCCTTGGTGGGTCCACCGGCATTGATCAGCCGCTCGAACTCCATGGTCGTCACCACGTTGGGAAACCGGGAGTATCCGTATTCGTCCAAGGGCCAAGGGTCGTAAGGCTCCATCCCGGTGGCCACTATGATGGTCCCGACCTCCAAGGTGAGCTCCTCGTCCCTCATCTCGTAGTCTATGCATCCCTTCTCACACGCCTCCTTGCACTTGCCGCAGATGAGCGGGTCCTGCCCGAGGCACTCCCTGGGATTGAGGACGTACGAGGAAGGGACGGCCTGGGGGAAAGGGATGTGTATGGCCTTCCTGCTCTTGAGGCCCATCTCGAATTCGTCGGGGACGACCACGGGACAGACCTTGGCGCACTCCCCGCAGGCGGTACATTGTCTCTCGTCTACGTAACGGGCCTTCTTGACGAGCTTGACCAGGAAGTTCCCCACGTACCCCTTGATCTCCTTCACCTCGGCCAGCGTCATGAGCTCTATCCCGGGATGTCGACCGACATCCGTCATCTTGGGGCCGAGTATTCAGATGGAGCAGTCCATGGTGGGGTAGGTCTTGTCCAGCTGGGCCATGATCCCTCCGATGGAGGCCTTCTTCTCCACCAGGTAGACCTTGTAACCGTTGTCGGCGAGGTCCAATGCGGCCTGGATGCCCGCCACGCCCCCGCCTATGACCAGGGTGGCCTTGGTGACCGGGACCTCCATCTGCTCCAACGGCCTGAGGAGCCTGGCCCTGGCGACGGCCATCTTGACCAGGTCCTTGGCCTTGTCCGTGGCCGAGCCCCTCTGGTGGGGATGGACCCAGGAACAGTGCTCGCGGATGTTGGCCATCTCCACCAGGAATGGGTTGAGCCCGGCCTCGGCACAGGCCTGGCGGAAGGTCGGCTCGTGGAGCCTGGGAGAGCAGGAGGCGACCACTATCCTGTTGAGGCCGAGCTCCGCGATGTCCTTCTTGATGAGCTGCTGGCCTGGATCCGAGCACATGTAGGGATAGTCCCTGGAGACCGTAACCCCCTCCAATCCCATGGCCCATTGGGCCACGGATCCGCAGTCCACGGAGTCGGCGATGTTGAGGCCGCAGTGACACACGTAGACCCCGACTCGAGGGGCTCCCGTCGCATCCCTTGACCCTTCCATGTCCTCTCCTCTTTCAGCCCTTCGGGCGCCTTGGAAATCCTGCCGTATCCATCACGGCCACTCTCCGGTTGTCCGTGGCCGATGGCCAGGGACAACCGACAACGTCAGGTCGTTTCCCGATCCCCGCTTCAAGGGGTCATCCTCCTGTGGCCTCCTTGGCCCTCCCATGACGCACCGCCGGCCCCTCCATGGCCCTGGCCAGCATCGTGCTCAGGTCCTCGACCTGCACCTCCAGCCCATGGAGGAGGTTCGGGTCCCGCATGGCGCAGCGAAGATGTATCTGGCACTTGGGGCAGGCCGTGACCATGACATCACTGCCTCTTGCCTTGGCCTCCAAGAGGCGTTCCACCTGCATCCGCTTGCTGTATGCGTCGCAGTTGAGCCAGGAGGCGTTGCCGCAGCACCAGGCCCCTGCAGCGAAGTGCGGCATCTCCGCAAGCCGCATGGCGGATCCCAGAAGGCCCCTCGGGGCCTCGAACACCCTCTGGAGGCGACCCAAGCGGCACGGGTCGTGGTACGTGCCAGTTATGTCCAGCACGGCCTTGGGTCGAAATGACCTCGTGAGGAGGAACTCGCTCAGGTGCATCACCTCGAACGGAGAGGGCCCATGAGGGGCCAGGTAGTGGTTCTTGAGCACGTAGCTGCACTCGGCGCAGGCAGTGACTATGGTCTTGACCCCCGCCTGGTGGAAGGACTCCAGGTTCAGCTCGCGGAGCCTCCTGAAACCCTCGTGGTCACCTGTCCACAGGAGGTCATGGCCACAGCACCTCTCCTCCGGGAGGATGACGGGCTCGATTCCGAGCTCGTTGAGGAGCCTCACGGCACTCACCGGGATCCGGCTGAGGCCAGCGCCCAGATCGGAGAAGAAGAGATCCAGGTAAGGGATGCATCCCACGAAATAGAGGACGTCTCCC
>FWPV01006947.1_pt1 | contig 21088 bp, 12 predicted proteins | sample 2228371 | NCBI WGS metagenome assembly FWPV01 (sample SAMEA103939776, study PRJEB20133) | metagenome | reverse complement strand
AAGCTGCGCGAGTTCATCGACCGCGGCGGCTTCCTGATGACCGATGATTTCCATGGCACCTTCGAGTGGGAGCTGTTCACCGCCAGCCTCAACAAGGCCTTCGCCGACCGGCCCATCGTCGACATCGAGGACGAAGATCCGATCTTCCACGTCCTCTACGACCTGAACGACCGCGTCCAGGTGCCGGGCATCGTCAATTATCCGTTCCAGAAAACGTACGAGTACGACGGAATCGAACCCAAATGGCGCGCGTGGCGCGACGCGAAGGGCCGCATCGCCATCGCCATCTGCTTCAACATGGACCAGGGGGATGCCTGGGAGTGGGCGGACAACCCGAATTACCCGGAAAAGTACGCTTCGCAGGCCTACCGCACGGCCATTAATTACATCCTCTATGCGATGACCCACTAGGCGGGAAATGTTTGAATTTCTCTTCAATTATCCGCTCGCCGTCTACCGGAAAGGCACGCTCGTGTTTTCCAGCGGCTGGCCTGCCGCGCTGCTGCTGTTCGGGCTTGCCGCGCTGGCGGCTGCGGTGTTCTGGCTGTTCTTCCGAAGAGGCGGGCTCCCTGCCCGGCGCAGGCTCGCGCTCGGAGCGCTGGAGTGGTCCGTCCTCGCGCTTCTGCTTCTGCTGTTGTGGCAGCCCGCTCTTTCCGTCACCGTGCTGAAGCCGCAGCAGAACGTGGTGGCTGTCGTCTTCGACACGTCGCAGAGCATGGCGCTCGAGGAGCGCTACGGGCAGGCGCGATCCCTGTTCGAAGACCGTCTGGCGGAAGACCTTCAGAAACGCTTCCCCATCCGCATCTACCAGGCGGGCGAAGCGCCTGCGCGCATCGAGCAGCTTCCGGCTGAACCGTCGGCGCAGCGCACGGACCTCGGCGCCGCGCTGCGCCAGATCGCGTCGGAGAGCGCCATGATGCCCGTCGGCGCGGTGGTGCTGCTGACGGACGGCGCCGACAATGGCGGCAATCTTGGTCCGGACACGATCCAGGCGCTGCGCCGCGCGCGCATTCCGGTCCACGCCATCGGCTTCGGCTCGGAGCGCATCGCCAACGACATCGAGATCCTCGACGCCGACCTTCCGGCGCGCGTGCTGCCCTCGTCGCGCCTGATGCTGACGGCGACCCTCCGCCAGAGCGGATTCCGCGGGAAGACGGCGAAGCTGACCGTGCGCGACGGGGATCGGGTTGTCGCCCAGAAGGAAGTGCGTCTGCCCGGCGATGGCGAAACCTGGCGGGAGACGCTGCAGCTCAACGCGGGCGCGGCGGGCGTCAAGACGCTCGACATCAGCGTCCAGCCGCTCGATGGCGAAACGAACACGCGGAACAACCGCGTGGAGCGCCTGGTCGACGTACGCGACCGCAAGCCGCGCATCCTTTACTTTGAAGGCGAACCCCGCTGGGAGATGAAATTCATCCGCCGCGCCGCGGAGGAAGACGCGCAGCTGGATCTGGCGAGCATCGTGCGGACGACCGAGAACCGGTTTTACCGCCAGGGCATCCGCTCCCCGCAGGAACTCGAGCGCGGCTTCCCTTCCACGGTGGAAGACCTCTTCGCGTTCCAGGCGCTGATCCTCGGCAACGTCGAAGCCGGCTACTTCACGCCCGTGCAGCAGAACCTGATCCGCGAATTCGCCGGACGCCGCGGCGGCGGAGTGCTGTTCCTCGGGGGCCGCTCCGCGCTGAGCGACGGAGGCTGGCAGCGCTCGCCCGTGGCCGAGATCCTGCCGGTGACGCTGCCGGACCGCAAAGGCACGTTCCGGCGCGAGCCGGCCACTGTCGAGCTGACGCGCGCGGGCGCCGAGAGCCTTCTGCTGCGCCTGGAAGAAGACCCCGAGAAGAACGCTGCACGCTGGAAGGCCCTGCCGTACCTGGCGGACTATCAGATGACGGGCGAGCCGAAGCCCGGCGCGACGGTGCTCGCCGAGGCCATTCCCGGCGTGCGCCTCCGCCACCCGCTTCTGGTGACGCAGAACTACGGCCGCGGCCGCGTCGCCCTGCTCGCCACGGGCGGCACGTGGCGCTGGCAGATGGCGCAGGACGCGCGCGACCAGAGCCACGAAACATTCTGGCAGCAATTGCTGCGGTGGCTGGCCGGCGGGGTGGAAGAGCGCGTGACGCTGATGACGACGCGCCAGACCTATTCGGGCGAAGAGGCCGCCGTGATCCGGGCCGAGGTCCGTGATCAGAACTACCTGCCCGCCCCGGGCGCCGTCGTGAGCGTGCACCTGCTCGGACCCGGCGGCGTCAGCGACACGATCGAACTGCAGCCCGCGCGCGGCGAGCCGGGCGTGTATGAAGCGCAATGGCGGGCGCCCCGCCCCGGACCGTACCTGGCCGAGGCCACGGCACGCGAAGGCACGGAGGAGCTCGGCCGCGACACCGTCACGTTCCGCCGCGAAGACGGCACGCGCGAGTTCTTCCGGACGGAGCAGAACCGCGAACTGCTGGAGCGGCTCGCCGCGCAGACCGGCGGCCGTTACTACAGGCCGGACGACGCCCGGGATCTTGCCAGGGAAATCGAGCTGTCCGAAGCGGGCATCACCGTGCGAGAAACGCGTCCGGTCTGGAATGCGCCGGCGGCATTTCTCCTGCTGGCGGGGCTGAAGACCGCCGAGTGGCTCGTCCGGCGGCGCTGGGGGGCCATATGAGAACGGCACTGCTTCTGATCTTCGCCGCGCTTGGCGCCGCGGCTGCCGAGCGGGCCCTGTTTGTGGCCGGACTCGGAGGCGAGCCCGATTACGAGCAGCGTTTCCAGAGCCTCGCCAAAGAGGGGGCCAAACTTACGGGAGGCGAAGCGCTGACCGGTCCCGAGGCGGGCAGGCAGGCGCTGCGCGAGGCCATCGCCCGCGCCGCCGCGCAGCTCGGCGAATCCGATACATTCCTGCTGGTCCTGATCGGACACGGCACGTACGACGGGCTGGCGTACAAGTTCAACCTGCACGGTCCCGATGTTTCGGCGGCCGAGCTTCGTTCGTGGCTCGACGCGGTGAAAGCCCGGCAGGTGGTCGTGCTGGCCACCAGCGCCTCCGGCGCCGCTCTGAAGGAGCTCGCCCATCCGCGGCGGGCCGTTTTCGCCGCCACGCGATCCGGGATGGAAAAGAACGCGGTGACATTTCCGCGCCATTTTGTGGAAGCCCTCCGCGACCCCGCCGCCGACACCGACAAGAATGAAGCCGTCAGCGCGCTGGAAGCCTTCCGCTACGCCACGCAGAAGACGGCGTCTTTTTTCGAAACCCAGAAGCGCATCGCCACCGAGCATGCCGCGTTCGAAGACCCCGCGGGCGTCGGCCGTGCGACGCTCGTCCGTTTCGGCGCGGCGCAGCAGGCGCTGAACGATCCCCTGAAGCGCGCGCTGCTCGCGCAGCGGGAGAAGACTGAACTCGAAATCGAGAAGCTGAAGCGGGAAAAGGCCGCCATGCCGCTCGACGAGTACAAGAAGCGTCTGCAGGCGTTGCTGGTGGCTCTGGCCAGCATCCAGGAGGAGATCGAGCGATGAGGCGCTGGCTGCCGCTCCTTCTGTTGGCTGCGATGCCTGTTCCGGCGCAATCCCCCGCGGATCTGGCCGAGCGGTACTGGAAGCAGCAGCGCTGGGAAGACGCCAACAACGCCTTCCGCGCGGCGGTGAAAGCCGATCCGAAGAACCCCGCCCTGCGGGTGCGCTGGGGTCTGCTCCTGCTCGAGCGTTTCAATCCCGGTGAAGCCGCCGATCTGTTCAACGAAGCGCTGGAGCTCGAGAAAGACTATCCGCCCGCCCTGCTGGGTCTCGCCAAGGTGGCCGCCGAACGCATGGACGCGCGCGCCGCCGAGCTGTGCCGCAAGGCGCTCGAGAAGGACCCTTCGCTTGAAGAGGCGCGGGAGCTGCTCGCCAACGTCCTTCTCGAAGACGGCAACTTCACGGGCGCAGCCGAGGAAGCGCGCAAACTCGGCGCCCGGCCGGGTGCGCAGGCGGTGCTCGCCGCCATCGCGCTGCTGCGCGATCAGGACGCCGCGCCGGCGCTGGCTGCGATGGGGCGGCACGCGCCCGGATATGCGCGCATCGCCCGGCATCTGGTTCTGAACCGCCGCTACGAAGACGGCATTGCATACTATCAGAAGGCGCTCGAGATCGACCCCTCTCTGCACGCCGCGCGCAGCGAACTGGGCATCAATCTGATGCGCGTGGGCCGCGACCGCGACGCGCGCCGGGAGCTGGAAACGGCTTACAACGCGGGCTACCGCAGCGCGCCCACGGCGAACTCGCTCAAGCTGCTGGACATGCTGGCGAAGTTCGACACCGTGCGCCGCCCGCGCTACATTCTCCGCTTCCACTCAAGCGAAGCGAAACTCCTTGCGCCTTATTTCGAGCGCGAAGTCCAGCGCGCTCTCGACACCTACGAGAAGAAATACGGCTTCCGCCTGCCAGGACCGGTGCAGGTGGAGGTGTACAACAACCACGCCGATCAGATGGTGCGCACGCTGGGCGTGCCTGGCCTCGGGGCGCTCGGCGTCGCCTTCGGCCTCAGCGTCGCCATGGACAGCCCCTCGGCGCGTCCGCCCGGCGCATTCCACTGGGCGAGCACGCTCTGGCACGAACTGAGCCACGTCTTCGTGATTACCGCGACGCGCCACCGCGTGCCCCGCTGGTTCACCGAGGGCCTTTCAGTCCACGAAGAGACCGCAGCCAACCCGGAATGGGGCGACCGCCTCACGCCCGACATCATCGCCGCCATCCGCAAAGGCGAGCTGCTGCCGGTGGAAGAACTCGACCGCGGATTCCAGCGCCCGCGCACGCCCGGGCAGGTCACGCTGAGCTATTTCCAGGCGGGCCGCATCTGCGATTACATCGTCCAGCGGTGGGGCTGGCAGAAGGTTCTGGAATTGATCCGCGCCTTCGAGAAGCCCGCTCCCACGGGCGAGGTCATCGCGCGCGTGCTGGGGCTGCCCGCCAAAGAGTTCGACGCGCAGTTCCTCGCGTGGCTGAAGGAGCAGCACAAGACGCCTCTTGAAAACTTCGAGCGCTGGCCCAAAGAGCTGAAGCAGCTGCACGAAGCCCGACGCGCGCAGAAATGGCAGGAAGCGCAGTCCATGGCTCAGGGCGTGATCGCCGCTTTTCCCGAGTTCGTCGAAGCCGGCAACGCCTATGAAGTCCTCGCCGAAGCCTGCGAGCAGCTGAAGAACCATGCCTGCGCCATCCAGGCTCTCGAGAGCTACATGAAGCAGGGCGGGCGGAATCCGGAAGCGCTCAAGAAGCTGGCGAAGCTGCTGGACGAGGCGGGGCGCGCGCGCGACGCCGAAGCCGCGCTCTCGCGCGTGCTCTGGGTGTACCCGGTGAAGGACGAAGAGCTGCACCGGCGCCTGGCGGAACTGCGCTCGAAGCTGAATCTCTGGGAAGGCGCGGCCGAGGAGTGGCGCGCAGTCCTTGCGTCCAACACCGTGGATCCCGCATCCGCGTGGTATGGGCTTGCGCTGGCGTGCAGGAATCTCAACCGCACGGACGAGGCGCGCGACGCCGTGCTGGCGGCGCTCGAAGAGGCGCCCGGATACCGCCCCGCCCAGCGTCTTCTGCTCGAACTGAATCGCGGGGCTCAGGAAAGGAAGAACGACTGACATGGCCACTGTCGACACGGCGGCTCTGCGGAGCCAGGTGGAGCGCTTCCAGGAAGTCCACGACGCGCTGGTGCGCGAAGTGCGCAAGGTGATCGTCGGACAGGAGGAAGTGCTCGAGCAGCTGATGATCGCCCTCTTCGTCGGCGGCCACTGCCTGATCACGGGCATGCCCGGCACCGCGAAGACGCTGCTCGTCCGCACGATGGCGCAGACGCTGGGGCTCGAGTTCCGGCGCATCCAGTTCACGCCGGACCTCATGCCCAGCGACATCACGGGCACGGACATTCTGGAAGAGGAACCGGGAACGGGGCGCCGCATCTGGACCTTCGTGCAGGGACCGATCTTCGGCAACGTGGTGCTCGCCGACGAGATCAACCGCACGCCGCCCAAAACGCAGGCGGCGCTGCTCGAGGCGATGCAGGAGCTCTCCTGCACGGTGCGCGGCAACCACTACAAGCTCCCGCGCCCGTTCTTCGTTCTCGCCACGCAGAACCCCATCGAGCTGGAAGGCACCTATCCGCTGCCCGAAGCGCAGCTCGACCGCTTCCTCTTCAACACGCTGCTCGATTATCTCGGCGAAGACGAAGAGCTGCAGGTCATCGAGCGCACCACCACGCCCGCCGTGCCCGACGTCCACCCGGTCACCAACGCGGAAGAGATCCTCGGCTTCCAGCGGCTGGTGCGCATGGTTCCGATTGCCGAAGAAGTGGCCCGCCACGCCATCGCACTGGTCCGCGCGACGCGTCCGCGCGACGGTTCCGCCCCGGATTTCGTGAAGAAATACGTGAACTTCGGCGCAAGCGTCCGCGGCGCGCAGAACCTCGTCCTTTCCGCGAAAGCGCGCGCGCTGATGCGCGGCCGCTATCATGTCACCTTCGAGGACATCCGCACTCTGATGCCGCCCGTCCTGAGGCACCGCATTCTGCTCAACTTCCAGGCTGAAAGCGACCGCCTCACGCCCGACGACATCCTTGCGCGCCTGCTCGACGCCGTCCAGCCCCGGAGGAGCTGATGCAGCAGCGTTTCCTCGATCCGCAGATTCTCGCCGGCATCGCCAATCTCGAGCTGACCGCGAAAACTGTGGTCGAGGGCTTCATCAGCGGCCTGCACCGCTCGCCCGACTACGGCTTCAGCCAGGAGTTCGCCGAGTACCGTCCCTACGTGCCCGGCGACGATCTGCGCTACGTCGACTGGAACGTCTACGCCCGCACCGGCCGCCTGTATCTGAAACGCTTCCGCGGCGAAACCAACACGCGCCTCACCATCCTGCTGGACCGCAGCGCGTCCATGGGCTTCCAGAGCCGGGGCCTGCGCAAGATCGACTACGCCCGCTACCTTGCCGCTTCGCTTGGCTATCTCGCCCACCAGCAGCGCGACGCCGTTGGCCTGATCGCGTTCGACGACGAAGTGCGCGATTACGTCGAGCCGAGTTCGCGGCACGGCCAGTGGCTCAAGGTCCTCCATGCCATCGACCGCGCCGAGCCCGGCCGCCGCACGGACTACACGCAGCCCTTCTGGCACTTCCAGCAGTTCCTGCGCCGGCGCGGCATCGTGCTGGTCGTCAGCGATTTCTTCGCCCCCGCGCGCGACGTCGTCGCCACGGTCGCCCCGTTGCGGCAGCGCGGCAACGACGTCATCCTCATGCACGTGCTCGATCCCGAGGAAGTCGAGCCTTCGCTGGACAGTTCGCGCGTCCTGATCGATATGGAGACCGGCGAGGAGATGGAAGTCCATCCCGCTTACGCCGCCGGGCCCTACCGCGAGAAAATGCGGCGCCATCTCGAGGAGCTCGAGTCGCTGGCGCAGGGCGCCGGCCTCAGCTACTACCGCAGCCTCACCTCCGAGCCCCTCGATGAAGCGCTGCGCCGCTATCTCGCCGTCCGCGAGGGGAGGCCGTAAATGGGACTGCTGGCGCCATGGTTTCTGGCGGGACTCGGGCTGCTGGCGCTGCCCGTCTATCTGCACCTGCTCCGCCGCAGCCGGCCGGACTCGAAACAATTCAGCTCGCTCATGTTTTTCAAGCCGGGCCATCAGGCCGAGCTGCGCCGCCGCCGTCTCGACTACCTTGCGCTGCTGGCCGCGCGCCTGCTCCTGCTGGCCTTCATCATTTTCGCCTTCGCGCAGCCGGTGATCCGCTCGGCGTCGGTCAGCGCCGGCTCGCCCGCGCTGCGCCTGGTCGTGGTGGACACGTCGGCCAGCATGGGGTTCCGCGGCCGCATGGAGGAGGCGCGGCGCATCGCGGCGGACCTGCTGACACCGCAGGCGCGGCTGGCCGCTTTCGATTCGCGCCTCCGCCTGCTGGACCGCGCCGAACTGCCGCGGCTTGAAGCCGGTCCCGCGGCCAATTCCTTTGGCGAGCTGGCCCGCGCCCTGCGGGCGTTTCAGGAGGAACAGAAGCAGCCCGTCGAGGTGCACCTGATCAGCGATTTCCAGCGCTCCGCTCTCGCCGGAGGGCTCTCCGAGGTGCAGCTGCCGGAGGGCGCCGCCCTCAAGGTGCATTCCGTGGCGCAGCGCGCCGAACCGAACTGGACCGTCGAGAGCGTCCGCGCTCCGGCGCGCGTCCGGCAGGCGCGCGAGGCCCGCATCCAGGCTGTCATCGCGGGCTTCCGCACCGAGGCTGCGCAGAAGACCGCCGTGCTGCGCGTCGGCGGCAGAGACGCCGCCCGCCAGTCCGTCGAAGTGCCGCCCGAAGGGCGCGCCACGGTCGAATTCGACCCGCCCGACCTGCCCTATGGCTTCGTTGAATGCTCCGTGCGGATCGAGCCGGGCGACGGTCTGCCGGCCGATGACCAGTTCCTCTTCGCCATCGAGCGCACGGATCCGCTTACGCTCGCCTATTTCGGCGACCGGCGCGCCGAGAACTACATCCGCACGGCGCTGGAAGCCTCAGCGGGCGGCGTGTTCGCGCTTGGCGGCAACGCGGGCTGGCAGAACGCGCGCGCTCTGATCGCCGCCGGCGCCGCTCCCGCGGAAGCCGAACTTGCCGCCGCAGTCCGGCGCGGCATGGGCCTGCTTCTCGTCCTTTCTCCGGCGGACGCCGCGCGCGGGCGCGTGCCGGTGACGGGACAGAAGATCACCGGCACCCGCTACGCCGCGCGCACTGGCGAAGGGTTTTTCCTCGCTTCACGCACGGACGCGACCTCGCCGCTGATCGAAAAGGCCGGCGCGTGGCAGGGCGTCCGTTTTTACCAGCTGCTCGCCGTCGAACCGGGCGAAGCGCGCGTGCTGGCGTCCCTCAGCGACGGCGCGCCTCTGCTTCTCGAGCAGCGCATCGGCGATGGCATCGTGCTTGTGCTTGCTTCCCCGCTGGACGGCGTGGCCAACGATTTTCCGCTGCAGCCGGCCTTCGTCCCGTTCATCGAACAGGCGGCGCGGCTGCTGACCGGCTGGGAGGATTCCACGGCGTCCATGCCGGCGGGGGATCTGCTCGCTCCCGCAGCAGGGGACCGGGCGCGCGCGTTTGAGGTGCTGGATCCCCGCGGGCGGCGCGCTCTCAGCTTCTCGGAAGCGGCCCGCGGCGCGTCGGTCGAACTCGATCAGACCGGCTTCTGGCGCGTGCTTCGCGGCGCCGGCCGCGACCGCGTCATCGCCGTGAACGTAGACCGCAGGGAATCGGATCTCGAACCTGTTCCTCCGGACGCGCTTCAGCTTCTGCCCGCGGCCGCATCGGCGGCGGGACAGGCCGGCGGCGCGGCGCCGCCCGCGCGTCCGCTGGCTCTCTGGATTCTCGCCGCGGCGCTGGCCGCGGCCCTCGTCGAGGCAGTTCTGGCGTCCTACTATCTGGGCAAGGAGGCGGCATGAGCGCCAAAGAACGTTTTCTCGAGTATCTCCGCCTGATCGAGCAGCGTCTGCGTCTCCGCTCGCTCGCCTCCGGCGCGGCCATCCTCGCTGTCCTGTTGCTCGCGGTCACGGCCGCTGCCGCGTGGCTTGCGTTGCGCTACGCCTTCGATCCGCGGGTGCTGCTGGCCGGCCGCATCGCGCTCGTGCTCGCCGCCGGCGCAGGGCTCGCGCTCGGCATCGCCGCGCCTCTGCTGCGGATCAACCGCCGCCGCGCGGCGCGTCTGGCGGAAGCGAAGCTGGCCGGACTCGAAGAACGCGCCGCCACGCTCGTGGGCCCTTCGGCCGAATCCCCCCTTGCTGAACTTGTCGCTGAAGAAGCTCTGCGTCATGCCGAAGCCGTTCCGCCGCGCGCGCTGGTCGGCAACGGCGCCATCGCCGCCGCGGGCATCTCAGCCGCCGCGGCGATTGCCGTCCTCGTCTGGTTCACCGCCGCCGCGCCCGGCTCGCTCGGCTATGGCGCGCATCTGCTGTGGGCTGGCGCGCCGCCTGCGGGGCAGCAGGCGCTGTTCGAACTGACCGTGAAGCCCGGCGATGCGAAGGTCCGCCGCGGCGGGGACCAGCTGATCGAAGCCGTCGCCGCGGGCTTCGACATGACCGGGCTCCGCATCCGCCTCCGGCGCCCCGGCGCCGCGCAGTGGGAGACGCTGTCGATGGAGCCGAGTCCATCGGGCGCGGGCTTCGTGTTCCTCATCGCCGGCATCACGGAAGACGTCGAATACCAGGTCGACGCGCAGCGCATGCGGTCGCCCGTCTACCGGCTCCGGGTGGTGGATCTGCCGAAAATCGAGAAATTCCGCGTGCGCTACCGCTATCCCGCGTATCTGGGGCTGCCGGACAGGGAAGAAGACCCGGGCGGCGATGTCCGCGCCATCGAAAACACGCGCGCCCTGCTTGAAATCGAGACCGACAAGCCGCTTTCTGGCGGAGTGATTGTCCTCGACGACGGCACGCGCCTGCCGCTGCAGTCCGAGGGCCGGATCGCGCGCGCGGAACTCGAGGTCAAGCGGGACGGCGCCTTCCATTTCGCCGCTCTGGATGGAGGAGCGCCGGTGCGCCTGAGCGAGGACTACTTCATCGAAGCGCAGCCGGAACGCGCGCCGGAAGTGCGTCTCACGCGTCCCGGGCGCGACGCCAAAGTCAGCCCCATCGAGGAAGTCACCGTGGAGGCGGAAGCGGCCGACGATTTCGGGCTGCAGGCGCTCGAGATCACCTACAGCGTCAACGGCGGCGAGCCGCGCACGATCCGGCTGCCCGTGCAGCGCGGCGCCAAAGAGGCCAGCGGACGCGCTGTCATCGCCCTGGAAGAGTTCAGGCTGCAGCCCGGCGACATCGTCGCTCTGTCCGCCACCGCCCGCGACGCGCGCGCAGCTGCGCAGACAGACATCTTCTTTCTGGAAGCCCAGCCCTTCGAGCGCGAATTCCAGCAGTCGCAGACCGTCGGCGGCATGGGCGGCATGGAGGGCGAGGGCGAAGACGAAAACGACATCGTCCAGCGCCAGAAGGAAATCATCTCCGCCACCTGGAACCAGATCCGCTCGCGCAAGGGGGCGGCGGAAACGCGCGAAGACGCCGCGTTCCTGTCCGGCATGCAGCAGAAGCTGGCCGAACAGGCGCAGTCGCTGTCGCAGCGCATGCGCAGCCGCCAGCTTGCCGGCACGAACGAAGAGTTCCAGAAGTTCTCGCAGGAGATGAGCAGCGCATCGAAAGCCATGCAGGACGCCGCCGCGCGGCTGCGCAACCTGCAATGGCGCGAAGCTCTGAGCCCCGAGCAGCGCGCCCTTCAGCACCTGCTCCGCGCCGAAAGCATCTTCCGCCAGATCCAGGTCGCTTTCGGCCAGCAGGGCGGAGGCGGCGGGCGGGGCGGCGGCCAGATGCGCGATCTGGAAAGCCTTTTCGAGCTGGAGCTGGACCTCGAGAAGAACCAGTACGAGACCGTGCAGAGCGCCTCGGGCGCCGCCAGCCGCGAGCGGCAGATCGACGAAGCCCTGAAGAAGCTGGAAGAGCTGGCCCGCCGCCAGCAGCAGCAGGCCGAACAGCAGCGCCGCAACGAGCAGAGCTTCCAGCAGCGCTGGCAGCAGGAGATGTTGCGCCGCGAAGCCGAGGAACTCCGCCGGCAGCTGGCCGAGCTCCAGCGCAACCAGCGCAATCAGAGCGGACAGAGCGGCCAGGAACAGCAGAGCCAGCAGGGCGGCCAGAGCTCGCAGGGCTCCTCCGGCAGTTCGTCCGGCTCGCAGGGCCAGCAGCGGGCGGGCGGACCGCAGAGCGAACGGCTCAGCCGCGCCCAGCAGCAGATCGAGCGGGCGCTCGAGGACATGCGCCGCGCCCAATCGGCGCAGGGCGGCGAGGCGCAGGAAAACGCGCGCCGCGCGGCCGAGCGGATGTCCCAGGCTCTGGACGAGCTCGGCTCGCTGCGCCGCCAGCAGACCGGCGACCGCATGGAGTCGCTCAGCCGCCGCGCGTCGGAGCTCGCCGAGCGCCAGCGCCGTTACGAAGAACAGGTCCGCAGGCTTTTCCCGCCGCAGCAGGCAGGAGCGCAGCAGCCCGGCCAACCCGCCGCGCCCTCGTCCGAGTCCGAGAAGCTCGGGCGTGAAAAAGAGGCCATGCAGCGCGAGTATCAGCGGCTCGAACAGGACCTGCGCGAGGCGGCCCGCGCGCTCGATTCCAGCCAGCGCGGCGCGGCGCAGAGGCTGCGCGAGGCCCTGGGCGAAGCGCAGCAGAACGAGCTCGGACTCCGCATGCGGCTGGGCGCCGAGTGGATGCGCCGCGGCCTCGGGCCCTACCTCGCTCCGCGCGAGCGCGTGGTGACCGAGGCTCTCGACCGGCTGCGCGACCAGGTGGAACAGGCGCGCCATCTCGCCGGGCGCGAAGGCGGCGGCCAGCAGCGCGAGCAGGTCGAGCGCGCGCTGGGCCAGCTCGAGAATCTCCGCGAACAGCTCCAGCGCCAGGCCCGCGCCGGCCAGCAGCAGGGACAGAAGGGCGGCGAAGGCCGCCCGCAGGGGCAGGGCCAGGAACGCAACAACGGCCGGCAGCAGGGACAGCAGGGCAATGAAGGCGGCCAGCCGGGCCGCGGCCAGGATCCCAACGGCCAGCCCGGCCAGGGACAGCAGCGCGCTTCCAGCCAGCAGGAGGGCGACGGCCGGGGCGGGCAGCGCGCGGGCGAACGGATGCCTGGCGAAAGCCGGCAGGGCGACCGCCGGCAGACCGGCGGCGACACGTCCTTCTGGCGCGGCGACTACAGCGCGCTGAACGACGGCTCGCTGCAGCCGGACTGGAGCCGCAGCGGCGATGGAGGCCGCGGCGCTTGGAATGAAGCGATGCGCCAGCTCCGCCAGCTGCGCGAGGAAGCCGCAGTCAGCGACGAAACGCAGGCCGAGATCGAACAGCTCCTGCGCCGGATGCAGCAGCTGGACCCGGCACGATTCGGCTCCCCGCTGCTTTCTTCGCGGATCGAGAACGAGTTCCTGCCGCAGCTTGAACAGGTGGAGCTCCGCCTCCGCAAGGAACTTTCAGAACAAAGCGGAGCGCCGCGCGCGGCGCCATCGGCCAAGGCTCCGCCGGGATACGCGGAAGCCGTGGCGGAGTATTTCCGCCGCCTCAGCCGCGGGCGGTGAAGCGCTTTGAAGCCTAGATAGGGGCGCGCCGCCTTTCAGAATTGACTCTCCCGACGCATTCTGAGAGGATCAACGCGGAACGCACGAGGAGGCTGATTCGTGGCGGCGCACCCCATCTCGAAGGGCGTCTTCTGCATGGAATGCGACTGGTGGGCCGACGCCCGCCGCCGCTACAGCATGGAGTCCCTCCTCGACCTGCTGGATCAGTTCACCCCGCCCCGATGCCGCCACATCCACTACGACGTCTCCACGCGCGAGGAGTTCTTCTTCCTGCTCAGGAAGTGGAGCCTCAGGCGATACAACACGCATCCGCTGCTCTATCTCGGCTTCCACGGCAAGCCGGGTGCGCTGCTGCTGGGCAGCGGGAAGCGGGCGCCGAAAGTAACGCTGGAGGAAATCGGAGAAGCGCTCCGGGGCAAGTGCAACGGACGCGTGATTCTTTTCGGAAGCTGCGAAACCATCCGCGCCGTTCCCTGGCAGCGGCGGAACTTTCTCGACGCCACGCAGGCGCTCGCCATCTGCGGTTACCACCGGGAAGTCGACTGGATGACCTCGGCAGCCATGGATCTCATCACGCTCGCAGCCATGCAGGAGTACACGTTCACGCTTGCCGGAATCACGGCGATCGCCGCGCGCATCCGCGAGCGTTCCCGCGGTCTGCAGCGCGCGCTCGGCTTCCGCATCTATACCCGCCAGGGCGAGGCGTGACCGCTCCCGCGGCCGGGGACCGCTTCTGATCGAGACTTCGCGAAGCGCCAGCAGCGCGCGGCGAAGCTGCAGTCAGGCGGCGAGGAGGCCGCGGAGGTTCCAGCCGCAGATGACGCTGGCTTCGAACTTGTTGCCGGCAGGTCCCTGCCAGTGGGTTTCGAGGCTGACTGCGCCCTTGTAGCCGTCGCGCAGCAGCGCGGCGATCTGGCCTTTCCAGTCGACGTGGCGGGTGCCGAGCGGACCCCAGACGGGCTTGTGGCCGTCCATGGCGCAGTCCTTGGCGTGGACGTGGGCGATGCGGTCCTTGGGCAGCAGGCTGTAGCCGTACGGGTAGGGCTCCTCGCCGGCGACGAGCGCGTTGGCAGGGTCCCAGACGAGCTTCACGTGCGAGTGCGGCATGGCGGCGAGGAACTTCGCCGCTTCCGCGGCGGTGCCGATGTTGCAGGCGTGCTCGTTTTCGATGCCGCAGATGATGTCATGCGCCTTGAACTGATCGGCGATTTTCTCGATGGCGCGGCAGGCGGGCTCGAAGCAGCGGTCGGGGTCGACGGTGCGCCAGAAAGAGAAGACACGGACGAGACGCGCACCGGTGAGCTCGCACAGCTGGATGGCGCGTTCGACGAGGCGGGGCTGATCGTCCATGGTGAAGGTGGCGCCGAAGATGTCCTGCTGGAAGCGGGAGTCGACTTCCCCGCCCTCGGGCAGCGTGCACTTGAGGATCGGGGAGGAGAGGCCGAGGACGCGGATGCCTTTGGCCTGGAGCACTTCCATGGCGCGGCGGACTTCGTCGTCAGTGAGGTTCATGATGTTCTTGCCCCAGACGACGCGCAGTTCGCAGGCGGTCATGCCGATGGCTGCCATGGCGGTGGCGGCGGGGTTCAGATCAGGGGAAAACTCGTCGGTGATGGCGGCGAGCTCGAGCTTGGGAATCATGATGCCGGGTGTTCCTCGATGACGTGATACCGGCCCGGCGCAACGCCGGTGAGGCGCTGTCGGGCCCCTCCCGGCCATTCTATTTCAACGGAGCGGATGACCGTGTCGCGGCCGAGGCCGAAGTGGACGATGAGGTCGGACGCCGAGCAGTAGCTGGAGCCGGACTTGACCATGGCCCACTGTTTTCCCGACGGCGTTTCGATGCGGACGACGGCGCCGATGGCGCTGCGGTTCGAGCGGCGCCCGGAGAGACGGAAGCCGACCCAGTGGTGATCGCGCGGCGGGGCGTCATTGCGGTAGAGCACGGCGGGACCGTGATTGGAGGTGAGGAGGATGTCGAGGTCGCCGTCGTTGTCGAAGTCGGCCCAGGCGGCGCCGCGGGCGACGAGAGGCTTCTGGAGATCGGGGCCAAGCTTCGTGGTGACGTCTTCGAAGCGGCCTTTGCCGAGGTTGCGGAACAGCAGCGGGGGCTGGGCGTACGTGACCTTGGGCTGGACGCGCTCGATTTCCTCTTCGATATGGCCGTTGGCGGCGAACAGATCGAGCCAGCCGTCAAGGTCGTAATCGAAGAAGAAGACGCCGAAGGCGAGGCGGAGGAGCGAGGCGCGGCCGACGGTGGAGCGCGGGGCTTCATCGACAAAGAGACCGTTGCCCTCGTTGCGGTAGAGGCCGAGCATCTGGTTGGAGAAGTTTCCGATGAGGAGATGGGCTCGGCCGGAGCGGTCGTAGTCGCCGGAGTCGACGCCCATGGCGCCGCGGGCCACGCCGTCTTCGCCGAAGGCGACGCCGGCGGCAACGCCCTCTTCAACGAAGCGGCCGTTTTTCAGGTTGCGGTAGAGCTTGTTGGGCTGCGTGTCGTTGGCGACCAGAAGATCGGGCCAGCCGTCGTTGTTGACGTCGAGCAGGGCGACGCCGAGAGACTTCGACGCGGGGTCGTAGAGGCCGGCCTCTTTCGTGACGTCGGCGAATCGGCCGTTGCCAAGATTGCGGAAGAGGCGGGAGCTGACGCCGCGGTAAGACTCGGGCGTGCAGTAGCTCTTGTTGACGCCGTCGAGGGAGCAGAACAGATCGGTCTGCGGCGTCCACTGGACGTAATTGGCGACGAAGAGATCGAGGCGTCCGTCGAGGTCGTAATCGAAGAAGGCGGCGGACGTGCCGAAGGACGTGTTGGCGATGCTGGCGGCGGCGGTGACGTCGCGGAAGCGGAGATTGCCTTCGTTGCGGAGAAGCCTGTCGCCGCTGAGGGCGGTGAGGTAGAGGTCGGGGCGCCCGTCGTTGTCGTAATCGCCGACGGCGGCGCCCATGGGCCAGCGGGGCAGGCGCGGGATGCCGCTCGAGGCGGTGACATCGGTGAATGTGCCGTCGCGGTTGTTGCGGTAGAGCACCGGCTGCGGGTTCATGAGCAGGATGTCCGGCCAGCCGTCGCCGTCGAGGTCGGCAAAGGCGCAGCCGGCGCCCATGGTTTCCGGCAGGAACTTTTTGCCCGATTTCTGGGCGTCGTGGCGGAAAACAATTCCGGCCTGTTTTGTCACATCAGTGAAGCGCGGCGCCGGAGGAGCGGGCGCGGCGAGCGCGAGGGCCGCGAGGGCGGCGGCGAGGCGGATCACCGGCGGCCTCCCGGCAGAAGGGCGGATTCGTGCTCGTGGATCATCTGCCGCTCGTTGTTGTCCTCGGGGCTGAGCATGCGGACTTTGGCGGTGAGAGCCTGGGCGGATTCGTCAGCCTTGAAGCGGCGGAAAAGGAGCTCGTGGCGGCGGGCGTTTTCCGCGTCGCCGAGGCCGCGGTAAGCGAGCATCAGGTTGTAGTGCGCCTGGACGTCCTCGGTGTCGACCTCGAGGACGCGGCGGAGAGCTGCAACGGCGCCCTGGAAGTCGCGCTTCAGAAACAGAATGCGGCCGATCTGATTCTGAACGACGCGGTCGCGGGGATAGCGCTTTTCGACTTCGCGAAGCGAGGCGAGTGCAGCATCGTAGTCGCCGTCGGCTTTCTCAGCCATGGCTTTGAAGAACCAGACGCGGCCGAGGGAGGAGTCGAGTTTGAGAGCTTTCTCGATGTACAGTTTTGCCCGGTCGATTTCACCCTCCTGGATGAGGGCGCGGGCGACGTTGAGCCAACCGTCAGCGTAATCAGGGCGCGCTTCGGTGACACGGAGGAAGCCGAACTCGGCTGCCTTGAGATCGCCCTGGAGGAGGTGGCCGATGCCCCAGTCGTTCCAGCGCTCCCAGTGGCGGCGGTCCGTGGAGTGGCGCCAATCGGTTCTGGTTCCGGGCGGGGCGACAGGCAGGGTGACGCTGGAGCGGGCGAGGGTGACGATCGGAACTTCGGGGATTCTGACGCCCTGGGCGGGCTCGTACTCGCGGGAGTCGTAATGGAGGCTGACGAGCCCGGCTTTCTGGCCGGGTTTGGGCTTCAGAGCGTAGGAAAACTCGGTGTAGTATTTGGAAAATTTCCGGTAATTGAGACGGGCGTTGAAGGTGACCGGGCCGCGGACATTTTTGGGGATCTGGACGCGGTAATGGACGGTGTCGGCGGCGCCGGGAGGGATGAGGCGGACGTAGAGGACGCTGCGAGCCTGCCAGGCGTTGCGCTTGTTGATGGGGTTGCCATCGCCGTCGAGCATGTAAGAGCGGTAGAAGTGGGCGCCGGGGTCGATGCTGCCGTCCTGCTCGACCCTGCCGGAATGAAAGAACGGTTTTCCATCCGCGTCGAGCCCTTCGAGCTCGAGCCAGACATCGAAGGCGTCGACCGTGCCGCCGGGGAAAAAGTGGCCGATTTTCCGGGTGCGGACGACGACATCGAGGCGGATGGACGAGCCGGGTTCGAGCTGCGGCTGGATTTCGTCGAGCGGGGCGGCGATTTTCGAGACTTCTCGCAGCAGGACCGAGGAGGAGGCGCGTTCCGCTTCTTCGCCGACGGCGAAAGTGGTCATCAGCTGCGGCTCTGCGGCGGCGCGGCGGACCATGGCGGGACCGTGGCTCGAATCCGCGGGGCTTGCAGCGAAGATGTCGACCGTGACGAAGCCAGACTGGAGAAAGCCGCGGACGGCAGCCATCTGCGTTTCGTCGCCGTTGGCGGCGGGCACGGCGGTGTTGGCGGCGGCGAAGCGGTGATCGTGCACCTTGCCGTTGCGGGCAGCCGGGTCTCTGGAGGGGACCAGCGGCATATGGCAATCGGCGCAGTTCATGGATTTTTCGGGGTAGTAGAAGCTGCGCGCGCCCTGGCCGCTGACGCCGGAGGCCTGCCAGTTGTCGTACTCGTTGAAGCCGCGGAGCCAGCGGTAGTTGTTGACGGGGACGTCAAGGTGGACCTTGTGGCAGGCGGAGCAGAACTCGGAAGTGCGCATGAAGGGCTTCATGAACGTGCGCGAGTGCGGGGAAGGCTCGACTTTGACGAAGAGGTCGTGGGCGTTGCGCAGGAACGGGTTGGAGCTGGCGGCGATGGTGTGCAGTTTGGGGTACTCGAGAGTGAAACCGCCGTTGCCTGCGGTGGAGTCGACGTGGACGATGGAGTGGCAGGAGACGCAGCCGAGGCCGGCGTGGGCCTCGGGGGTGTCGAGCTGTTCGGCGATGGGCCGCTCGAACATGCCGGAGAAGAGCATGGCGTGGTCGTGGCAGCCGGCGCACCACTTGGAACCGCGGGTGCCGCTGATCTCCTGCATGTGTTCGATGGAGCGGGCGTAGAAGCGGTTGTTGAAGCTCGACCAGCGGTGCATGGAGGACTGCCACTGGCGGTAAATCTCCTCGTGGCAGTCGCCGCAGCGCTTCGAGTCCATGAAGTAGGAAGAGGGCATGAGGCCGCCGGTGGTGGTTCTGGCGGCGGAAGGCCAGAAGGGTCCCGTGGGGCCTGCGCCTTCTTCCTCCATGGAGAGAGGGACAGTGAGCGGGTTGCGGATCTGTTTTTCGCCGCGCGGCCAGGCGAGGCGGATGGAGAGGGGGAACAGCACGACGGCGGCGACCACGGCCGCGGTCCAGCGGATCCAGCCTTTCGACAGTTGTTTTCTCATGTTGCCCAGCGGTCCGAATTGCCCAGAAATCAGCCCCGGTGACGGTCAGCGCAGCGCGCGGAGGACGCGCATGGCCGGCCGCGTGTTGTACTTTTCCATCCACTCGCGGTGAGCGGGAGTGGACGGGAACGACTCGTTGCCGCCGTACGGATAACCGCTCATGCCGTGGAACGGGAGCGGCTCGACGGATTGAGAGAAAGCGGTATTGGCGTCCCGGTCTTTGGCCCAGCCGTCGACCTTGAGGAGCCAGTCGCGCTGCCAGCCCCGCGGCAGCGGGGGCAGCGAGCGCGCGTCGAATTCGAGTTTCAGCTCGTCGCCCGAGCCCATGATGACCATGCGGTCGTCAATGGCGGTGATCAGCTCCAGCACGTCGCCGAAGCGCGTATACCGGCCGGGCGTGGGATTCCAAGGAGCGCGCAGGGAGACGGGTTCGTAGAAGAACTGCTCCGGCTGGCGGCGCAGCGGGTGGACGATGTGCTTCGAGAAGCCGCGGAAGCCGAGATCCGCCGCGAGCGGGCGGGCGGCGGCGAGACGGGCGGGAGGCGCGGCGGAGTCCTCGATGAGAAACGCTTCGTCCCAGTAGAGAGCGAGATTGGTCACGATGCGGAGCTGGCGGCTGCGTCCGGGGAACTTGCCCGTGAGATCGACGGCGATGGTCTTGGGCTTGCCGGCGGGCATGCCCATGTCTTCGAGGATGGTGACCCACTCGCCGCTGTCGGTCCTGGCCTGAAGGCTGGGCGGGAGGAGGCCTTCCGGCGTGGACTGGGCCTGCTGGAGGAAGGTGGAGCCGTCAGCCCAGTCGACCCAGCCGTTGAGGACAAGGACGGCGCGGTTGGAGGGGGCAGCCTGGCCGAAATCGAGTTCGATGGAGTGCTTGCGGGCGACGCCGCGGAAGTCGCGCTCGAAGCTGTCGATGTAGCGGCGGTCGCGCCGGAGGAGGCGTTCGGTGACGTCGGCGCGGCCGTTCAGCAGGGCGCGCTGCGGGTAGACGCGGCGGGTGGCGCCGAAGAGGCGGAACTCGACTTCCACTTGTCATTGGTGAAGATCTCGACTTCGGCGGGGTGATCGACAGCGATGAGCTCGATCTGGTCGAGGTAGCTGACTTCAGCCAGTTCCTCGGTGATGCGGACCTGGAGGCGGCCATCGAGAGGCTGGAGGCGGCGGCCATCGATCCAGACGTATTCATCGTGGTCGACGGGGAAATACTGGCCGTCGCCGGCGGAGGCGCCGAGCGGGGCGACGCCGAGGACGTCGGTGATGTACTCGAAGCCGCGGCCGTTCCAGGTCCAGATCATGGGGCAGGAGCCGGAGAGGCGCTGGGCTTCCTGGAATTTGAGCGTGGCGCCGGCCGACTGTTTGACCTCGTTCTGGATGAGGCCGTTGGGCCAGGTGATGCGGACGGTGTCGATGCTCGATATGCCTACAACTCCGAACAGCAGGGGCACGCCGCGGTAGAGCTGCTTCTGGTAGAACGGACCGGCCTTGATTTCGACTTCGGAGTTGTAGGCGAGCTTGAGGTTCTTGACGCCGGTGATGTGGACGCGGGACCAGCGGTGCGGCGTTTTTGTTTCATTGCGGAGAAGGTGGATGCGGCCTTCGGCGTCGACGGCGGCGAGGTCGGCGAGGCCATCGCCGTCGAAATCGGCGGCGGCCCATGCCAGTGCTTTTGCGGGCAGTCCGCCGGCCGTACGGGGCTGCTCGAAGACGCCTTTGCCAGCGTTGCGGCGGACGCTGCCGTCCGATACCACGTCCAGAACGCCGCGGTTCTCGGCGTCGATCAATGCGGCGGGGCCTTCGGCGGGCCACGAGGCGGCCTCGAGGCGGCCGTTGCGGTTGAGGGCGGCGCCGCCGCGCCAGACGAGATCGAAGGAGGAGTCGTTGTCGAGATCGGCGACCGTGAGACCGCGGGCGCCGGCGGTCACGGCGGACAGCTCGACGGCATCGAAGAAGCCGCCGAGGCGGTCGCGGTAGAGCATGGCGGGCCGGCCTTCGTAGCTGACGATCAGGTCGTGGGACTTGGTGTCCGGGATCATCCGCGTGACGACGGCTTCTATGGCCTTGCCGGAGATGAAAGGAATGTCGTCGGTGCGGTCGGCAAATCCCTGCGGCAGCTGGTTGCGCAGGAGGACGGTTTTTTCGCCGAACAGGATCAGATCCTGGTCGTAATCATGGTCGTAATCAACCCAGACGGCGAATTCAAAGCGGCCCTGGGGGAGCTGGAATTTCGCGATTTCGTAGCCTTTGGGCGTGTTGTGCAGGATGACGGGACCCTGAGCGGAGAGGACGCAGAGGTCCGGGCGGCCGTCGTTGTCGAAATCGCCTTCGAACGCGCCGTGGACATCCTTCAGCTGCGCGAAGACGGGTTGCGCCAGAGGCTGCGCCCCGCGGCGGAAAAGCTGAAGACC
>FWPV01006946.1_pt1 | contig 21089 bp, 19 predicted proteins | sample 2228371 | NCBI WGS metagenome assembly FWPV01 (sample SAMEA103939776, study PRJEB20133) | metagenome | reverse complement strand
TGGTGATGGGGGTGGAGCTGATCGTGCCGGTGGCGATCGAAGAGGGGCTGCGCTTCGCCATCCGTGAGGGCGGGCGCACCGTCGGCGCTGGCGTCGTCACCAGGATCATTGAATAGCCCCGATTGGGATTGCCGATTATGGATCTTGCGTTGGTAAACCTCGCCAGGCTCCGAACCAACGATCCATAGAATCTGTAGTCCCAAATAGGAACCGAGCAATGGCCGTGGCCAAAGATATAAAGGAACAGCGGGAAAATGCTATCGTCCGCACGTTCCGCGAGACACGGAGCGAGTTGCGCAAGGTTGTCTGGCCGACTCGCGAGGAGACGATCCGCCTGACAATCGTGGTGATCACTGTCTCGGTGATCATTGGCCTGATCCTGTTTGTTGGCGACTCGATCTTCCTGTTCCTCTACACCACCCTGGTCAACCTTGTGTCGTAGTCGTAGGATAATGTAGTTACTGAGGTGAACATACGGGGAAACCGGATTTCCCCATCCCCCTCCCTGAGGGGTGTGTTTGGGAGGGCGCAGCCCTCCCAGAGATGCCTCATTTTCATCGCGGCGTTGTGCGCCATGCGCATGACCGTCTAACGTGAACCTATGGGGAAACCGGGTTTCTCCACCTGCGGTGAGCCTGTCGAACCGCACCCCTGCCGCTGGGGCGCCAGCCGCTCCCAACAGCGGTTGGGAAATGGGGAAACCGGGTTTCCCCAACCCCCTCCCTGAGGGGCGGGTTTGGGAGCGCGCAGCCCTCCTGGGAACCACCCCGCTAGCAGGGAGGGGGTGGGAGGGCGTAGCCCTCCCGACCAACTCATCTTGTCGTTGTGCGGCTCAGCCGCACGAGTGACTGAGGTGGAGCCAAGCGTGTCTGAGGAAGAAAAAACCAGAACGTCGGCCGAGAAGACCGATGATCGTCGCTGGTACGTTATCCATACCTATTCCGGCTACGAGAATAAGGTCAAGCAGAACCTGGAGCATCGCATCGACTCGATGGAGATGCACGACCAGATCTTCCGCGTGATCGTGCCGACCGAAGAGGAAATTGAGATAAAGAACGGCCAGCGCCGGACGGTCAACAAAAAGATCTACCCCGGCTACGTGCTGGTGCAGATGCGCCTGACTGACGACTCGTGGTATGTGGTGCGCAATACGCCTGGAGTGACGAGTTTTGTCGGTCACGGCAACCGGCCCACACCGCTTGAGGACGAAGAGGTGAAGACCATCCTCAAGCAGATGGAGGGTGAGGCGCCGAAGGTGCGCGTCTCGTACCAGAAGGGCCAGGCGGTGAAGATCATTGATGGCCCCTTCACCGATTTCGAGGGCGTGGTTGATGCGATTGACCACGAGCGGGGCCGCGTCCGTGTGCTGGTGTCGTTCTTCGGGCGCGAGGCGCCGGTTGAGCTGGATTTCCTCCAGGTTACGCGCCTGGTGGATTAGCTTCCGTTGCGCCCGCGCGCGGACGGCGAGGGCCGTGCTGCGGTCCTCGTCTTGTGGTGCCTGCGTACCTCGCCTGGCCGGTCCGCCCGGGGGAGGGAGGAAGTTGTTGCTTCCACTCAGAGGAGAATCACTGTGGCCAAGAAACTTGTAGGCGTTGTGAAACTGCAACTGCCGGCCGGTAAGGCAACGCCTGCTCCCCCCGTGGGGCCGGCGCTCGGCCAGTACGGCATCAATATCATGGGTTTCGTGAAGGAGTACAACGAGAAGTCGGCGTCTCAGGCCGGCAGTATCGTTCCGGTTGAAATCACGATCTATAGCGATAAGTCCTTCACGGTACGATTGCTGACCCCGCCGGCCGCCGACCTGTTGCGCAAGGCTGCCGGCGCTCAGAAAGGCTCGGGTACGCCCAATCGCACCTCGGCAGGGCAGATCACCCGTGCCCAGTTGCGCCAGATCGCCCAGCAGAAGATGCCCGATATGAACGCCCTCGACATCGAGAGCGCCGAGAAGATTATCGCTGGCACCGCCCGGAGCATGGGCATCCGCATCGTTGACTGAGGTGAAAATAGCCCGCCCGCGGGAGGGTTTGGGAGGGCGCAGCCCTCCCAGGAAACAACCCGCCCGCGGGGAAACCGGGTTTCCCCAACCCCCTCCCTGAGGGGGTTGGGAGGGCGCAGCCCTCCCAGGAATCTGGCGTTGCGCGGCGCAGCCGCGCGGGCAACCAGTGTATGCGAGCGCGTGGGAGGGCTGCTGGCCCGCCAGTACCACCAGGAGAATATTCTATGGCAAAGCACGGCAAAAAGTACCGCGAAGTCGCACAAAAAGTCGATCAATCGCGCCTGTACACCCCCGATGAGGCCATCGCGCTGGTGCGAGAAACCTCGTATGTCAGGTTTGATCCTACGGTCGAGGTGCATCTGCGCCTGGGTATCGATCCACGCCACGCCGATCAGAACATCCGCACGACCGTGGCTCTGCCCCACGGCACCGGCAAGCGCGTGCGCGTGCTGGTGTTCGCCCAGGGTGATGCCGCCCAGTCCGCCCTCGATGCGGGCGCCGATTTCGCCGGCGCCGATGAGTTGATTGCTCGCATTGACAAGGAAAACTTCTTCGACTTCGATGTGGCAATCGCTACCCCCGATATGATGGGCAAGGTGGGACGCATCGGGCGCAAACTTGGCCCCCGTGGGTTGATGCCCAACCCCAAGAGTGGGACGATTGTTCCGGCTGAGGACCTGCCGCGCACGATCCGCGAAGTGAAAGGTGGCCGCGTCGAGTTCCGCAATGATAAGACCGGCCTGCTGCACGTTGCCATCGGCAAGTTGAGCTTTACCCCCGAACAACTCCACGAGAACTTCGCTGCTCTTATGGAGGCGGTTAAAGCAGCCAGGCCCAGCGGAGCCAGGGGGACGTATATTCGCAGTGTTACCCTGACCAGCACCATGGGTCCCGGCATTCCCGTCAATCCCTCCCTGGCGCAAGGAATGACGAGCTGAGGTGAAAATAGCCCGCCCGCGGGAGCGTTTGGGCGTAGGGGCGCGGCGGCGCCGCGCCCCTACCCACTCCCAGGAAACAACTCGCCGGCGGGGAGGGTTTGGGAGGGCTGCGCCCTCCCAAACACAATGGTGTTCATTAGCGCCGACGGGGTGCCGGGGGTACCACAACGACGACCGGGCCTGTGGACAATATGGTATAATCTTCGCCAAGCATATATGCTACCCTAGACAGCTCGGTGGGCATCGCCCTTAATGGCCCGCAGGCCGCCAGCCGAGGTAGACCTGATAGCGATTCGGTGCGGGCGCCGGCCCGCCTGTCGTTGCGCGAGCGCCTTGCGGGCGTTCGCCGTTTCGGTCGCCGTGTCTGGGGACGCGGCGACCGTTTTTGTTGCCAGCGCATCGGGGAGAGGAGGTGAATACGTGCCAACCCAGCGCAAAATAGATCTCGTTGACGAGTTGACCGAAAAGATGCAGCGTTCGCAGATGGCGGTCGTGGCCGATTATCGCGGTTTCAGCGTGGCCGAACTGACCGACCTGCGGAGCAAGCTGCGCGAGAATGGCGCCGAGATCGTGGTGGCCAAGAATACGCTGCTACGCATCGCTGCCCGCAACACCGGTCGCGAAGGGCTGGAGCGCTTTCTCGAAGGCCCGACGGCAGTGGCCTTCGCCTATGACGATGTTGCCAGAGTAGCCAGGGTGATCCTCGACGCCAGCCGCGCTACCCCTAAACCCCTGAAGGTGAAGGGTGGCGTCCTGGGCACGGCCCAGATCCAGGCTGAGGGCCTGGAGGCGGTCACGAAGCTGCCCTCGCGCGAACAGGCCCTGGCCCAGGTGGTCGGCGGCATCGCTGCGCCGGTGGCAGGCGTGGTCGGGGTCCTGAACGCGGCGATCACGAATGTGGTGCTGGTGCTCCAGGCCCGCATCGACCAGTTACAGCCGGCAGGCGAAGGCGCGGCCTGAGCGCCCCGGATGTGGGGAGGGTGTGGGCGTAGAGACGCAGCGCCGCTGCGCCTCTACGCCCTCCCAACGATGCCCGATGGTCATCGCGGCGTTGTGCGCCCCGCGAATGGGGCCTGACCTGATTACGTGTAGTGAAGGATAAGGAGAACTCTCAATGGCAAGCGATAAGGTTGAGGCTATCATCGCCTCGATTGAGGGCCTGAACGTCCTCGAACTGGTCGAGTTGAAGAAGACCATGGAGGAGAAGTGGGGCGTTACCGCTGCCGCGCCGGTTATGATGGGCGCCTTCGCCGGCGCGCCGGCGGCAGCCGGGGGCGAGGGCGCCGCGGCGGCGCCGCCTCCTGTAGAGGAGAAGACCGAGTTCGACGTGATCCTCCAGGAGATCGGCGCGAACAAGATCCAGGTGATCAAGGTGGTGCGCGAGTTGACCAACCTGGGCCTTAAAGAGGCTAAGGATCTGGTTGAAGGCGCCCCCAAGCCGGTCAAGGAGGGCGTCTCCAAGGAGGAGGCCGAGGCCGCCAAAGCGAAACTGGCCGAGGCTGGCGCCACGGTGGTGATCAAGTAGCCGTTCCCGCGGATTTCCGCGCAGACCTTGCAGGTCGTGGAGACCTGTGAGGTCTGCGCGGTCTTCACTTCTAGACTCCTCCCGTGTGTTACCATACGGGTATGGAAGAACCCTTTGCGCTAACTCCACGCGCCTTCGCGGCCCTGGAAGCGTTCCCCTCACTCGGTGCGGCCGTGGCCGACAGTTTGCGACGGCAGCGTGCCCGCGCCATGGTCCTGCGTTCGCGGTACGCGCAACGTCCGCGCCTGGTCGCAACCATCGAAACTACCGTTAGCGATCCGCAGGGTGGCTTGCTTACCGTGGTCGGGTCGCCCGGAAGCGGGGTGAGCAGTCTGCTCGTGGCGCTTGCCACCCGCCACGCCTGGCCGGTCTGGCTGCCCGCCGCTGCGCCCGCCGGCCTGGTTGCCCTCTACGCTCAGATTGTTGCGCTGCACCGGCCTGCCCTGCCCCTGCTCGACCCCGCCATCGCCAGCGATCCGGCGGCCCTGGAGCGCCTGCTCGCCGAGGCGCTGCACACGCGGGTGACGAATGCGCCGATTGTGCTCCTCTGCGATGCTCTTGATCCACCCGGCCCGCCGCTCCATCCGGGTCCCCTCCCCCTCCCCCCCGAACTGCCCCCCGGCGTCTGGCTTATCCTCGGCGGCGTTCCCCAGGCCGCCACGCCCTACCCCCCGCGCGCCAGCGTGCGCCTCCCGGCGGATGACCCCGATCTCCCTACCGTTCAGGCGCGCGCCCTGCGCGCGCTGAGTTGCCCGCCAGAGTGGACCGAGGCGTTGCGGGACGCTTCGAGGGGGAATATGCTCTATCTGCAGGTGGCCCTTGCCGCTATGCGCGCGAATGAACTGACGCTCGCGTCGCTGCCCATCGGTCTGGACGGGCTGCTGCGAGCCTGGTGGGTGCGCCTGAGCGCGTCCGAACAGCGACTGGCGGCAGTGCTGGCGGCCGCGGGCGAGCCACTACCGCTAACCCTGGTGGCTGAGTTGACCGGCAGCGCCATCGAAGCGCCACTGGCGCGCTGGGAGCGCCTCGGTCTGGTTGATCTGTCGCTCCAGGTCGTGCCCGGCGCCGACGATGCCGCGCCGGCAGCGCCGCTCGCGCTGGTCCACTTCACCCACGAGGCGCTGCCGGCCTTCGTGGACCGTGTGGCGCCCGCCGGTCTGAGCGCGGCCCACGCGGATCTGGCGGCGCTGGCGTTGCGGCATCTGGAGCGCGAGCGTGATCACCTGCGCCGCCATGCCGTCGCCGCGCCCACGCCGGAGCAGGGGTACGCGCAGCGGCAGTTTGCTCGCCACGCGGGTCTGGGCGCGGCGAGCCGGGAGATGCTGGCCCGCGTGGTAACGCGCGATTGGCTGCGGGCGCAGGAACGGTGTGAAGATCTCGCCACGGCGCTCAACGACGCTCGCTGGGAACTGCGCGCCGCCGAGAACGGCCCGGTGCTACGCCTGGTGCGGGCCGCAACCTTCACCGGGCTGCTCGCCACCCGTTCGCGGCGTATCCAGCCCGAGGCTGCAGCAGCCGCGCTGGTGGCGGCGCTGGAGGGCAGCAGCCGTGAAGTGGCGCTCAAACGTGTGCTCGACATCGTAGAGCGGCTCCCCGACGGCCATGAGAAGGCTCAGGTGCTGCGACAGCTTGGTGAGGTGTGCTACGCGGCCCGCATGCGCGCCGCAGCGATGCGCCTGCTCTCACGGGCCCTTGACCTGGAGGCCCAGCCGGTATCGCGAGCCTGGCGCGACGGGCGCGAGGCGCTGCTGGCGGCCCTGGCCGGCGCCGCGCTACCCTTCGGCGACGTAACAGCCGCACTGACGATAGCAGAGCGGATCGAGCACCTGGAACGCCGGGCGCTAGTTGAGACCGACGTTGTGCGCCACGTTCTGGCTGCCGGTGATCTTGACCGGGCGCAGCGGCTGGCGCGCGCCATTCTCCACGAGGGTATGGGCGCATGGGCCAGGGCCGAGGTGGCGGTGGCGCTGAGCCGTCGGGGCGACCCGCGGGGGGCGATGCTGCTGGAGGAGATCGAGGCCGAAACGGTGACGGCCTGGGCGCAGATCGAACTGGCCTGCGACGAAGTGGTGCATGACGAAAGCGCCGCCCGGGCGCGGATTGCCAGGCTGCCATCGCCCCACCAGCGCGACCGGGGGCTGGCGCGCCTGGCGCGCACCCTCGCCGCCGCGGGGAACGATGGCGCCGCCCTGGCTGCCGCCGAGGCCATCGTGGCCGTGGATACACGGGTTGCGGCTCTGATTGACCTGCGGCTGAGCCTGGAGGGCCTGGTGGCGATGCTGGCCCTGGAGCGCGCCACGCGGGATATTGGCGCGGTTACCGACGAATACCGGACGCCCCTGGTGGCCGACCTGTCGGCGGCCCTGGCTGCGCTGGGCCGCCGTGAGCAGGCGCTCGAGGTGGCGCGGAGCCTGCCTGAGGGTGAAGAGCGCGACCGGGCTCTCGCGCGTGTGGCCGTTGCCCTGGCGCAGCGGGGCGAGCACGCAGCCGCGCGGGCGTTGCTCGAAGCGATTGCCGACGACGATGAACGCGGCTGGGCGTATGAGGCCCTGGCTCGTCAGCTCGCCGCCGCGGGTCGGTGGGACGCCGCCAGGACGCTCATCGGGCGTATTACGGCTGCGGACCAGCGCAATCGCGCCCTGGCGGATCTGGCGATTGCGCAGGCAAGGGCCGGCGAGCCTCTGGCCGCCCTGGGCATGGCCCGCGCGCTGGCGCCAGCGGAGCGCGCCCGCGCGCTCACGCTGATTGCGCCTGAACTGGTTGCGCGCGGCGCAGCGCGACAGGCCTGCGCGGTGGCTGGCGAAGCGTGGATGCTGGAAGGGGCGGAGGCGCGCGCGCGCTACCAGGCGACGCTGGCGATTGCCCTTGCGGAGCACGGAAACCTCGATGAATCCGCCAGCGTCGTTGCACGCATCAAGCGCCCCGCCGAACGCGCCCGCGCCGGGGCCGTGCTGGCCCGCGCTCTGGCATCGCGCCATCCCCAGCGCGCCCTGGCCATCCTGGGCGATGCTTTGCGCGCGGCTGCGGTTGGCCGTGAGGAGACCCTGCGCGCTCTGGAGTTGGCCGTGCCGGCCCTGGCAGCCCTTGGCGGGGTAGAGTTACTGTACGCCACGGCCGCCGCCGTTGATGAGATTGACCGCTGGTAGCGGCGCCCCACGGGAGTTTTCCGGTTCGTTTGGGCGGCGAGCCCTCCCCAACCCTCCCGGCGGGGAGGGTTTGCCACCCCGTGGACGGGCGTAGAGACGCAGCGGCGCTGCGTCTCTACGCCCAAACCCGCCCCTCAGGCAGGGGGATGGGGAACCCCGGGTTCCCTATTTCACAACCGCGGTTGGGAGCGGCTGGCGCCCCACAGGCAGGGGTGCGGTTCGACAGGCTCACCGCAGGTGGGGAAATCCGGTTTCCCCGTATGTTCACCTCAGCCCTTTACACGTGTTATGTTAGAATTGACAATCGTCACTGGTTAGCTTATACTAACATTCGCTCAGATGGATGAATAACTTCCGGGAGGGTGCAACCCTCTCAAACCCTCCCGGCCAGACAGGAAGGGGCGCGCCCTATGCAGAGGTTTCACCGTGCCCTGCTCGTGGCGGTTGCGGCGCTGATGCTGGCCGCCTGCACCGGCCAGCCGGAGGGGCGTCCGGCAGAGCGTCAACCGGAAGGGCCGCGCAAGCTAGTGGTCTACTCCGGTCGCAGCGAGAGTCTGGTTGGGCCGCTATTCGAACAGTTTACGCAGGCCACGGGCATCAGCGTGGAGGCGCGTTACGGGGACACAGCCGAGCTAGCGGCGACCATCCTCGAAGAGGGTCAGAACAGCCCGGCAGATCTGTTTTTCGCCCAGGACGCCGGGGCCCTTGGCGCGCTGGGAGCGGCAGCGTTGCTTGCCCCTCTGCCCGAGGCCACCCTGAACGCCGTGGAGGCGCGCTTCCGTTCCTCGCGGGGCGACTGGGTCGGGGTGAGCGGGCGCGCCCGCGTGGTGGTGTACAATACCGAACGGCTGGACGAGAGCGACCTGCCGGCCTCGATTACCGGCTTCGTGGCGCCGGAGTGGAAGGGCCGTATGGGATGGGCGCCCACCAACGGCTCGTTCCAGGCCTTTGTTACCGCTATGCGGATGCAGCTCGGTGAGGACGCTGCCCGGCGCTGGCTGGAGGGGATGCTCGCCAACGAGACGAGGGTCTATGAAAAAAATGCGGCCATTGTGCAGGCCGTGGCCGCTGGTGAGATTGACGTTGGCTTTGTTAACCACTACTACCTCTACCAGCTCCAGCGCGAGGCTGGCAACACGCTGAAAGCGGCCAACTACTACCCCCGGGACGGTGACGTGGGGGCGTTGATCAATATTGCTGGCGCGGGGATCCTCAAGACGGCTGCCAACGCCGCTCACGCTCAAACCTTTCTGGATTATCTGCTTTCCAGCGATGGGCAGCGCTACTTCGCGGAGCAGACCTTTGAGTACCCCCTCGCAGCCGGGGTGAGCGCCGATCCCAGGCTCAAGCCGCTGGCAGAGATCGAAACCCCGGCGCTCGATTTAAACCAGTTGAGTGATCTTCAGGGCACGCTCAAGCTGTTGCAGGAGGTGGGCGCTCTGTAGTGGCCGGCCAGCGTGATTGTGCAGGATCGCGCCGCTGCGGTACCTTGAGGGCGTCGCCCTCCCAGGAAAAGCTATTTTTCATCGTCAAAGCAGAAGTATCTAGCAAAAAAGCAAATGTGAGTCTCAAGGCGAAAATGGCTGCAACCAACCGCGTCCTTGCAGGTGCGATTGGGGGCTGGCCCGGGCGGAAGGCGCGCCCCTGGCTGCTGATCGCCCTGAGCGCGGCGATTGTCGCGCTGGTCACGCTGCCAATCGCGTATCTGGCCGTGCGCGCCGCCGGGGCCGGCCCGGAGGCCTGGGCGGCGCTGCTGCGCCCACGGACGCTGCGGGTCTTTACGGGCAGCGCCGCGCTGGCTCTCGGCGCGGCAGCGCTCAGCACGCTGATCGCGGTGCCGCTGGCCTGGCTGACCGTCGCCACCGACCTGCCGTTCCGACGCTTCTGGGCCATTGCTACCCTGCTGCCTCTGGCCGTACCCTCCTACATCTTCGGCTTCGCTGTGATCGCCGTGTTTGGACCCCGGGGCCTGCTTCAGCAGAGCCTGGCGCCCCTTGGGGTCGAGCGTCTGCCGTCGATCTACGGGTTTGGCGGGGCGCTGTTCGCGCTAACCGTCTGCACCTATCCTTACGTGCTCCTGACGGTACGCGCGGCCCTCCGCCGCTGCGACCCGGCAGTAGAAGAGGCCGCGCGGAGTATGGGCGACCGGCCCCTGACGGTCTTTGCGCGGGTGCTCCTGCCGCAACTGCGTCCGGCCATCGCTGTCGGCGCGCTGCTGGTGGCGCTCTACGTCTTGAGTGACTTCGGTGTGGTTTCGTTGTTGCAGTTCGACTCATTCACCCGCGCGATCTACGTGCAGTACCGGGGATCGTTTGATCGCAGCGGCGCGGCGTTGCTCTCGTTGATGCTGGTCGCGCTGACCCTGGCCCTGCTCGGGCTGGAGCAGGCGATTCGCGGTCGCCCGACCATGAGCCGCAGCAGCAGCGCCGTGGCGCGCCCGCGTCGGCTGGCGCGGCTGGGGCTGTGGCGCTATCCGGCTCTGCTGTATTGCGCGGGGTTGACGCTGGTAGGCGTGGGGGTGCCGGCGCTGGCGCTGGGCTACTGGTTGCTTCGCGGGCTGAGTAACGGTCAGGAACTGGTATCGCTGTGGCGGGCAGCCGCCAACTCGCTCCTTGCCGGCGCGCTCGCGGCGGGCCTGACGCTGCTGTGCGCCCTGCCGGTGGCCCTCCTGGCCGTGCGCCATCCTGGCCGGCTCAGCGCGCTGATCGAACGGGGGGCCTACCTGGGCTATGCCCTGCCGGGGATCGTGGTGGCCCTGGCGCTGGTCTTCTTCGGGGCTACCTACGCCCCGGCGCTCTACCAGACCCTGCCAATGCTCATTATCGGCTATGCGGTGCGCTTTCTGCCCCAGGCTGCCGGCAGTGTGCGCGCCTCACTTCACCAGTTGAATCCGCGTGTCGAGGAGGCCGCTCGCTCTCTCGGGCGCTCGCCGCTGCGCGTGCTCGCCACCATCACCGCGCCTCTGGTTGCCCCGGGGATGCTTGCCGGGGCCGCCCTGGTGTTCCTCACCACCATCAAGGAGTTGCCGACCACCCTCCTCCTGGGGCCGAGCGGCTTCCCCACCCTGGCGACGATGGTCTGGAGCGCCGCGAGCGAGGCGATGTTCGCGCGCGCCGCTGCGCCGGCGCTGCTACTCATGCTGCTCTCGGCCCTGACTATGGGCTTGCTGCTCTGGCGTGAACCGGCTGAGGGATGAACGGGCAGATTGCGGTATAATGCCGGTTATGAGTGTCTTGCAACTCCCGCCACACACGCGCGCGGCTGCCCTGACCGTCCAGGGCCTGACCAGGCGGTACGGTCAGGTGGCTGCTGTCAATGCCGTGGATCTGAGCGTTGCCCCGGGCGAACTGCTGGCCCTGCTCGGCCCGAGTGGCTGCGGTAAGACGACCCTGCTGCGGCTGATCGCCGGTTTTGAACAGCCCGAGGCGGGGATGATCACCATCGGCGGGCGCGCCGTGGTGTCGCCGTGCGGCGCGGGTCTGCCCCCCGAGCAGCGCGGGGTGGGGATGGTGTTTCAAGACTACGCCCTCTTTCCGCATCTTAACGTTGAGCAGAACGTGGCCTATGGCCTGGGCCGCGGCCCCGGCCGGGCCGCCCGTGTGGCCGAGCTGCTGACCCTGGTCGGGTTGGAGGGTCTGGGGCGGCGAATGCCCCACGAGCTATCGGGCGGCCAGCAACAGCGCGTCGCGCTGGCGCGCGCCCTGGCGCCCCGCCCCGCGCTGCTGCTGCTCGACGAGCCATTTTCCAACCTCGATGCCGGCTTACGCCAGGCAGTGCGAGCCGAAGTGCGCCGCATACTGCGCCACGAAGGGGTTACGGCCATCTTCGTGACCCACGATCAGGAAGAGGCGCTGAGCCTGGCCGATGTGGTCGCGGTGATGCTCAACGGGCGCATTGCCCAGGTGGCCCGCCCCCGCGAGTTGTACGAGCGACCCGTCTCGCGCGAGGTGGGGGCTTTTGTGGGCACGGCTAACTTCCTCCCCGCCGAAGCTGACGGGGCGGTTGCCTACTCTCCCCTGGGCCGGTTGACGCTGGCACGCCCGGCCTGCGGCCCGGTTGAGGTGCTCGTGCGCCCGGAGGTCATTGCGCTGACGCCTGATCCCGCCAGTCCCCACGAGGTCGCCGAACGCAGTTACTACGGCGCCGACCAGATGGTCGAGGTGCGGCTGGCCGGTGGCGCCCGGGCGCGGGCACGCGTGCCCGCCTGGCACGATTTCACTCCTGGCGAGCGGGTTGCTACCGAGGTGCGCGGGACGGTGGTGGCGTTTGCCTGCCACCGTTAGCTGCGCCGCAACGGGGCGAAGATCGCGAAGCCAGGGAGGGTTGCGCCTGCCCGGGCCCTCTTGCGAAGGGGTCACGGAGAAACGGGGTTTTCCCGGCCCTCTGGCCGGGGGAGGGGTGGGAAGGGCCGTGCCCTGCCGGGCTGTCCCTGGCGCTTCTGGAGCGCAGTCGGCCCCATCTGCGCGCCGCCGAAACAGTGTGTTACAATCAGCATGAGCGGGCATTGCGCCGGTTCAGTGTATTCGCCGACGTTGAGGAGCACACTGATGGTAAAGGTTGAAATCAACGATGAATGGATGGAGGCGCAACTTGGCGAGCGACTGCTCACCATTGCCCGACGGAACGCGGCGCATATAGGCTTCTACTGCGACGGAAACGGCCTGTGTACAATGTGCGAGTGCCGCATTCTCAGCGGCGCCGATCAACTCAATCCGCCCACCGACGCTGAGTTTACCTGGCTCCCTAAGTCGCGCCTTGCCGATGGCTACCGTCTTGGCTGCCAGGCGGCCCTGCGCGGCCCCGGCCCGGTGCGGGCGCTGACCCGCGCGGAGGAGTTACGTCGCCAACTGCTTGCAGTGATCAACCCGCCGCCCGGCACGAGCGCCGCCGATAATCTGCGCCCGTTTCTGTCGAATGTGGCCATGGTCAACTGGGAACATATCGGCACCTTTCCCTTTAACCTCCTGCGCACCCTCAACCGCCTGGGTCCGGTGCGTTTCGTCTGGCCGGTGAATGACCTGGGCCTGCTGATCCGCGATACCGTGCGGATCACCCGACGAATGCTCAGCGGCGGCCAGCCCCTATCGGTCAGGGTCGTCGATCCGCCAACATTGCCTCGCGAAGGCGAATAGACAGTCACGCCGCTCCGCTGCCGCACAGCGGATGGCGTCTTGATGCGCTGCTGGTCCTCACCCCCCATCCCCCCTCTCCACCGTAGGCTGGTCCTCACCCCCCCATCCCCCCTCTCCACCTACGGTGGAGAGGGGGGCAGGAGCAGCCTGATACCCCCGCTCCAGCCTGGCTAGCGCGGGGGGCAGGGACAGGTCCTCCCCGTCTCTCCGTCCAGCTTATACCATTTTGGATTTTAGATTTTGGATTGTGGATTGCCACGCTGGGCAGCACAACGCCTGAAATCGCTTCAGGCAATGCGGCATCATCAACGGTAATTGGTATTATGCGTTGCCCGCAACGTTGCCGATGGCTTCCTCATGCGGTACAACGCAGATGCGTTGTTGCCCCCGAGGTGAGGGGCTTCCCGCGGGCCAGGGCTGGTTACCGCATTGGGACGCGTTCCGCGACATTCGATTGCATGACGCAGTGCAACATGGGGGTAATGTATAGCCCTGAGCGGGAGAAGGGGGCGGTTGTTGGCGGATCGCGTTCTGATGTCCCCCTGAGCGGGTTCAGGGGCGGACAGAACGTATGGGCGCCGACGGGCGTTTGCGGGCGGGTTGTTTCCTGGGAGGGCTGCGCCCTCCCGAACCCTCCCCTCAGGGAGGGGGTTGGGGAAACCCGGTTTCCCCGTATGTTCACCTCAGAACACCCCCACCTCCTGGTTTTGTCAGGCGAACGGGAGGCGCCCGATCTCTCCCTGACGGGCCTCCAGGACTAGACTGGTCTCAGACGAGCAGCTCAGAGTCCCGGAGGAGGCTCCCGATGAACCCCCAGACGACCGTTCTCTCGCCTGAGACGAGTTCGATCACCTCCACCGTCGCACAACTTGATGTAATGGATGTTTCGAGCCTGGCTCGCCGCGCCCTGAGCGAGAGCCAGCGCTTCTACCGGCGCGAGGAGTACGATCAGCGCTATGCCTATGAACTGTTCCGCCGCGCCCTGGTCGAAGGCGACAACGCCGCCTGGCGCTGCATCTTCGAGCAGTACGCGCCGCTGGTGGAGCACTGGGTGCGTCGCACCGGCGCCCTCACCGTCAGCGGCGAGACGAGCGATTACTTTGTCGGCGCCGCCTTCATTCGCTTCTGGCGGGCCATTCCACCGGAGCGCTTCAACACCTTCCCCAGCCTGGCCGCGTTGCTCAACTACCTGCGCCGTTGCGCCGCCTGCGTGGTGATTGACGCGGCGCGCAGCCAGTCCTTTGCCGACCTGCTTTCCGAAGACGAGATTAACTGGAACCAGCAGCGCCTGGGGCACATTGATGACGAAGCGATTGGGCGGATCAGTCGGGAGGAGTTCTGGCGGGTGATTGACAGCCTGCTGACCAGTGAGGCCGAGCGGGTGGTCGTGCGTTGTTCGTACCTGCTCGGTATGAAACCCGCGGAGATCTACGCCCGGTGGCGCAATCTCTTTGCCAGCGTCGAGGAGATCTACACCCTGAAGCGCCACGTTCTGAGCCGCCTGCGACGTAGCCCCGAGTTGCAGCAGTTGCACTGATGCGATGAGAGGGGCGCCCCACCACCCCTGCGCGAGAGAGATAGGACGGCGCAGCCCTCCCACACCCTCCTGGTCGGGAGGGCTTGCCACCCCCATATGCAGGGGATGGGGAAACCCGGTTTCCCCATGTCCCAACCGCTGGTGGGAGCGGCTGGCGCCCCACAGGCAGGGGGATGGGGAACCCCGGTTTCCCCGCATGTTCACCTCAGCGGAGCGTGCTACAATAGTAAAAGTATCTACCCACTGGCGGAGCATCGGATGGCCCATGGCAACGGAGCCGCCCCGCTGATCGAGGCGATTGGTCTGCAAAAACGCTACGGCGCAACCCTGGCCGTGAAAGGCGTAGATCTGGCCGTGTACCCCGGTGAGATCGTCGGCTTTCTCGGGCCGAACGGAGCGGGCAAAACGACTACGATCAAGATGCTAACCGGCCTGTTGCGCCCCAGCGCCGGCACCGCGCGTATTGGCGGCTTCGATATCCAGCGCGAGCCGCTGCAGGCAAAGGCCCTCCTCGGCTATGTGCCTGACCAGCCCTATCTGCCAGACAAGTTGACTGCCCGGGAGTACATCCAGTTGATCGCCGGGCTGTACCGCCTCGACCCCCGCCAGGCAGCGCAGCGCGGCGAGGAGTTGCTGCACCTGTTTGGTCTGGCCGAGCGGGGCGATGAGTTGCTCGGCAGTTACTCCCACGGCATGCGCCAGAAAGCCGTGGTCATAGGCGCGCTGCTGCACGATCCGCGCGCTTTCTTCCTCGACGAGCCGACGGTGGGCCTGGACCCGCGCAGCGCCCGCTTGATCAAGGATATGCTGCGCCAGGTGGCCAACCAGGGCACGGCCGTGTTGATGTCTACCCATATTCTGGAGATCGCCGAGCGGATGTGCGATCGGGTGATCATCATCAATGCAGGGGTGATCGTAGCGGCGGGCACGCTCGAAGAGCTGCGCGCCGGCGGCCAGGCTTCGCTTGAAGATATTTTCCTCACCCTCACCGGCGGGGCTGAGGCAGCGGCGATTGCCGAGGCCCTGAGGTGAACCCCGGCAACCAGGGGTTCTCCATTTTCCTTGCCCGCGGGTGCAGGCCCACGGAGGCTGATGCGCGCAGGGCGCGGGCGACTGGCACACCACTATGCTACAGGCGATCTGGGTGCTGACACGCGCCCGGGTGCAGATCTGGCGCAACACGCTCTGGCGCAGCCCACTCCCCACTAAACTCGGGCTGGCTGCGCTGGCAGGGTTGATCACGCTGGCGGCGCTGGGGTTATACAACTTCACCCGCTTTGTCGTTCGCGGCCTGCGCGACCCGGAGTTCAGCGTGATGCTGCAGCAGGCCGCAGCGGAGAATCCGTCCCTGCCTGCCGACCCGATGCTCATGCTCGCGGCGCTGCCCGGTCTGGTGTTGCTTGCAGCCCTCTCGCTCCTGGTTTTCTCCAGCTTTAGCAGTCTGCTTGTCTCGCTCTACCTTTCGGGTGACCTGGAGATGCTCCTGGTCACCCCGGCGCCGATGCGGGCTGTGTTCGTGGTCAAGTTCTTCGGCGGCCTGCTGCCGCAGTATCTGCTGCTCTTCGCCTTGCTCGGCCCCGTATTGCTGGGCTATGGCCAGGGCATGGGCTATGGACCGGTGTACCATCTGTGCGCGGTGCTGGTGCTGGGGTTGCTGCCCCTGTTGCCAGCGGGGCTGGGCGCGCTGCTGGTGATGGCGGTGGTGCGGGTATTGCCCGCGCACCGCGCCCGCGAGATCGTGAGTGTGCTGGGCGGGTTGATCGCTGTTGCGTTCTACGTGCTCAGCCAGCTTGGGGATACCTGGTTCCCCCGGGTGGCCACGCCCGACACGCTGGCGGCGCTGTTGCGGGCCGAGTTGCCGGCGCTGCCGTCAACCTGGGCCGGGCGGGCGCTGGTTGCAGTGGGGGAAGGGCGTCCCGTGCCGGCGATCTTCTACGGCAGCCTGTTCGTCGTGGTCTCTCTGGCAGTCTTTACGGCCTGCCTGGTGCTGGCTGAACGGCTCTACTACACGGGCTGGAGCAACCTGGTGGTCCAGGGGGGCCGCCCGCGGCGTGCCCAGAGGGGGAGCCGCGAGGCACAGCGGAGGGTGAGCGCTGCCTGGCTGCGCGTGGTGGCTCCGCTGCCACCCGAGGCGCGCGCCATTCTGGTGAAGGATGTGCGGCTGTTCTTCCATGACCTGAGCAACCTCCAGGCGCTGATCTTCCCGATTGCCTTTGCGTTGATCTGGTTCTACCAGCTACTTGTGGGCCGCTCCCGCCCCGAGGCGGCGCCCGAGGCTCCGGTGTGGCTCCCCGAGCCAGGAGGTTTCGGCGCCACGGCGGTCGCGTTCTTCATCTGCCTCAGTCTTTCCAGCGCGCTTGCCGGCACGGGCATAAGCCGCGAGGTCCGGACATTCTGGATCCTCAAGATCGCTCCGATCAGCCCGCTGAGCATCCTGCTGGGCAAGCTCACCCTGGCGTACCTGCCCTTTCCCACGGCCGGGACGTTCTTCCTGGTCGTCTTCGCCGTGGTACAGGGTCTGGACCTGTTGTCGCTGGCGCAGCAGTGGGCGTTCCTGGTACTGGCTGGCCTGGGGTGCGCCGCCTTCGGGATCGGGTTGGGGGCGGCCTTTCCACGGCTCATCTGGGAGACCCCCAGGCAGCAGCGTACCTGGCAGAGTGGCTGCCTGGGCGCCCTGTTCTACCCACTCTACCTGGCGGTTGTTGCCGGACTGGTTATCGGTGGAGCCGCCCTGGGTGACAGTCTGGAGGGGGCGGTGGGCCTGGGGGTTCGGCTGGCGGGCTGGGCAGGCGCTGCGCTGGTCACGGGGGGCGTGGTCTGGCTCAGCGCGCAGATTGGCACGCGCGGGCTGGAGCGCATCGAGCTGTGAGGCGAGAAAGGTCGGCTTCCCCGCGCCCCGGCTGGAGGCCCTGTGGCGAGGGGAGCAGAAGCGGCGCTACTGCGAGAGACTGAAGGTATCCACCAGCACGCCAGCGCGGGTCACGAAGCGGGTGTGCAGAGCGCGCTGGTCGGCTTCAACGAACATAGCGCCGTGATCGGCATTGAAGAAGATCTGGCTGCCTTCGAGGCCGGTGAAGCCACGGGCGTAGCGCGCGCCGCCGCCGAGACCGTTCACCACGTAGGTGATACCGTCGCGCTCGATGCGCTCGTAGGTGTGGTCGTGGCCTCCGAGCACCAGATGCGCGCCCCAGGCCGCAAAGGGCCAGCGCATCCAGGTTGAGGATCCGTGATGGCCCGAGGAGTAGGGTGAGTGGTGCAGCACCACGATGTTCCAGCGAGCGGTGGAGGCGGCGAGTTCGCTCTGGAGCCAGGCGGCCTGGAGCGAGTCGGCGTTAATGCCGTCGGGTTCGCCGGGCATGCTGTCGAGGGCGAAGAGGCGTACCGAGCCGCGTTCGACGCTGTAGTAGCGCCCGTTGCCGGGCAGGCTGAAGTACGCCAGGTACGGCTCAGGATAGCCGACGCTCCAATCGTGGTTGCCGAGCACGGGCCAGAAGCGATTCTCCGCGGCGCCCGGGCCAAAGGCCCCACGGTAGGGCGCGATAAACTGGCTATAGTACTGGCCGATGTTCTGGTCAATTGTCTCGGCGCGACCATCGGGGTAGTTGTTGTCGCCGGTTGTGACGACGAAATCGGGCGCCCAATCGGCGACCAGGGCGGCCACGGCGGCTGCCGCTTCGCCGGCCAGCCCGTAGTCGCCGATCACTGCGAAGCGGGTTCGCGCCTCGACTGTCGGCTGCGGTTCAGCCGTGGCGGTTGGGGCCGGCGTTGGGGGCGCAGTTGGCGTCGGGGGAGGCGCGGTGTGGCCCTGGAGTGGCGCAGGTGTCGGGGCGGTGGGGGGCGGGGGCTGCCAGCGTGAAAGCTGGCGCTCCTCGGCGGGCGGTTGCAGGCCACAGGCGGCCAGCGCCGCGCTTAGCGCGGGCATACTCAGGCCCAGGGCCAGGCCACGGGCGATCAACTCGCGGCGACTGAGGGGCCGACGCAAAGCCTCCTCGATAAGCTGCGCCAGGCGCTCGGTAGGTTCGGCGTTGTGGGTCATACGATCCTGTATCGGGTTTCCTCAACCTTTCGGGCGTAGGGTTGTTGGCGGATGGCGTCCTGATGCGCTGCTGGTCCTCATCCCCATACCCCCCTCTCCCGCTCAGTTCAGGAGCGGACAGAACATATGGGCGCCGACGGGCGTTATGGCGTTGGGATGCGCTGGTTGGTCCTCACCCCCGGCCCCCTTCGACAGGCTCAGGGCGGGCCTCTCCAGCATCGCTGGAGAGCCTGCGCTGAGCCTGTCGAAGCGGGGAGACCAGCGCCGCGCGTGGGGGGCGTTCCAGGGCGGTACAAGCCGCGCTGGCTCGGATGTTCTGTTTGCCCTTAAAACCCCGTAGGAAAGGCGCGTCTCTCCACCCCCTCGCTCACGATGGACGCGGCCGATCGGTCTCGTCGAGCGGAACCAGGCGCTCCCGAAGGGCGAGCAGGGCCGCCTGGGTGCGGTCCTGCAAATGGAGCTTGGAGAGAATATTTGACACGTGGGTTTTCACCGTGCGCTCGCCGATGATCAGATGTTCGGCAATCTCGGCATTGCTCATACCCCGGGCGATACAGGCCAGCACCTCGCGCTCGCGTTCGGTGAGCAGATCGAGGGGCGAAGAGCGGGCGCCGCTGAGTTCCTGCATCAAGCGGGCGGCGACGCTGGGATGCAGCGTCGCTTCGCCGCGCCGGGCGGCCTTGATAGCCCGCACCAGATCGTCGGGGTCAACATCTTTGAGCAGGTACGAGAGGGCGCCGGCCTTGATCGCCGGAAAGATGCGCTCGTCTTCGCCATAGCTCGTCAGCACGATCACCTGGGTACTGGGGGAGACCTGCTTGATCTGGCGGGTAGCTTCGATCCCGTCCATTTCGGGCATCACCAGGTCCATCAACGCCACATCGGGCAGCACCCTGGCAACCAGGGCGACCCCCTCGGCGCCGCCGCTGGCCTCGCCAACGACCTCGATTTCGGGGTAGGTGTCGAGAAAGGCTCGCAGTCCCTTGCGGACGATGGCGTGATCGTCGATCAAGACAATACGGATGGGTTCATGGCTCATACCGACTTCTCCAACGGAAGGGTAGCGGGCTTCTCGGCAGTGGTGGCGCCATCGCGAAAACTTTCGCGGCGGGTGGGCAGGGATACGAAAATGGCGGCGCCCTGGCCGGGGGCGCTGCGGATCGTGATCCGTCCGCCGAGGGCCTCGGCGCGTTCGGCCATACTGTGCAGACCAATAGCGCGGGGGTTACGCGCAGCCGTGGGATCGAAGCCGCGCCCGTCATCGCGCACCTCGAGGGTGACCACGTCATCGTGGTACTGGAGGTGAACCATAGCCTCGCGCACCCCGCTGTGGCGGGCGACATTGGCCAGGGCCTCCTGCACGATGCGGAAGAGGGCCTGCTCGTGTTCCAGGGGCAGGGGACGCTCGCCGGTGATGCGCAGGGTAATGCTGAGACCCTGGCGCTCCTGGAGGGCGGCCACCAGGTCGCGCAGGGCCGGGGCCAGACCGCGCCCGTCGAGGGCGGCCGGGCGCAGGGCGAAGATCAGGCTGCGGGTCTCTTCGAGGGCGCGCCGGGCCGACTCTTCGATCTCGACCAGACGATCAGCGGTCAGATCGGGTCGGGTCGGCAGGGTGCGACGGGCGGCAGCGGCGAGCATGGTCAGGCTGAAGAGTTCCTGGCTGACACTATCGTGCAGCTCGCGCGCCAGGCGATTGCGTTCGTCGAGGGCGGCGAGCTGGGCAGCCTGTTCGGCCAGTTGAGCATTCCGGTCGGCCAGGAGCCGCAAGGAGCGCAGGCTCTCGGAGAGCTGATCGGCCATGGCATTGAACTGCCGCCCGAGCTGGCCGATCTCATCGCCCGAGGGGTCCTCGATGCGCCGGCTCAGATCGCCGTCGGAGAGGTCGATGCTGGCCTCAGTGAGCCGGATGATGCGGCGGGCGAAGCCGCGCCCCACGATCCAGGAGTAGAACATCCCGATGCCGCCGCTGATCAGCAGCCAGGGCACGAAAAAACTCACCAGAAACGGCGTCAGGCTGGCCAGGAGCGGACCGATGGCGGGAAAAGAGAGCACTTGCAGGTACAGAACCCCCGCCACGGACCCATCGGGTCCGAAGACAGGCGCAGTGGCAATGGGCTGGTGGCTGGGCCGGCTCCACGCGGCCAGTTGCTGCGTATCGGTGATGCCGCTCATCGCGCGCAGCACCAGTTCATCGGCAGGCTCCGGCTCGTCCAGCGGCTGTCCGGGCACGTGATTCTGCGGATGGGTAGAGGTCATCACCAGCCCCCGGGCGTCCAGCAAGGTGATCAGCAATTCGTCGGTGAGCTGCGGGTTTTCGGGTTCGACTGGCTCGTCGTCCGTGCCGTCTGGCGCGCTTGCCGGGCTGCCCCGTGAGGATTGAGAGAAGCGCTTGAGCTGGGCGATCAACAGGTCGAGATCGCCGTGAGGATCGGCGAGTTCTTCGCTCACCAGGTGGGCCAGATCGCGGGCCGACTGGGCAGTGGCCCGGGGGATGAAGGGGGCGTTGAAGATGTACACCAGCCCGGCGACAAAGACGGCGATCATCGTCAGGGCGAGGAGCAAGGAGACAGCCAGAAAAGCGCCGGTGAGCTTCCAGCGAATGGTCGAAAACCGTTTGCGCAACCCCGTTACCACCGGATTATCTCCTCATGCGGGCGATGGTGTGATCCGGCTCGCCGGCCACTGATTTCATTATAGACGGTCATGCGCATGGCGCACAACGCCGGAATGAAAATATTATTGTTCTTGGGAGGGCTGCGCCCTCCCAAACCCTCCCGCG
>FWPV01006945.1_pt1 | contig 21090 bp, 20 predicted proteins | sample 2228371 | NCBI WGS metagenome assembly FWPV01 (sample SAMEA103939776, study PRJEB20133) | metagenome | reverse complement strand
CAGGGAAGAATTCACTGCCTTTTTGGCCTTCCCGCAGGAAACAGAAAAATCATTTTGATCCTGCTACTTTTGATCGGACATCAAGGCAAGAACTTGCTCTATCCAATCCTCTAACAAAGACAAGATCCAGTCAGGAGTGATTCCGACATTCTCATATTTTCTAAATTTACCCCCTCCCATATCTGAAAAATGAGTCAAAAGCCAACCATCTGGACTCTTCTGCTTTATGGGGTAATTTCTTCCATAGGCGATCATCCCTCCTGTGGGTATCCCAGCCAAGATCACATTGGACTTTTTCCCCCACTTCAAAGCAAATTGCTCTGCGTAGCTTTTCGTTCTAAAGTTAACCACTATCACGATTTTCCCCTTGAACTGGGACAAGACCTTTCCGATGAATTTGGCGTTGGTGCGATATCCACCAGGATTACCTCGAAGATCCACGATCAGTAACTTAGAATCTAAATGTCCTCGAATGGAATCTGAAAACTTTCTAGCATCAGCTATTCCTTGGGCAGATGAACTGAAACTTCCGATTTTCAGATGCTGTACTGAGTCATTCACCTGTTTAAGAAAATAGCTCTTGTCAGGTTCTTGTTCCTCGTGAAAGGTATAGGTGCTAAGAATCTCTTTCTTGATATTTGTTTGCATCAAAAAACCCGAATCAAAATATTCCTGACTGGATACTAATTTTTTGTTTACTGGATGTCCAAAAATCATGTTATAACGGCTCCCAGTTTGGGGTATAAGACGGAACATCAATTCTCCCCGAGTCCAAGGCTTCAGTTTGGTTTCTAAAATGTATCCATTCACGTATTCATTTTCTTGTATAAAAAGGATCTTGGAATGGTTACCATACTGATAGATCCCTTCGATTTTCTCAAGTCCAGCTCCTTTTAACCTCCGCTCTAAGGAATCTAGATCATTGGGGTAGTAAGGGAATATCCTGTACTCCTCACTTTTCTCAAAATCTTTCATTGCATCTTTGTCATCCCAAGATTTCATGTCGATAGCATTGCCTTTGGATTCCAATCCATTGTGATTATCTGGAATCTGAGCTATAAGTTGCACAGCGAGGGTAAAACAATCTAAAACCGGAAGATATGGCCCATTCATCAGGTTAGTGTAAGTAGAATCAAAAAGTGAATCGGCTTTTTCCTGAATACGATGATTGGATTTTTTAAAAGATTGAGACTGGGTCAACTGACTATAGACAAAGCGATAATTTTCCCTACAATCACAGACAACCTGTCCATATGCTGAATTCAACATTACTAATCCAAAAACTACTATTGCTGTAAAAATTTTCATTAAGATTCCCTTTTGTACTTTTTAAAAAAGCCAATCTCATATAAATGTTATTCTTAAGGCTTTAAGTATCAGGAAAACGCTATTTCCATTTGGCCTAAATCGACTATCATGGAGCGATTATTTACTGGAGCCTAATTTGACCACGAATAAGCCTTTGGCTGGATTATCTTTATTCAAAAAAGAAACTCGGATTATGCCTGATAAAAATCGAGAGGTAGAGATATATGAAACCTTCTGGGAAAAGCATCCAAAAATGTAAACCGGCAACCAGTCAAAATTTAACTCAAAAAGATGGCTATCTCATTGAAATATTACCTTTTTAGAAGCTTAAACCCAATTTCTCTCCCCTGCCCCTGCACCATCGCCAGATTGATCCAAAACCAGGCAAACTGCTCCATGAGTTCAAACTTGTCATTTCCACCCACATCGTAACATTCAGCAAAACCGGCATCTTTGGCCAATTGCTTGGCTATTTCTTTTCCCTTTTTGCTATTTCCTGCTACAAACAAATCTAGAGCTTGACTCCCATACATCGGGTTTTGCATGTTGTTGAAACCTGTCGTATTGAAGCATTTGACTACATCTCGGGTTTGGGTATGGGCTAGGATGGCTTCTGCGGTGGTTTTGAAGCCCGCAGGTCCTCGGCCCATGACAATATTCATGGAGTCAATGATGATTTTGCCAGTGGTATCACCCAGACTTTTGGCAACTTCCACCGCAGCAGGGGCTGGGGTTGCAATCAGGATGACTTCTGATTTTTTGACGGCTTCTGTTACCAGAAAAACCTGGGTGTTGGGATTATTCAGGAGTTCTTTGCCTTTGAAATTGGAAAGATCCTGAACTCCGAGGTTAATTTCATGTCCGGCTTTAGCCCACTTAGTGGCCAAGGAACCGCCTACGTTTCCGGTGCCGATGATTGCTATTTTCATAATTTAAGAATTACAAATTGGTTAGAATAAATATCCTTCTTTCACTTCAGTTTTTTGAGGCAATTCTTTTTCTCCAAGCATCTCTCTCAAATCCCGCTCAATTGTGTTGCAAAGGGCAGAAAGGGGCACATCGGTGATCCGGTTTTCAAATGGGTCTTCGTTGACTTCACCGACCTTGGCCTGAATGGAAAATACAAAGGAAATCAGGACCGAAACCGGTATCATCCATCCGGCTATTTCCATACGGCTAAAATCACCGATCAAAGCGAAAGGCAATTGAAAAATAAAAACATATAAAAAGAGCCTCGTAAAGAAATCATATTGACGCAAAAGCGGGGTGTTCTTGATGCGTTCGCAACTTCCTTGGTAATTGGCCAAAGCGAGGAGTTGCCCTTCCATCTGAAACGAATCAAAACCTCCCAAAGTACCGTTTGCCATGGCCTGATAGATCTTTTGGCCCATCAGTAGCTGGAGAAAATTGGGTTTGTTTTGGCTTTCAACCAGCTGGGAATAATCCTCGGATGTAAGAAAAGACTTGAGTTCCGACCAAGTTTCCTGATTACGAAGGTGTATTCTCAGCGCGTGAACCCAGGCGATACAGGAATAAATCAAGTGTTTTTTAAATGCCTCACTACGTTCCTTTTCATAATTGGCTTGGTGGGCATGGCTATCGGTAAAAGTGATAATCAACCGGGCCAAAACCCGACTGGAATTCACTATTCCACCCCAGACCGTTCGCGCTTCCCACCATCGTCCATAAGCACTGTTGTTCCGAAATGCAATAAAAATGGCCAAGGCACTGCCCAAAATGGCCGCGATGGAAAAAGGCAAATAAACTTGGGCGAATTCCTTTTCATACATCCACCAAATCCCAACCGAAACGAGCGTCGAAAAGAGCAATTCCGTTTTGACATAGTGGACAACCTTGATGGGGTTAAAATTCCGTTTGATGATCATTATTTCCTGTTCATTTTTTGAGTTGGTAGCTTAGTCCAAAAGTCAAAATCCGATCTTCCTGAAGCACCTCAGATGTAACCACTTGTTCCCGACTGAAACTATATTGCAGTGTGGCATTCAGTCCTTTCCAAAGCGGGACATCCATCCCCAAATCAAGTTGAAATCGGTTGTTGGGTGCTCCATCAAGTCCAGGCTGCCAATAGCCACTATAAAACAACCTCAGCTTGGAATCTGCCAACTTGTGCCAACCTGCCAGATACAAAGTCGCTCTGGGAAGTGAAATCTCAGTACTTCCATTGTATTCGGTTTCATTGAATTGATCACTTCGAAATCGGGTAGATTCATAGACCAAGCTTCCGGAAATCTTGAGAATCGTCTTTCGCTTTTGGATCATTTGCCAGGTGTATCCCAACCCTCCAAACCATCTGGAATCGATCTCCCTTCGGTAGTTGGTTTGGACATACATCATAGAGAAAGGATAGAATTTTCGGAAAGGCTTGTAGTAGAGGTAATTCCTGCTGTTGACGTCGTTGTCAACTTTGTACCCGCTGAATTCCTGATAGAGACTGTTGTTTTGGGACTTGAAAACCAAGGCTTTTTGAGAATTGGTGACGATTTCCAGCCTTCCACGAATCACCAGCAACTCCACATTTCCTCTTTGGAAAGCTCCGTTGAGTCCACCTCTAAATTGAAACTTGGCGGTGTCGCTTTCATTCAGTTGAGCCAGTGAGGAAAGAGAAAAAAAGTGGAGAAGAAAAAGGGTGATGCATGCTTTTAGGCAGATATCCTTTCCTTTTTTCTTACTCCACTTTTTCATTTTTAAATTCACTTACTTGGTCAATGCTTCTACTACCAGCTCTGCCGCAGCGGCACCGGAGTTTTGTTGTTGACCCGTGATCAAGTTTCCATCCTGAATGGCATAAGAGGAAAATGGAGCAGCCACCTTAAAATTGGTTCCCGACAATTTTCTTGCTTCATCTTCAATGCGGTAGGGCTGGATTTTCATTCCTACAGCCTGATCTGCAAACTCTTCCTCCGCATCGGCAAAGCCCGTCCAGGTTTTTCCTGACACAAGCAGTTCTCCGTTTGATTTTTTGGCTTCCAAAAGGAGGGTAGTCGAGTGGCAAACCGCCGCACTGGGTTTTCCGGCTTCGTAAAAAGCCACAAAAAGCTTCACCAAATCTTGATTTCCCCGGAAGGTGTACATGGGGCCTTGACCGCCAACCAAGAAAACTGCATGGTAATCGGCTGGATTGATCTCCGTTAGTTTTTTGGTATTTTCCAGCATGGCATTGAATTCAGGCTTTTGCAAATAGCCTAAGGAAATCACATCATGTGCGGAATAGCCACTCGGATCGGTGGGATTGGAATAGGCATCCATTTCCAGTTTTCCTCCCTCCGTAGACACCAATTCTACTTCATAGCCTGCCTCCTGAAATACGCGAAGCGGATGAGTAAATTCAGCAATCCAAAAGCCAATAGGCCAACCTGTTTGCTTCGAGACGGTCGGTGAACTAGCTACCATCAAGATCTTCCCTTTGCTGGGAGCGCCGTGAAAATGTACGTAAGTGTTTTTCTCTAAAATTTGATTCATGATTGTTTTGGATAGTTGATTGAATCAAAGATTGAAATGAATGCTATCTTTGAAAATATACTTACCAAAGATTATGATATACACCTTTTGGTAAGAATTGGAAAATTGACGTGTTATGCCTGATTTCTTATTTAACAAAAAGCTGTACTACAACCCGGTTGAGTTTGCCATGGACCGAATCGGAGGGACTTGGAAGATGCCCATTCTTTGGAGATTGAAGAATCGGGTGATGCGCTACGGGGAGTTGAAAAAAGACATCCCGCACATCACCCATAAGATGCTGACCAGTCAATTGAGGGAATTGGAAGAGGAGGGTTTTATCCTCCGAAAAGTCTATCCGGTCGTCCCTCCTAAAGTGGAATATTCGATCACCGAACGTGGTCTTTCGGCGATTCCGATCATAGAAACCATTCGGAATTATGGATTGCAGTTAATGGATGAGTTTGGAGTAGGGGAGAAAAAATAATTTTTTGTCCAAATAAGGACACCTATATGGCGATAAAGAGTTGGCAGGCCGATTTTCCTTATCAGGCGGGATTTTCGGTGTTCACCTCTGTACTAGCAGGAATAGTCTCCTTAGGATTAGCGCTACTCACCATAGGGTTTCAGGCATTGAAAGCTGCCTGGGCCAATCCCGTGGATTCTATTCGGGCGGAATAGCGGAGTAATCAGGAGGTGAAAACTTTAAATTCTCGCTTTCCTAAATGAAAAGGGGAAACTCTCCGTTGATCTCATCAAACTTCTACCTCTGTCTTGGTAGTTGACTGCGCGTCATCGGAATTAAAACCAAGTTGACTACGATATCAAACACACGGACTCAAAACTCTTCATCGGCCAAAATCTTGTTGAGGATAGCGCCGGTGATATTACCTGCGGAAACAGCATTGGCCACGGATCTCATGCCCGAGGTGGCATCGCCACATGCAAAAACTCCGTCCAAAGAAGTCTTATAGGTTGGATCTACTTTAATAAAACCCCATTCGTTGAGCTCACAGCCCATCTTTTCGGGAATGGAGCAATGTTGCTCAAACGGAATTACCGCATATAGGACATCCAATTTCATCCAGGATTCATCCGTAAAACGGATTGCGTTGATTTTCCCCCCGTGATGAATAAATTCCGCTACAGGCTGATCCATAATCGCTATTCCTTTGCTTTGAAGTTTGGCAAGCTGCTCCTTGCTCAATTCTGAATTACCATTTGATAGTAAAGTCAAGTCGTCTGTCAGATTAGCGATAAGCCCAGTCAGATGAAAAACGCGATCTCCAGAACCAAAAATGGCTGTTTTCTGACCTCGAAATTCATACCCGTGACAATACGGACAGTGAATGATCGTATTTCCCCAGCACGCCTCAAAACCGGGTAACTCCAGTAAAATATCCTTTACCCCAGTAGCGAAAATGAGCTTTCGGCCCGAAACGACCTCTTGACTTTGAGTCTTTATGAAAAACAGTCCATCGGATTCCCATCCTTCCAAGGCCAAATCCTCCTTGAAAAAGACACTTGGATATTTCAAGACTTGATCTTTCGCTACTACTGAAATGTGATCAGGCGCATCTCCGTCTCGAGTGAGAAAATTATGTGATTGGGGTGTGTATCGATTGCAGGGCAATCCACTGTCAATAATCAGGACTTTTCGCTGGGAGCGGCCTAAAGACATGGCTGCGGACAAGCCAGCATAGCTCCCCCCAACAATTACGACATCGTAGCTCTCTATGGAATTCATCTTTTCATTATTTGATAGGTGCTGAATAAATCAAATCGGCCAATGGTCAGTAAGCTACACCCTAGCCATCCGTTCGATTTCCGCTCCGGTCATTAGGCAGGATTCCAATTCCGTCTTGATTTGCTCTTCATCCGGGTATTGCCCTTTTTCAGCAGTTCGGCATCGATATTTATTTCGCCCATGTCATTGACGATCACCGCTACTTTCATTCCGTCTTTGTTTCGAAGGATATGATTCAAGAGAGTGGTCTTACCGGCACCGAGAAATCCGCTTAGGACAGTTACAGGTAGTTTTTTCATAGATCATTGGATAAGTTCTGCTTCGGATAGGATAAAGGTCATTTCCTCCACGTCAGTACCATTCAGTCGAAGAGTACCTTTTACGAGAATGATTTGATCCATTTTGAGCCGGGATTTGGGGAGCGATTTCAGGTGGGCTACTGCGATCGACTCGGGGCAAGCACCCCCACAGAAAAAGCATTCAGCCATTGGATACCGGGATAGGATGAGTGTCTTGGAGATTTTGGTATCTGTGGGTATGTAAAACCCCTTTAGCTCCACTGTTTTTCCTTCTAAAGTCCTAAGTTCTGCTGGGAATTCGGGATAAAAGAAATAGGCTCCAAAGTCCCGGTTTAACTTTTGACGGAAGATCGTTTTATCAAATATGCGCCATAAATCTTCAGGCGGAAATGCCCATACCAACATTGGTATTAGGCAGCCAAGGAGCAGTATTAGTTGTTTTAGAAAGCGAATTCTCATTTCAAACTGATTCGATTTAAATCGTTCGGGATTAATTCACCTTGACGGGAATTGCCTTTCTGCTGACATTTCCTGCCATATCCTCACACCAGACTACAACTACCAAATTAGCCTGGCCATTAGGAATTTGAATAGGATTTTGCTGCAACCAGGAAGTCAAATCAAAAGTCTCTCCTGATGGAATTGAATTCCCAGAGAGATTTCTCCAGCTGGACTGTCCGGCTTTTAACTCGCCAAAAACCCGTATCTGATCATCCTCCTCAGCATCATCCAGACTTTCACGATTGAGTAGCCGAAGCCATACAAACTTGATATCGGTGCTGATCGCATGGGTAGTTCGTAGGATCTGTCCTGATAGCTCCAAAGGCGATCCCGCAGTCGCCTCAATAGACGCGGGCACTTCCAGCAAAGGTGCATAGGGCCGCTCGATGTAGAAAGTCGTATGATAGTTTGACCCATCGGCAAATCCGGTTTGGTTGCCCTGCACATCAGTCGCCGAGATGGTCAGGTGATATGGCCCAGCCAATACGTTTCCCTGAACATCAGAATCCCCACCCTCCCAGGCCAAACGATAGGAATCGATGCTCACCTCAGTGGCTCCCTGCTCGATCCTGAGCTTGGGATCGGATGCAGTGCTGCTGAAAATCCGTCTCACATTCAGACGTTCAAAATCTCCTAAAATACGTCCATGGGAATGACCGTCAAACCCTCCATGAACATCCAGTAGGATCTCTTGGATTCCCTGTGGATCCGCCACTTTAAATACGACATTCATACCGGGACTATTGGAGGAAAATGAGGCCCCAGGACTGGGAGAGATTGCGTCCATCCCAGACACGGGGAGAATATCGGGGGCTTGTAAATCTACAGGCTCGTCGGTAGGTGTACAGAAGTACATCCCCATAGTGAGACTCAGCAATGCTAATTGAACAGGAAGTTTTTTTATCATATTCATCGATTTGAGAGGTTAAGACAAGGAGAAAGGAATCCTGACTGAAAAGGAGATATTTCTGCCGGGTTCGGGAATATTGATCAATCGGTATCGGCTTATATGGTTGAAATACCGGGTGTTTGCGAGGTTTCGTGCACTCAAGACAAATTCCATAGGAACCTTTAAAATCTCTCGCTTAGCTTCGAGGCTGAAGTCTATCAGGAAATAACCGGGTGTACTTTGTTCATTGCGGGCGACGCGGTTTTGATCCCAAGTCTTTCTTAGGCTGACATCCACAGCAAAATATCCCTTTGAGGCTGAGGAAATCGGCATCGGGTATGAAAAATCCAATAGCACCGATGCAGGAGGTGAAAGCGGCAAAGGCAGTCCATTTTCGGTATTTTGATTCCAGACATACTCCAATCCAAGATCGGCCTCCAGCCTCCAGGATGTAGTGTAGTGGATCTGCAATTCACCGCCGGCAAACAAAGCATCATTTTGCCTGTACTCCCATAATGTACTTGACCCAGGCAGGGGAGAAAAACGCCCGCTAGGCGCCAGATATATGAACCCGCTATACACTGAGGCAAAAGGGGAAACACTCACCGAGAAAGCCCCAATTTCCTGGCTAATCCCGATATCGGCCTGCCAACTTCGCTCGGTCACCAGATTTGCATTCCCTATTTCATGACGGAAGTTGCCATGATGAATTCCATTGGAAGCCAACTCTATGGGAGTAGGAAAACGGATACCTGAGCCCAGGTTGATTTTGATCAATCGGGAGTCAGAACCAGCAAGGATCAATCCGGTCGAAAAACTGGGATTGATTTGACCTCGGCCGATATCTGGATTTCTTCGATCGAATTCTCCCGTTGGCTCCAAACGATCATAAACAGGCTGAAGATGCTCATCGATCCGAAGCCGCTGTCCATCCATCCTCAGTCCGATATTCCAATTCACCGATGGAGCCACCTCTCTTTCCCAAACCCCAAAAAATCCGGAGAGGACACTTCGGTAAGCCGGTAAAAGAAACTCAAAACCGCTGTAGGAATTATTCATGAATTGATTCATCCAGCCGGTTTTTAGCATTCCCCTCCAAACAGGAAAGTCTAGACTGATATTGGCAGTGTAAGTTTGGAGATTCAGTCCCAAAGCTAGATTTCCTGAGGGAGCCGGCCCTACGCCATGCACATGGGGAAGAGACTCCTCCCTTCTTCCATTGGCCTGAAAACCTAAATCCAGTCTAAATTCGGCAGGACCTGATCGCCAGCGGGAATTAGAGATCACTTTCCAGTGAGAGTTGATTTGCCTTGGAAACTGTATATCTCGGGAATCTCCATCATCTTCCAGACTAAAAATCGTCGGTATGCCGACCGCCCCGGTAAATATTCCCGCTGTCTGCGCAAACCTACTGAAGGTGAGACGAGATTCACCGGAGGGAAAAAGCTTTCCCATCGCTACAGAAAAATTTAGCTGCCTACCAGCGGTGTTTTTCAGCTCCTGATTGATGATGGGCAGAATGTATCCTGCATACGAATATCGATTTGCAGGTACTTCATAGTCTCCGTGAGCCATACCAGAGAATGATCCCAGAAAAAACAGGTTTTCATGACGGCCTTTAAGGTGTAATGAGGAGCCAATCAGTCCGCTGTTGGTTTGGGAATCGAGCCCCCACCTACCCTTCCACCCAGCCTCACTCGGTACCGGGGCAGGTGATACTTTTAAAACTCCACCCATGGCATCAGGCCCATAAATCAAGGAAGCGGGCCCCTTGAGAACCTCCACCGATCCGACAAGGTGAGGATCCAATTCCAAACCGTGATCGGCTCCCCACTGCTGCCCTTCCTGCTTGATACCGGAGTCAGTGACTAGGATTCTATTGAAGCTCATGCCTCGGATCATGGGTTTGGAGATGCCCACCCCCACATTCATCGCTTGCACTCCTGGCAAGTCCTCGAGAGCCCCGGCCAAGGTCAGACTTTGCATTTTCAACAGATCACTTTGCTCCATCCGAACGCTTGAAAGTGAAGAGTTGAGATCCCCTAGGGCTTCTTTCCTGCCCATGACTTCCACCGCATCCAAGTGAGTGCTAGAGAGCTCTAGCTTGATTTTTTGGCTTGATTTCAGGGATGTGGCTTCGATTTTCAAGGTTTCATAACCCACATGCGAAAACTCAAACCAGGCGATTTCCAGAGACTGAGGAAGAGATATTCTGCCCTGCCTATCCGATATCCCACTCCAGACCAGTTGCTGAGAAGACATAGATATCCCTCTCACATGCGCTTCCAAAGAGCCCCCAGAAGAATCGGTCACCTGCACCCGAATAAGATCCTGGGCTGGTGACACGATTGACATCATGAAAAATCCAATTGGGAGAACTAGGAAAAAGCAGACTTTGGGTAACAGAGACTTCATGCAACAATGTTTCAAAAAGCAAAAATAAGAAGCGGATTCAGATCACCCAATACAAATGCAACTTTATTGCAATTATTTTTGCATCAGTGTTGCATTTAAAAATTTCTTCATTTCATTTGTGCTCAGAAACATTTCAAACAAAACACCTATGAAAAAAACTACCCTTTTGATGCTCGGCTTGGCAGTAGCAGGATATTCTTGCCAAGAGGACGAACCACCCATAGTGGAACAGCCTACTTTTGAAAACCTCGAGAGTGAATGGATCAGACTGGCAGCATGGGACGCAAGCGGTGCCTTCAGTATGATCAACCCGATCGATGAAAGTATCAAAAAGCCCACCTTGACACCCTTTACCGCCGGCAGTGCCAATTACCTCAGCAGTACAGGACAATACATCACTTCTGTGGAGCGCACGAATGGAATTGTCCGTTTTTTTGACACAGGGATAGTCAACCATGAAGACCATGGGCACGAATATGAAACCCGTTGGCTAAATGCTACGGCTGAAGCCCCGCTTCCCACCCACTATTCTGCCACATCAGGAAATATTGTCATCTTCAATGACGGGGATGGCTCGATTACCTGGGCAAGAGAAGCAACTATGGAAACCCCGGGATTCCAGCCTATCTTAATGGGTGATTTGGGAAATGGAGTTCATCATGGTGCTGCCACTTGGCTCAGTGGTAATAAATTTGCCGTCACTTACATGGTACCTGAGCTTCCGGGCACCTTACCTCAAACCATTAAGATTCTGGATGTCAACAAATCTATATTGGCAGAAAATCCAGAAGTTACCGTCGGGGCTATTCATGGAGATGCCAGCAACGGTACCTATGCGATTTTTGGTGGTTCTACCGGAGTCCTAGTCGCACGATCCAATAATGAACTCTTCCGTATAGACAATACAGGTGGCTTAGAACCTACCTCAGGAAACTGGATGGGAACAATCAAAGCCCATGACAATTCGGATATTTTCTATGGTTGGGCGAGAAACAAGGGTATTTTTGCCATTGATCCAGCCGGCAAATCCATTAGAAACATTTACTCCGGAAATGATGTAAGGGCATATTTCTTCAGTGCTGACGGCAGCAAGCTTATCATTCAGACTACTTCAAATCAGGTCATGGTCTATAATTCAGCTACAGGTTCTGAGATCGTTGAGGCAGCGATTCCAGTGGCAAGTGTAGACGATCAATCTGCCAGAAAATCTATGGATGAGTATACTGCCTACCGAATGATGAATGAAAATCCTCCTGTACTTTCGAGCTCCGAAAACTTCCTGTACGTATTATCTCCAAGCAGAACAGAGATCGATATTCTAGACCTTAATGAACTAAAATCCGTCAAAAAAATCACTTTGACCACTCCGGTAAATACCATTATGCGAGTAGGTTTTCAAACGAAGTAAGCTAATTATTTTGGTTAATTGATTGATAGTTAGAGCTCCCATTGGCTTTGCCTTTGGGAGCTTTTTGTTAGCATCTAAACTTCTTAATCTGGGAAGAGCTTCATTTATTTCCGAAATACTTCCCGACAGCCTGAACTGCTACCTTGATCCAGTAGGTCTAATTTGCGGACTTTTGGCCGTGGCAAACTGACCTTGGTCTAGGAAGATTCTAACCCTAAAGCATCAAAAGATCACAATCATTGAGACTTCAACCAGTGTCGATAGTACTCCTCCAGCATGGGTTGAAGGGCGGCCCGATCACGGGTATTGTAGTGGTCGGCCAATATAGAAACTACATGATCATTGCCTATCACTGTAACTCCGGAGACCTTTCGGTTTTCACGCTCTACCCAGACAGCTTCCTCGCCTAGTCCATTGATTTTAAGCTCATTAGGGGCATTTTCAAAATCTCGACGAAGCCCGGCAGCCATAATCTTATAGGTCGAAGGTGTGGACATGAGCTGAACCATCACCCCGAATTTTTGTCCGTCTTTTTCAGCAAACATCAGACAAGTCCCTTTGCTCACATTCATGGATGACATATCCAACAATTGATAGGAATCAGGTACTTCAAATATTTTTCTGAATACGTCTTCATCCATCCCGGCGCAGGCATCCCAATCACCCAAAGCTTTGTTTTGATTGTCAAGGGCTTGCTCGGCCATATTTTCCATACTCGTGTGCTCTGTGCTGGAGCCACAGGCAAAAACTATTAAACCGCATATAACCAAAACGAGTCGATTTAAAGATTTTTTCATAGTGAGAGCTATTAAAGGATGTTGATCAGAAAGGTGGATGGTTGGGAATTGCCGCGGTCATTGGGTCCTTGCAGGGTCACCTCCACCTCATATTGAGATTTGGGAATACGTCCGACTTGCCGACGGATAAACCCCTGTTGTTCTACTTTGGAGGTTGGTTTCAAGGTTCCTGAAGCAGTACCGGAATTAGTCCCTCCTGATTTTCCTTCCTGAGGTGCTTTAGGAGCCGGAAGACTTCCACCTTTAGCTTCGGGGTCATCTATCCTACCCACCTGACGGCGAATAAACCCCTGTTTTTCCCAAGTATTGATCATGGATTCTTCTAAGCCTTGGGAAACAAGAGAAAATTCAGAAACATTTTGAGACAAGGTGACCGGCATACGTTCCGATTCGAAAAGGATTTTTCCATTTTGTTTGACCTTATAGACCAGCACTCCTTGGACATCCCTCTTTCCCAGGCGCTGTAGCGCATCACGATCCAGGCTTATTGCAGGTTTTTGGTCTTGGATCACTTTCAAAATCTGCTGATACTCTCCCTCTTGAGACCGGATGGAAAGCGTTTCTTTTTTTGCTAGGGTCAAAGTTGACTGTGCATATCCCAAGCTTATCGCAGCACTGAGTAATAGCCCTGTAAGGTAAATTCTAAGGTGTTTTTTCATATTCATATTTGGTTAGTCGATTAATTCAAGCGTGTAAGTGTACCGGAATCTTACATGATCCTTGTCATCATACATTTCTCCTTCGCCTCGGACATAGCGCTTGCCTCCGACCGTTTCCAGCCAAAAAGTTTCATCCGAATTCGGAAGCCGTTTTCGTCCACCACTTGCATTGGGATAGTCCCCTGCTTGAGTCTGACCGGATAAGAATTTAATGATTTCAGCTAAGTTGTTGGATCGATCCCCCCACATATCCGCAGCCAATAGATTAGGTCCCCAGGAAAATCGCATGGAAGTAGTGATTTTCATGGTAGAGGACTGGATTTCAGCAGTTGAAAAGGGAATATTCCAGATCACAAACTTGCCTATGTTCCGTTTTTGACCTTCCGGCCATGTAGTGCCAAAGTTGTTCCCCATCCAACCAAACCAAACAAAATTGCTTTTTCCACGGGTTCGATTATCACGAACGTAGCTGATTTGTTCCTCCCGGGGCTTTGGGCCTTGAATAATAGTGGATATACTTAAATCCCCTCGTTGGTTTCGTCCCACTCTTGCTTTGGTGAGTGTGACATCGTTGTAAGTCAATTTCATCCGGTACATATTGGAGGATGCCTTCGGCATGGGCTTGGTTGCTTCGGCTTTGTTTTGGGCTTCTATCCGTTTGGCTTCTGCCTCACGAGCAGCCTGCCATCGGGCTATAGAACCCACTCCACTTACCGACATTTTCACATTTGCTGGATTGAAAGGATCTGAAAACAGGATCAATTCGCCCTTCACGGGTGGGTCAGCACGTTTGCCTGTAGGATCCAGCCGGGCCAGTTCCAAATCAGCCGTCAGAAAATCGAAATGGATGGTTTTGGCTTTCCCATAAAAAACCCGCCCATTATCCTGTCGTCCATTGATCATTCCCTGTGCGGACATGACCAGACTGTTCCCGTTTTTATCGGCGAAGGTCAGCAGCTCCTTTTGAGTTTTATTGCCGTCCCATGAGATCGCATTGTCTTTGGTCAAAACCCGAAAATCTTCACCGGGAGCCATAAATCCCGAGAAAGAAAGGTTGTCTCCGTTAATCATGATGTCAAACCTACCGGCACTTTTCTGAGCCGAATTGACAAAAGTCCCAGCTGCACGGCGTCCGCCTGGGTACACCTTCCCGAAAAATACCCATTGATCATGGGCACCATAGATATATCCAGACGACTGGGTAATGGAGAGCTCTCCTTTGTCAGATTCCCAGACACCAGTCCAGAGATTTCCTTGTGCTTGGACTCCATAGCTGAGGAAGAGCCCTAAAATCACTACTATCAGTTGCTTCATCGTTTTATACTTTAATCAGGACTATTTCCTACCCTCGCCAAAAACTTTCTCCATCAGTAGATTTTCATAGTCAGTCACCACTTGGAGATTAATGATGTCCACGCGTCTGTTCTTTGCCCTGCCCTCAGGGGTATCATTGGGATAAAGCGGGTAGCGCTGACCAAAACCAATAGATGCCAGCTGATTGGTATTTACCCCAAAATCTTTGACCAAGGCCTTGCGAACTGCGGAAGCACGCTGCTCAGAGAGGAGTCGGTTTTGTTCTCTTTCTCCCGTATCATCGGTATGACCTGCAATGGTATAACTACCACCATTTGAGATCATAAAGTCCGCGATCTGCTTCATGGAGGGGAATGATTCGGGCCGGATCTCGGCACTTCCCGGGTCAAAATAGATACCCGTAGCTTCAAATATCCCCTCCTCCATTTTGGATTTGATCAAGGGAGGTGCACCAGCAATCCTGAAATTGGACACAAAAAAATGCTCCCCATCGTTGGCATTGTTAGCGTAAAACTTCAGTGATCGAAAAGGGGACTCTTCTGCCTGTGCCTGCACCAGATCAAAGACCTTTTGCTCATTAAAATACATCCTGACCCGATTCTTATTTTTCCAAACCGAAACCCTAATCAGATCTCCCCGCTGAAGATTTTCCTTGCTGAGCATATCAATGGGGGTATTTACAAATTCATTAAACTGACTTTGTTTCCACCGCTTTTCTACCGTTTTCTGGGAAGCATTGAATCCCATAAACACCATGTGATTGCCCGCACGAAAATTATTCAACTGGATCGTTGGAGACTCAAGATCATTCAGCACTACCCCAAACTGCCGAGTGGCCGGAGCAAATTTTTGAGCGTCAACATCCAATAGGATGTCAAACTCAAGTGTGAAATCCTGAGGAAGCGGGCCAAAATCAATGGGAGTAAATGCATTTTGTCCTTTTCCGATCTGAATCCACCGGCCGGGATAGTTATTCAGCTCGACTACTTCCAGGGTACTGCTGGTGATCCATCCCTGGGGCAAATCACCCAAGGCATCATCAGAAAAATCAGCTGCAAACAGAATGTCTGTTCCCGGGATAAAGTCAAACTTAGAATAGGCCTGAAGAGAGTTATTAGAATTAGGAGCTGCTTCTTTGGTCTCTCCATCCAGACCCCATTCTTCGGTTTGGGTCCATCCATCCTGAGAATCAAAGTCAGCACCTGTCTCTCCTGGATTCTTCTTCTTGATTTTTACACTAAAAAGTGAATCGATCGCCTGTTCGGTTTTTTGCTCGGTTTTCTCCTCAGTCTTTCGCTCCACTGTTCGCTTGGCGGCTTCCTCCGCCCGCTTTTTAAGATCCTTGATAAACTGGGCCTGAGTAATGGGAAGAGTTACAAAAAAGAGTCCCAACACCAATCCCAAAGTAGTCTTTTTCATCTGCTTGTAGGTTTTTGGCTTTAGTCGGTTGCCTTACCACAAACATTAACATGACCAAACAAAAAATTTGCAATGACCTCGAGAAAAAGAATTAAACGTTTTCAAATCCACGGAAAACCCACAGCTTATTTGGATTTAATCATTGATAATTAAAATCCGAACGATAGTTTTTTCCTGACCCTTACCAGGTATTTCTCCAGCTGGAAATGCGTTTCCTAAGCAAAAAGGCACTCCCTCCGATCAACAACAGTAGTAATCCCCAATAAAACCAGGGTGAACTGGAGATCGGATCATAATCTCCCAAAATCACAAAACCCGCCCAGTAATAAGGATGCTTCAGTGCAGGATCAATCTGATTTTCCAAATAGGTGAGTTTAGCCTGTCTCAACGCTTCATCTTTGGACGATCCACCTTTGAGGTGGAGATAAAAATATTCCATGATTTCAGCACTTTCCCGGTCGGGCACCTCCCACAGACTCATCACTGTGCTTCCTACTCCTGCCATTCGAAAAGCCTGAGCCAGACTTAACATTCCGTTTCCAAAAAATGGATCTCCCAGACCGGAATTGCAAGCACTGAGCACTGCCAAATGAGCCCGAAGAGGAAGATCATAGATTTCCATTGCTGTGAGTGCCTCGCTTTCCTCGTCACCAAACCACAGTCTGCTGTAGCTTGGGGAGAATGCATCCAATTCACCATGAACAGCCAAATGCAAAAAGCCAGCTGAAGAAGCCTCCTTGAGAAAATCAGACTTCTTGGCCTGTTGCTCCACAAAAACCTCCCCGTCCATCAAGGCTCCGATTCGGCTCACCTCCAGTTTATTCCCTGGCAATCTAGTATGCTGGTAATCCGGGGCAAACCCCTTCCAGATACCTATTTTGGAACATTGAGGAAAGATCCCTGATTGAATATTTGGCAAATAGGAAATCGAAAGCGAGGAAATTGCCCAGTCATTTCCCACTCGAAACAGCTCAAAAGGCACCTGCGCCAAAATCCCATCCGGGATGATCAATAGGTGTTTTGTGCCGGAGGCTCTCCAAGGCATCCAGTCCTGAAGATTCAATTCAGGAAGTGAAAAGTTTTGCCTTTGAGTACGCATAGCTTGGACAAAATGGCCTAGGGATTGAATTTTCAAACCCGGATCTGACAACCTCCCAAACCAAACCTGCCCTCCTGCAGATGACCAGAAAAAAATATGCTCTTCTCCTAAAAAATATTCGACCAACTGAACATCGGATGGCAGGCTCTCCACCCAATCTTTCACCGATGCTGATAAATCTTGAGCTGCTTGAGGATCTTCGGAAAACTGGTTTTCAAATGCTTTGACAACTTGCTGCAAACTATCCTCTAGGAATAGGTTTCGTCGCTGATCCGGAGAAGATTCTCGGGCACCCAAATGACTTTGTGCTATTTTGACCCGCACTTCAGCAAGTGCCACATTAGTCTCCAGCCACTGATTTTCTACCTTCGGATCTGCCAGATTGAGTTGCTTTTTCCTATTCCCCAGCTGAATTTCTTTTCCCAGCTCCATCACTTCCAGTGCCAGAAAATCCAGTTCAGTATTCGTGCTCACTGCACGTTTAGCCAACAAAAACAGGAGGCTCTGCTCCACTGCCGGCCTGATGGCTTGGTTGACAGCTGCTGAGTTGATCATTCCTACCCGATCCTGCTGGATCGAGTGAATCAAGCGAATCAATTGGCTTACTTCGGATTTGGTCTCCGCCAGGCTCAATGCACTCCCAGATCGATTAAGCAGCTTAAACTTCAATTCCAAAGCACCAAACAAAACCTCTCCCGCAGCTTTGAGATGGCTGGCCTGCTCGATGAGTTTGTCCAGAGAATTGAGCAAATCCCTCGATCCTGCGCCCTTGGCAAAATCGATCTTCAATGAATTTAGCTGCTGTTCCAAATGAAGGACTTTTGCCTCGGTAAATTTTCTATCAAGGATAGCCTGCAATTCCAGCCAAGCCAATCGGGCTTCATCCGGCTGATCCATCAGCAGATTAAGCCTGATTGAGCCACGAAGGGATTCGAGGAGAAAAATATCTCTTCCGAGATCTTTGGACAGTTTCGCAGCTTGGGCAAAGGACACAGCGGCTTCAGTCCAAAGCCCAAGTTCGGTCTGATGGTACCCCAGCTGATTGTAGGTTTGAGCCTTTGGCCTCCTCAGATCACTTTTCCGTGCTTTCTCTGTTTCGGTCAAAATATCCAATGCCTGTTCTGCCAAAGAGACCGCCTGGTCCACTTTCCCCCTGGCATGCAGCACCAATGCAAGTTGAAGTTTTGACGTAGCCATCTGCGGGGAAGTCTCCTGACGGATTGATTCAAAATGAGACACAGACATACGTGCTCTGGATTCGGCCAGGGAAAGATCGCCGAGTTTCAGAGCTGCCAGAGAAAGCATTTTGTAATCATCACCGAGATAAAAATTATCCTCTCCACCATCCAGGCGGTCATTTTCCAAGGCTTCTGCAAAAAAAGGCAATGCCCGCTCAGGGTCTCCAAAGCGATCCAGATGCAGTAATCCCAGATTGTAGGCATTTGCAGAAATTGTCCCATAGGGTTTGTTTTCAAGTTGATTCAACAACTCATTGGACTGCTGATAGGCCTGAGCCGCTGCCACATAATCCTCCAAGGCATCGTAGACCACTCCCTGTACGGTAAGGTTGCTGGAGGCCACCAACAAATAGCCATTTTGGATAAAAAGCTGATGCGCCTCTTGGAGTTTTTTAAGAGCCTCCTGATACCTATTGTGATCAAAATATACTCTTCCCAATCGGTCCAAAGCGAGCGAATAGGTACGGCTGGAGGCAGGAGTGAGACTTAGACGGGATACGATTTTCTCCAGCTTCGACAGATCGGTGACCTTTGAAAAATATGAATCTGTATAAAACCAAAAATAAGCAAACTCAGCTTCTAACTGACCATATCTCCCAGACTCTGCAAACAAGCTCAAATAGCCGGGGCCCAAATCGTTAAGCTGCTGATGTCTTTTTCCAAAATGGGTCAACTCCGTCCAGATCTGAAAAGCCTCCTCCCGGTCTGAGAGCGGATACTTGCTATCTTTGAGTATCAGCTCCATGACATTAGCAGCCCGAAGTTTATCATAAGCTCGGTTCGTTTTCATACCCGAGAAAACGGAGTCCCGAAACAACTGAAAATCAAGCAAAAGTCGATCGCTTTGAGCCTGTACTTTGGAACAAAACAAAAACGCTACGAACACAAAACGCCAACATCTCATGGATTCAAAAAACAATTAAAATTTTGATAAAAAGCCAGATTGTAAACGCCCTCCGCCGACAGCGAATTTAATCAGACCTAAGCTGCTCAAAAATTAAAATTTTTAGCTCATGGAAAAAATCGCCTTCATTATTTTTCCAACTGATAGAAACCACCAAATTGAGGTCAAAAGGAAATTCCTGTAGTTTAAGGCTTCAACACCACATCTTTTTTTAAAATTGACTTTCCCATCGAATGATTGATAAAAAATGGATTGAGGGATTACAAACCAACAACCACGAGGTGATCGGCGCACTATACCAGGAGCACAAAAGTGCATTTATAGCATTTTTGGGAAGATATCCACTGTCAGAAGCTGAGCGTCAGGAGATTTTCCACGATTCATTGATGGTGCTGAAAAAGCAGGCTATTCGGGGTCAACTTCAGAAAGTCAGACATAGCCTCAAAACCTATCTTTATGCCATCGGCAAGCACAAGGCTATCGACATGCTGAAAAAGAATGCCCGATACCCAATCTGGGCAGATGATGATTTGCCTGATGTGCAAGAGGATGATTACTCCACCAATGAGGAGCCAAACGAACGTCAAACCCAAATCCAGGTTGCCTTTGAGAAGTTGGGGAAAAGTTGCAAAAAGGTGTTAACAATGTTTTATCTCCAGGGACTAAGTATCACTGAGATCAAGAGAGTAGGTGGGTATGAAAATGAAAATACAGTCAGAGCTCAAAAAAGCCGCTGTCTGAAATCCCTGAAAGACCTGATTACCAAACTCAATAAGTAGATGGACAAGGAACAATTGATTGAAAAATATATTCAGGGCAGACTGAGCGATCTGGAAAAAAAGTCCGTCGAGGAATTAATCCAATCGGATGAGGAGTTTAGAAAGGCGATCGAGTGGGAAAAACAGGTGGCTGCCTCACTTCGTCAGAAAAGCGAGGAGGAATTTGCTCATCTACTCAAAGAGCTGTCTCAAAAAAAATCTACACCCTGGCTCAAGTGGGCTGCTGCGGCCGCAATCCTGATATTGGGGATTTCAGCTATACTGTTTCTTTTTCAACCTCCCACCCCAAAGCAGCTTTTCCAGAGCTATTTTGAGCCCCAGGCCAATATCACCCAGCCAATCATCAGGGGATCAGAAATTACCACAGAGGATTACGAGGCATTTCTAGCCTACGAAGAGCGGGATTGGGCAAATGCAGAACGTCTGTTTGAGATGCTGTATGGTCAATCCAGTAATCCGGTTTATTTACTCTATCAGGGCAATTGTCTGTTAGCAATGGGGAAATTCCAAGAATCGATCCCTGTTTTGGAAATGGCAGCAAGCCAAAATGCCGAATTAAGCCTACGGGCCAAGTGGTTTTTGGCACTTGCGAATCTTCAAAATGACAACCTGAGCAAAACCAAGTCCCTACTGCAAGAAATCATCGAAGCAGAAGACGTCTATTCCCAACAGGCTGCATCACTACTTGAGGAACTAGAATAGAGGTTGGGATTCGGACTTCAAGATTTTTGAAAAACACAAACCTCTTTTTTACTAATTCGGGTTTGCTTAAAAACTCGAGATTTCATATTCTTAAAACCAGTCCAGAATTTAATCTGAACTGGTTTTTTGTCTCTATTGTGTTGCAAGCCTGAT